>Ga0164313_10002178_pt1 | contig 17582 bp, 11 predicted proteins | sample GuaBasSedimGuay4_FD_113735 | JGI IMG/M metagenome (GOLD analysis project Ga0164313, IMG submission 113735) | Subseafloor sediment microbial communities from Guaymas Basin, Gulf of California, Mexico - Guay4, Core 4569-4, 0-3 cm | ecosystem: Environmental > Aquatic > Marine > Hydrothermal vents...
TACCGCGAGGGTCTCCGGCGCCGCCGGGCCGGCCGGGGCGGCGATCCCGGCGGCGGCGAAGACGAAGCCGCCCTCCACCAGCGCTGCGAGCACTGCATCGGGCTCTTCGGCCCGCTGCACCGCCATCCGACCAAGCTCGCGCTGCCGCGATGCCGTGATGTCGGTGAAGGACATCAGGACTCCGTACGGTTTTCCCTCCCCCTCACGGGTCAGCGGGACGCTGTTTACCGAAATCCAGATCACCGAACCGTCGGGCCGGGGTACCCCAATGACCTCGCCGGTATACGGTCCGCCACCTTCGAGGGCCTTGACCCAGGGCTGGTCGTGGGACGACAGCCGCCCACCGTCCTCCCTGACGGCTCGGCCGAAGATCTCAGACACGGAACCCCCGATCAGCTCCTCGACGCTGCAGTCGAGGAGCTGGTCGGCGCTCCGGTTGCATTCGAGGACCACGCCGTCGCTGTCGAGGACCACCACGGCCTCCACCAAGTTCGAGAGCACAGTGTCGCACTCAAAGTCGGTCTTCCCAACGGTCCTCTGGACCGCGTGCAGGAGGGCCGGTGCGGCGTCAATCACAGCCCTCACCTCCGACGTCTCATTGCCCGACGAGAGGGCCTCGAAGGCCTCCGCCAACGACCGCAGCTGACGACCGAGCTCGACAAGATCGCCATCGACCGGGCTCATTGGGGAAAGTTCACTCATTGCCACTGAGGCCGCCTCCAACGGCCCGCGCCACCACGGTCCAGACGCCGCACACATAGGGGACTCACCGCACAGCGCATGCGAATGAACCAAACACCAATATTGGCACCGGGAGGATCCATGATCCTACATTGCATCAACTGAGCATATACTAAAAGGTGTATCCCTATCAAGATACCGTCCGGAGGGTGGCAAGGACAACGTTTCCGCTGTACCTTCGATGTACATGGGATTAACCCACATTTCCTACCCGCGAGTCTGAGATGACCGAAACGATCCTCATTTTCGAGGACGAGGGCATCACCGCCCTTCACTTGCGCACCCTTCTCACGGGTTGGGGATACTCGGTCGCGGCCGTGGCGGACACGGCGGAAACGGCCGAGGACCTGGTCGAGTCGACCTCGCCAGACCTGGTGTTGATGGACATCCGTCTCAAAGGCGAGATGGACGGCATCGAAGCCGCCGATCTCATTCACCGGAGGTTCGGCATTCCGGTGGTCTTTTTGTCGGCACACAACGATGAGTCGACCCGGCGACGGATCGAGGCGAGCCATGCCTACGGTCTCGTGGTCAAACCATTTGACGAGCGGGACGTGTCCATGGCGGTGAAGTCGGCCCTCCACAGGCGCCGAATCGAGGGGGCGCTTGCACCGGAGGCCGACGGGCCGGCGCCGACGCTGCCGGAGTTGGGCGATGCTGTGGTGGCAACGGACGCCGAGGGTCGAATTGTCTATATGAACGAGCCGGCCGAGAGTCTGACGGGTTGGAGGGGTTTCGACGCATTCGAGCACGAGGCGACCGATGTCATCCACCTCAACGAGGCGGAGGACGGGACGCTGATCGGGCACCCGGTGTCCAGCGTTCTTCAAGACGCCAACGAGGACGCCAGGTCACGGAACTCGATCTTGACGTCCCGATCGGGCTCACAGCAACCGATCAGCCACCGGGTGACTCCGGTTCGGGACCAGTCTGGAGATCTCCTCGGCGCCGTCGTCACCATCCGCCGGCGCCGAGACCTCCCGCAGGACGACTCGCCGGTCATCGAAGACACCCAGATCGACGCCCTGACCGGGCTTGTAACCCCCGCCCTCCTCACGGACTACCTGGGCGACTCAATCGTCCGCGCGAGCAATAGTCAAACCATGGTGGCTGTGTTCCAGGTCGACATCGACCGCTTCGGCGCGGTCACCGAGTCGCTGGGCCCCGGGATCAGCAACTTGCTGCTCGCCGGCATCGCGGCCCGGCTGCAGAAGTTCGTTCGAGTCTCCGACTCCGTAGCCCGGGTTCGTGAGAACACATTCGCGGTCATCCAGCCCGACCTCGAGCACGCCGGTGGGGCGGTCATCCTGGGTGAGAAGCTGGTTCACATCTTCGGGGATCCCTTCGTCATCGGCAGCCATGAGATCGCCGTCACCGCCAGCGTCGGGATCGCCCTGTATCCCGTCGATGCCGAAGACCCGACCCGTCTGCTCTGGCAGGCCGAGGAAGCGACCGGGCGGGCCAAGGCCGCCGGCCGGAATCAATTCTGCTTCTACAGTGAAAACGTCGAATCGGCGATCACCGAGGAGCGAAACCTGGGCGAGGATCTGGATGGCGCCATCACGGGGAACCAGCTCGAAATCCTTTTTCAGCCAGTGTTCGACCTCTCATCGCGGGCGATCGTGGGCGCAGAGGCGCGCCTGCAATGGCGCCACCCCGAACGAGGGGTGATCCCGGCCTCGGTCTTCCTGCAGGTAGCCGAGCACCACGGGGTATTGACCTCGATCACGGACTGGATGATCCGCGAAGCGCTCGAACGAGGTGTCGCCTGGCAGGCTGTTGCGCCGGGCATACGGGTCGCTGTCCCACTCGCCGGCCCGGAGATCCGGAGGAGGAGCCTGGTGACGCACCTCCTCGAAATCCTCGATGACACCGGTTTCGACGCCCGGCACCTCGATCTCGAGTTGAGTGAAGAAGTACTTGCCACGCAGCCGCCGATGACCGCCCATCTCAACCTGCAGCGGTTGCGCCAGATGGGGGTGTGCTTGACCCTCGACAACTTCGGATTTGCGTATGCGTCGATGATGACGCTCAAGAAAACGCCGGTGCACAGAATCAAGATCGACGGATCGGTGATCGCCGTCGTCACCTACGAAAAAGAAGCACAGGCCATCGTCAAGGCCACCATCGATCTCGCCAGGGGCTTCGGGCTGGAGGTCGCCGCCGACGGCATTGAAAACGAGTCCCAGTGGAGATGGCTGCGGTTTCACGGGTGCGAGCTCGGCCAGGGAACCTTCCTCGAGGGCTTCCTGCCCGGACCAAAGCTCTTCGAGAAGCTCGTCGACCAGCTCCGTTAAATCGGGCGGAGTCGTGGTGGCGGGCCCTGAAGGGGCGACAGATTGCGGCTGCAGCGTGAGCTGCAGCCTTTGACCACCTATTGTCTGTCGCCGCTTCGCGGCTTTTTATTTTTTTGTGACCTGATCCTGGGGCTGGCGCCCCAGGCTATGTATCTGTCGCCGCTTCGCGGCTCGCCGTCGTTCGCATGAATTCAACAGTACCGAATCACCGTGGTGGCGGGCCCTGAAGGACCCGCCTACAGGTCTCCTGGCCGCCTTTGTAGGCGGGTCCTTCAGGGCCCGCCAGAATCGGGTTAAATATCTCCCGGCTGTTCAGCCAACCTAAATTAGAGGATACGCAGGATCGTCTGTCAGGCGCTTGCGGGTTTTGGGGGGATGGTGATCGTGAAGCATGTCCCGTGAGTGCGATCGAGCTCGAGCCGTCCGGCGAGCTGCTTCTCCACCAAACCCACGACAAGCCCCATACCCATGGTGGTGGTGGTTCGTATGTCCAGCTCGGCAGGCAACCCGATACCGTCGTCGCGCACGACCAGCTTGACCCCGCCTTCCGGCGTCGAGGTCACCCGAAGGTTGATCTCCCCCTCCCGGCCATCCGGAAACGCATACTTCAACGAGTTGGAAATGAGCTCGCTGATGGCGAGGCCACAGGGAACCATGTCATCGATCCTGAGGGTGATGTCGTCGGACTCGACGTTGAGCCGCACCTGGCCCGCATCCGCCCCGTACATCCGTGTCAAGCTGGTCGCGAGCCTCGACACGTACTTTCGGAGATCGATGCTGGACAGATCATCGGAGTCGTAGAGAATTTCGTGAATCAGGGCCATGGCCCGAACTCTGCTCTGACTCTCCTGAAACATCTTGTGTAGCCGTTCATCATCGATGTTCGACGCCTGCAAGCTCAGGAGACTCAAGATGACCTGCATGTTGTTTTTGACTCGATGGTGGATCTCCCGGAGAAGCACTTCTTTCTCCTCGAGCGATTTCTTGACGGTGGACTCCGCCGTCTTGCGCGACGAAATTTCTTCGACGACGGCAATGAAGTGCTCTTCGCCCCGCAACTCATCAGGAACGAGGGAGACCGTCAGATTGACCCAGATCACCGAAGAGTTCTTGTGGATATATCGCTTCTCCATCGAGTATCTGTCGATTTCGCCGGCGAGGATCTGACGGACATACTCGAGGTCGGCACGGAGGTCCTCCGGGTACGTGATCTCCTGGAACGTGAGCTTTTTGAGCTCCTCGGGTGTGTAGCCAGTGATGTCGCACAAGCGGCGGTTGAGGCGGACAAACCGTCCATCGAGCGATACGTGGGCTATCCCGACCCCTGCGAGCTCGAAGGTCGCACGGAACCTCTCCTCGCTCTCTCCGAGCGCGGTAACCACCTCTTCGAGGCGGCGAGATCGCTCCTGGAGCTCGGTGAGCATCGGGTTGCTGACCCGAACCAGCAGAGCGGCGCCGCTTATCACCACCAACAACGAAAAACCGGCGGCGAGCAGACCCGCCTTCCAGAACGGCTCCTGCACCTCCTCGAGGTCGATCTTGGCGACGATGCCCATATCGAGCACATCAACAGGCTCATAGGCCGCAAGAACGGTCGCCCCCCGGTAGTCGAGGCCCACAACCGTGCCCGACTGCCCCAAGAGGGCTCTCCTCATCGGCTCGGCGAGCGCCGAGTCGAAGGGCACGGGCTCCGGACGCCCGACCTGCGCATGCCGGTGCTCGAGCACGAAAACGATGAGATCACCCTCCCTCCTCGCAAGGGTGAACTCACCGGTATTCCCGAAACCCTCGTACTCCTGATGTGCGGCCACGATCTGCTGCACGGTGGCTGCACCGCTCCCCCCGGGAAAATCGGCACTGTGGACAACGTCGTATCGCGCGACCGCCTCGATCAGCCGCGCCTGACTCTGGGCGGTCTCGACCAGTCGGGCCTGCTCCTCACTGAAGGCCGCTCTGTAGAGAATGCCGATGGTTATACCTGTGACGAGGAGGAGACTCATGGTCATGATCAAGATGAGAACAAGCACCCGTGTCCGCTCGTTCATGGCGCGCATCACCAGCCCCCGTGCCTGGAACCCAGATCGAACATTGGTGGTTTCCTCACATCATTCACGTAGAATCTCCGGCTCGCTTCCGCTCACGGTTCCTGGCCCTGAGCGTTCCCCTCGATTACAGACCGAGACATGAGCCGTCGCGAAATTCTACCACCGTGTGGCGGGCCGCAGGAGCAGCGCGAGATTGGCCGCCACGCGGTAAAGAAGTTTTCAGTTACCAGCCGCCCGTACCCCCGTCATCCATCCATGTTCACGCGTTCAGGGTGGGAGAGAGAAGAGGCGGCGCCGGGTTTTCCCTGGAGCCGTAGGCGGGTCGTTTACGGATTCTTGGAACGATTACGACGACCGTTCAACCTCTACCGAGCCCCGTTCTGGGTTCTTGTCTCCTGCTCAGTCACCATCGGTGATTCCTTGAGGGGCACGTCGATGAGCTGCTCCTCGAGGTCGAAGGGCACGCCCCGCAGGTAGGCGTCGATGGCGCCTGCCGCGCGTTTGCCGGCACCCATGGCCAGGATCACTGTGGCCGCGCCGGTGACGATGTCGCCGCCGGCAAAGACACCGGAGATGGACGTCATGGTGGTCTGCTCGTGAGTCACTATGCGGCCCCGCCGGTCCACCTCGAGACCCTCGGTGGCATTGGTCAGCAGGGGGTTCGAGCCCTGGCCGATGCCGATGATCAGCGAGTCGATCTCGATGTCGTACTCGCTGCCTGGAATCGGCACAGGCCGCGGCCGGCCGGAGCTGTCGGGCTCGCCGAGCTCCATCTTCTGCACCCGTACGCCGGACACGAGCGCGTCGTCATTGCCCAGCACCTCCACCGGCGCGGAGAGCCACCGGAAGTCGATCCCCTCCTCCTCGGCGTGCTCCAGCTCCTCGATGCGGGCCGGCGCCTCGTCGCGGGTGCGGCGATAGAGACAGATGACGTTCTCGCAACCGAAACGCAGGGCGGTGCGGCAGCAGTCCATGGCGACGTTGCCCGCGCCCACCACCGCCACCCGGTGGCCGATGCAGACCGGCGTGTCGTAGTACGGGAATTCGAAGGCGCGCATCAGGTTGACCCGGGTCAGAAACTCGTTGGCCGAGCACACCCCGATCATGTTTTCACCCGGAATCTCCAGGAAGTACGGTAATCCCGACCCGGTGCCGATGAACAGCGTGTCGTAGCCCCACTCGCCCATCAGCTCGTCGACGGTCGCGGTGGCGCCAACGACGAAGTTGCACTGGAAGTCCACACCCAGGGCGGTCAAGCTCCGAATTTCCTCCTGGACGATGGCCTTCGGCAGCCGGAACTCGGGGATTCCATAGGTCAGCACACCGCCGGGCTTGTGAAGGGCCTCGAAGACGGTGACGCTGTGCCCGCACCTGGCCAGCGACGCGGCACACGCCAGACCGGCGGGCCCCGAGCCAACGATGCCGACCTTGAACCCGCTGGGCTTCGCACACTCGGGCATCCTGACCTCGCCGCCCGCCCGCTCGAGGTCGGCGACGAAGCGCTCGAGCCGGCCGATGGCCACCGGGTCGCCCTTGTTGCCGGTGACGCAGGTGGCCTCACACTGGTCCTCCTGCGGGCACACCCGGCCGCAGATGGCCGGCAGGGTGTTGTCCGCCTTGATGATCGCCAGCGCCTCGATGAACCGGCCATCGGCCACCGCCACCAAGAACGCCGGGATGTCGATCCCCACCGGACACCCGTCAACGCACTTGGGTTTCTTGCAACCGAGACAGCGTTCGGCCTCACCGACGGCAAGCTCCTCGGTGTAGCCCAATGCGACCTCTTCGAAGTCGTGAGCCCGCTCGGCCGGGTCACGCGCCGGCATGGCGTGGCGTGGGATCTCGAGACGTTCCTTCTTCGTCAACTCACGTGCCATGGACCTGCCCTCCGGCGGCGGCCGCCCGGCACAGGTGGGCCGTCAGAAATCGCCGTCTCGCTTCCTCTTCCTGTTCGAGGAAAATTCTCTGCCGCTGCATCATGCGGTCGAAGTCCACCGCGTGGGCATCGAACTCCGGCCCGTCGACACAGACAAAGCGGTTTTCGCCGTCGACTCGGACACGGCAGCCGCCGCACATCCCGGTGCCGTCCACCATGATGGTGTTGAGGGAGACCATGGTGGGAATCTCCAGGGGACGGGTTTGTTCGGCCACCGCCCGCATCATGATCGCCGGACCGATGGCAACAACCATATCGGGCCGGCCACTGACTTCGATGTACCTGTCGAGCGCGTGGGTCACCATCCCCTTGGCGCCAAGGCTGCCATCGTCGGTGGTGTAGTGAATCTCGTCCGACGCGGCCTCCATCTCGAGGCGCAGGATCACCAGTTCCAGGGTGCGGCCGCCGAGGATCGACACCACGTGGTTGCCGGCTTCACGCAGGGCGCGGGCGATGGGCAGCAACGGCGCGATGCCTGCGCCACCGCCGATGCACACGCACGTGCCCAGGTTCTCGATGTGAGTCGGTTTGCCGAGCGGGCCGACCACTGTGATCGAATCTCCCGGTGCCAGCTCCCCCATTTCCATGGTGGTCTTGCCCACCTCCTGCACCACCAGCGTGATCGTGCCGCGAACGGCATCGGAGTCGGCAATGGTCAGGGGGATCCGCTCCGCGTGGTCGTGGATGAGAATCATCACGAACTGTCCCGCGCGGTGTCTGCGCGCGATCACCGGTTCGTGGATCAGATAACGCTTGAATGCCGGCGCGATCTCGTCGATCTCGAGGATGCGGGCCATCATGACCCCCCTTTCAGTGCCGCCCCCGGGCTCACACCCTCGAACCGCGTTGCGGATAGGCCTGGGAGTGCTCGAACCACAGGTGAAAGTCGTCGACCAGGGTCTCGTAGCGGCGCTTCAAAGCGGCGAACATCTTCGCGTTATCGATGGCCAGCGAGCACTGCTCGCCAATCGCGGTCATGAGCCGCTTTTCGGCGCCCGAGAACAGATAGGGGTTGTTGGTGAAGACGCTGAGCACGCCAGTGGTCTTGCCCCTGCTTATGAGCGGCACCAACAAGATCGACGCGATCCCCTCGCGCTCGATGTCATCAGGACGCGCGACGAGCTTGTCGCTGCGTCCCTCAAGGATGGCCACGCACTCCCCGGAGAGCAGTCGCTCCGTCGTCTCGCCCGTGAAGAGGCCCCCCAAGGTTGCGACGAAGGCCTCGCCGAGCCCGTTCGACGCCTGCGGCGCGAGCGCGGAGGTCTTCGCATCCACAAGCTGAATGACGCAGCCCTTGGCCCGAAGGTCGTCGCACACGACCCGCGCGATGGTGTCGAGCACCTCGGGTGGGTCGAGGGACGAGCGGGTTGACTCGGTGACGTGCTCGAGGATCCGGCGGTACATGCAGTCGATGATGGCGCTGGTGCAGAAGAGCGCCACGACCTTGAAGAACTCCACAATGTCGTCCGGAAACTCATGCCTCTCGCCGGTGAAAAGACGCATCACGCCGATCACCTGGCCCCGGGTCTCGAGGGGGACGGTGAGCAACGAGGCGATGCCTTCCGCCTCGAACTCGTCGGGGTATTGGACGCGCGGATCGGCGACACAATCGGTGATCATCACGGTCTGGCCCTCGAGGGCCTCGGCAACGCTTCGCTCGGCGTCAATCGGCCCCTTGTCGAGGAATCGTTGGCTGAGACCGTACGCCGCGACGTGGTCGAGGGTCCGCTGGTCGCGGCTGAGGAGGCGGAAGTGGCAGGCCTTGAGATCGAACTCCTCGACGATCGACCGCGCTGCCATTTCCAGCATCACCGAGGTGTCCAGCTGAATGTTGAGCGCGTCGCCTATGACCCGGAAGACGTTTCGACACTGGCGGCACTTGACCATCTACTCCCCCTTATTGATGGAGGAACGACGCCGCCGACGGTGCGCCGACACCGTCAATCCCATCATCTCGATTTTCTCGGGAGGTCATTCCGCATGAGATCCAGCAGTGGATCGGCGGCAAAAAAGAAGCCGCCGTGTCATACCGCGCCGATCGAGCATCCGCTAGCGCATTTTCTTGAGGGGTTGACCTCTGATAATTAATCTATGTCCAGTTGAGCGGATCGTCAATAGTCTTGAGCTAGTAACTTATTTCACAAGACAAACTTAGGGTATAACCCCACCCACGCTACGAAGATAGAATCCTTGCGCTAGCATCTCCGAGCGGCAGAGATCCTATCCATATTTTCAATTCAGCGGTTTCCACGCGCCACGTGGAAACCGCTGAATTGAATGCCGGAGGCGGGAGTCGAACCCGCACACCCTTGCGGGCGGAGGATTTTGAGTCCTCTGCGTCTGCCATTCCGCCACTCCGGCGCGGACGTATTCTGGCCCCGCGGACCGGTTTTGGTCAAGTCCTCAGCAATTCGGCCGTCTCGTCGAGCCGGGCGACCGCTGCCTGATCCACCGGTGGGAAGGGGAAATCCTCGAGGTGGTTGGTGGGCAGGAGGTGTATGTGGACGTGCTCGACGTCGTAGCCGAGGACGACGATCACGACGCGCGCGCATCCGGTGCGCTGCTGGAGATGGCGGGCCACGGTCTGCGCGGCGGACCACAGGGCGATGTACGAATCCTCGTCCATCGCGAAGACCTCGAACCACGGGTGCTTCGGGATCACCAGGGTGTGTCCCTCGACCCTGGGGTTGATGTCGAGGAAGGCCAGATGGTTCTCGTCCTCCCAGATCTTTCGGCAAGGAATCTCGCCGGCAACAATACGTTCGAAAAGCGTCGGCATGTTCACCTCCAAGTCCGATGGCCAGCAGGGTAGCACCGTCAGGAATCACCGTGTCGAGTGGAGATTCCGTCCGCAGTCCTGCGATGAGATTGACGTCCATTGCAAACAGGAATATATTACCAGTGGGCGATAGGACTATAAGGGGAATATAATGATCGCATCAGATGAGCTCCTGGTCAGAATTGCTGAAGTCCTCAAGGCCATGGCCGACCCGACGCGACTGAAGATCCTGCACGCCATCCACAGCGAGGAACGGTGTGTGTCAGACATCCTCGGAGTGGTCGGCGGCAGCCAGGCGAATGTTTCGAAACATCTTTCGGTGCTCAAGAGGGCCGGTCTCGTCGACTGTCGCCGCTCCGGCCTCAACGTCTACTACCGAATCATCGACGAGGGTGTCTTCACAATCTGCCGCAACGTCTGCGACTCGCTCGAGCTACGTATCGAAAATGAGCACCAGACCATTGTCGAGGGCCGCCAGCAGATGGATGAGGCGGAGGCAGGGCTCAAAGCCTGACCCACCAACCCCGGTCTTCTCACCGGGTTTCGTAGCGAGGGCGGCGAAGGGTAGTCAGATGTTGGATTTTTCGCGAACCCGGCGACGCAGGCATAGTTTTACTACGTCGAGGAGCAGGATTAGCGAAAAGCACGACAGGTGGCTGCCATGCGCCGCCCGCAGCAGACACCCGGTGAGAAGACCGGGTTAATCAGAGGAACGAATCATGCCCATCTACGAGTACAAATGCACTGAATGCGGTAACACCTTCTCGCGTTTGCGGAATATCGGCGCGAGCACGGACGGGGTACGCTGCCCGAAGTGCAAGAGCGAAAATGTCGAACGCCAGCTGTCGAGCTTCGCCAGCACCTCCACCGGATCTTCTACCGGTGGTCCAGCGCCGAGCTGCTCCAGCGGCTTCACTTGAGGCGTCTGACTCGCGAGCCCGGTGGGCTCGCTCGCATGGTTAGGAGGTTAGGAAGTTAGGAAGTTAGGAGGTTAGGCGTTAGACGTCTTGCTCACATTTTGCTCCCCCCTCCCCTCCTCACCCCCTCACTTCCTCACTTCCTCACCTCCGTATTCCTGATTTCGAATTTACATGGGCCGTTTGCCGCGTTATAGTCGTGCGCAGAATTGACTACGATGAAGTCGGAGCCGTTGCTCGTCTTCGCATCGGCCAAGACTTCGCCGACATGCGAAAGGGGAAAATCATGCGTCCATCCGTTCTCAAGCTCAGTCTTCTGATATTGGCGGTGGCAGTGGTCGGCTCCGGTCAGGTCCTCGAGCCGAGGACCGCGCAGGTGGCACCGGTGGCGACGAACGCGCGCGTGGCGCCGGTGAACGCCATGGCGGCGCTCGACGACGATCCGGTCACCACCACCCGAGACGCCCAGGGCATCTGGTTCATCGAGGGCGGGTCGCTGTATGACGTCTACGAGGCCATGGGTTACGCGATGGCAGAGGACCGGCTGTTCCAGATGGACCTCTTCCGGCGCCAGGCCCGCGGCACCCTGTCCGAGCTCTTCGGCGCCGAGTTCCTGGGCTCAGACTTTCTCAGCGGCGACATTTTCATTCGCAACATCATGTACTCCGACGAGGAGTACCAACAGATGTTCGAGGGCCTCACCCCCGACGCCAAGACGGTCACCCAGGCCTACGTGGACGGCGTCAACCGGCGCATCTTCGATATCTACGCCGACTTCCGGGTGATGCCCTACGAGTACTGGATCGGCGGCTTCTTCTCCTCCTTTGTGGAGGGGCTTGGTTACACCATGCTGCCGACTCCGTGGACCATCAACGACGTGCTGGCGTGGATGGCGCTCATGCAGCGCAATTTCGACCCCGAGGCCCTCGCCTCCGGCCAGCTGGACAACGCGGTCTTGGCACCAACCTTGGGGGCGGTGTATGGAGCCGAAGGTCTGGCGATGTTCCAAGACCTCCGGTGGTTCAACGACCCGGCGGCGCAGACCATGATCCCGTTCGCGGCAAAGGCGGCATCCGGAGCCGTACCTCAGCTGCCGACCATCACGGCCGACACGTTCCCCGATCTGCGGGGGGCGGCGGAGCGGATCCGTTCGCAGTTCGAAGATCGTGACGAGGCGTTGGAGAAGATCGGCGCCAAGATCAAGATGGGCAGCTATGCGTGGACGATCTCTGGTGACAAGACCGCATCCGGCAATCCGATCATGTACTCGGGACCGCAGATGGGGTTCATGACGCCATCCATAATCATGGAGGGCTCGATCCGCGGCGGCGGCTTCAACGTCTCCGGCATGGTCGTGCCCGGCATCCCCGGCATGATCATCGGCCGCACCCCGCACCACGCCTGGTCGATGCAGGTGGGCCATGCCCACACCCTGGACTTTTTCATGGAGGCGCCGCAGACCGTCTTCTTCCACCGCATGGAGACCTTTTACCCCGCCGGCGGAGATCCCATAGATGTTCCCATGTACCGTAGCTCGCACGGCCCGATCATCGAGCCTTTTCCGTACGATGAGGGCAACCCACCAGCGGTCATCGTCTCCTACGCTTACGCTCACTGGGGGCTCGAGGCCAACTCCATCGACGCCTTCATGCAGCTCGCCCGCGCCGAGAGCATGGCGGAGTTCGACCAGGGCATCGAGATCGCCGCACTCAGCCAGCACTTCACGTACGCCGACCGCGACGGCAACATCGCCTACTGGATGTCGGGTTACGATCCGATCCGGGCGCCGGGCGTTGACCCGCGCTTCCCGCAGATCGGCAACGGGCAACAGGAGTGGACCGGCGAGCGCCGCCCGCGAGTCCACGACTCGAATACCGCCCAGGGCTACTACGGCGGTTGGAACAACAAGGCGTCGGTCGACTACATGAACGCGCCTCAGCGTGGCCCTTACGGCCCCTTCCACCGCGCACATGTGATCGACGAGTACCTGTCGACCCATGACGACCTGACCTACGAGGAGGTGCGCGACCTCGCCCTCAACATCGCCACGACCGACAGCTTCGGCGGCGGCGGTAACACCTGGACTTTCGTCGCCGACGACTTTGCAGCGGCGGTGGCGGCCGACCCGAGCGATGCCCGCCAGGACGCAGTCGATCTCATCGAGTCATGGGACGGTCACTTCGTGGCCGGCGGGCCCTCCGAGTGGCGCTTCGGCACCCTCCGCGCCGACGCCTGGGTGCTGCAGGACGCTTGGATCAAGGAGGTCCTGCGGCTGGTCTTCGAGGATGAGTTCATGATGGCCGGCATGGATTACAGCCGCCAATCGAAACTCACCAACTTCAATGTCCTGCTGCACGCTCTCGCCGGTCCGGCAGCGTCGATCCCGACCTTCTACGATTGGTTCCAGGACAAGTCGGGCTCGGGCAAGCCCACAACCCCGGAAGCCATCATCGTGCTGGCGTTGGACAACGTACTGGCTGCGATTGGCCCGGGTGGGTACAACGCTCCGCGAGGATACATCGTCTTCGGCCACGATATCCTCGCCCCGATCGACCCCGCCTTCGGCGCAATCCACTCAATCCCGTTCTCGAGCCGTTCGACCTTCGCCCATTGCGTGGAGTTCGACATGAACGGCCCGCTCCGCATCGAGAGCATGTTCCCGCTCGGCCAGTCGGGCCAGCTCTGGTTCGACGGGACCAGCACTCCGATCTTCGACGCCAACTACTTCTCGATGGCACCGGCGTACGATCCCTTCATGCCGCGGCCGTTCCCGCTGTTTGACTGAACCGCGGATTTGACAATCAACCATGCCCCGCTCTCCGGAGCGGGGCTTTTTTGATGCTGGATGCTGGATGCTCGATACTCGATGCTGGATGCTGGATGCTGGATGCTGGATAGTGCACGCGGGACACGTGTCGCCGCAAGACCTCCGGTCAGCTTTGTAGCGCAGCCGTCTCGGCTGCATGCGATGGATGGCATTCCTAATTCCTAATTCCTAATTCGAAACGCTATGCTTCCACGGTGAGCAAACTGCAGACTTTGAGCGGCGCCTTCGACTGGAGGGCAGAGGCGATCGACTGGCCGGTGACCACCGACGTGGGTCCGGGGCTGGCGGGGGTGGTCGCGGCCGAGACGCGGGTCATGTGGCTCGACCCGTCGTCGGGCGAGCTCGCCTACCGTGGCGTTCCCATCGATGCCCTCGCCTCCTCCCCCGACTTCGAGGCGACGGCCCACCTCCTGATCACCGGGCGCGGCCCCGAGGAGGATCCCGGAGGGCTCGCCAATTTTCGGCACCAGGTGCGGTCGAGCAGGTTGCTGCCGCCCGATGTGGTCGATCTGGTGCGCTCCCTCGACCCCGCAACCCACCCGACGAGGATCCTGCGCGCCGGGGTCTCGGCGCTCGGCTGCCACGAGCTGTCGGTGGACGACGATCTCTCAGGCAGCCGCCAGTGGCGCGAGCTACGGATTGTCGGCCAGGTCGCGTCCCTGGTCGGCGAGATTTGCCGTCACCGCAATGGACTTGGATCGCGTGCGCCCGAGGAGGGTTGCAGCCTTTCTGAAGGGGTGCTCGCTGCCCTCAACGACCGGCGGCCCGAGCCCGATGAGATCCGCGCCCTCGACCTGCTGTGGGTGCTGTATGCGGCGCACGGTCTCGACGCCCCGACCTTTACCTCGATGGTGGTCGCCTCCTGCCTCGCTGATCCCTACTACAACATCGTCGCCGGGCTGTCGGCCCTGCGCGGCCCGAAGACGGGGGGCGCTTCGGAGTCGGTGCTCGACCAATTGCTCCCGCTCGACAACCCCGGTGCGGCCGAGGCATGGGTTCGGAAGGCCATTGACTCCGGGGAGACGATCGCCGGCTTCGGCCACCGCGCCTACCACATGCCCGACCCCAGGGTGGTCATCCTGCGCAAGGAGGTGGCGGCAATGGCGCGCAGCCGCGGCCGCTCCGAGCTCTTCGAGATCGCACGCACGGTCGAGAGCGCCGTCACCCGCGAACTCGCTCCCAAGGGAGTGTTCATCAACGTCAACTTCTACGGCGCGCTGCTGTTTCACCTGCTCGGCGCTGAGCCGCCGCTGGCCCCCTGTCTGATCGCGGTGGGCCGTATGGCGGGGATGGCGGCCCTTGTCAGCGAGGCCCTCGACAACATCCGTCTCTACCGGCCGCTGAGCCGCTACGTCGGCGTTGGGGACCGCACTCCATGATCGGCAACGGGCCAGTCTGCGCCGAGCAGACCTACGGGCGTGGCCTGGCGGGGTTGGTCGTCGGCGATACTGCGATCTCCGAGGTCGACGGCATCAGAGGCCGGCTGCTCTACCGCGGCTATCCGGTGGAGCAACTGGTTGGGCGGACGAGCTTCGAGGAGGTGGCCTACCTGGTCCTCTTCGGCGAGATGCCCGACGCGAGTCGCCTCGCCGACTGGACCGCGGAATTGGTGCGCTGGCGTCACCCGCCGGAAGCCGCGCTGGACGCCCTTCAACGGGTTCCGGCCCGTGCCCATCCGCTGGCCCAGTACCGGACCATGATGACGGTCGCGGCGTGCCACATCCCGGAGCCCGAGAACACCGAACTCGACGCCCAGTGGCGGCGCCCGGCAAGGATCCTGAGCTGGACCGCCGGTCTCGCCGCCTACGCCATCCGCCACCTCCAGGGGTTGGCACCGGTGGCGCCGCGCGACGATCTCGGCTACGCCGCCAATTTTCTTTACCAGACGCTTGGGGAACCACCCTCCGAAGAGGCCCTCGAGGCCTTCGAGGCGAGCCTTGTGGTGCAGGCGGAGCACGGACTCCACGCCGCGGCCTTCGCGGCCCTGATCGTGATCTCCACCGGGGCCGATCTCGGCTCTGCGGTTCTGGCCGGGATGGGCGCGCTGTCGGGCGCACGCCACGGCGGCGCCAACCAGCTCTGCTTCGAGATGCTGGCCAGGCTCGAGGGCCCAGAACACGCGCGTGTGTGGGCGCTGGAGGCGCTCGCCCGCGGTCATCGTTTCCCAGGTTTCGGCCATCGTGTCTACAAGTGTCCCGATCCCAGGGTGCGGTCCCTCGAGCCCTATGCCGAGGCCCTGCTCGCGTCACGGGGCCAGAAAAAACTCTGGCACACGTACCTCGCCCTGCGCGAGGAGGTCGAGGGCGCTCTGGGCGCGAAGGGGATCTACGCCAATGTCGACAGCATCACCGGTCTTCTCTACCACCCCATCGGGCTGCCGGTGAGTGCCTTCCCGATCCCCTTCTGCCTCGCCATCCAAACCGGCTGGATGGCGCACTGCCTAGAGTACCTGCCGGACGGAAGGGTGATTGAGCCGGGAGCGGTGTACATCGATCCCGAATGAGGAGTTAGGAGTTAGGAATTAGGAATTAGGAATGCATCACACACGCCGAGGAGAGTTAGGAATTTGGAATGCCCACCCAATCCCCTCGGAAAATTTCGAGTTTCGGACATCCTCTCGGGCAGCGCGCACGGAAACGGACGATCAATCGCGGGCAACCTGAATCAAGGAGCACGGTTGTGCGGCGCGCCGCGCATTCCTAATTCCTAATTCCTAATTCCTAACTCTCGCTATAGCTTGTGTCGCATAAACATTTCTCTCAGTGAGAGCAGGAGCTTTGTGAACTCGGCCTCCTCGAGATAGGCCTTGAGCTCATCGAGATCGGCGCCCGCGCGCTGCCGTGTGCGCGCCTCCTCGGCTACCAAGTAGAAATGCTCGAGGGGGGCAAGCTCCATGTCAGTCTTCTTGAGGTCGTACCAGCCGCGGGATATCAGTATCTCCCACACCGGATGCGTCCGGTCCACATCGCGCTGGTACACCGCCTCCGCCACCGACATCACCTCGCGGTGGAGTACTCGGAGCACCTCCGTATCGTCTTCGGCCACCATGGCGCGCTCGGCCTCGAGCGCCTCCTCGGAGTCGATTATCTGCCCATTGGATGCCGAGAGGTCGATCGCTGCGACCGCGACGTCATGGTCTTCTGCCGGCTCCACATCCTCGGCGCGAAGCTCATCAACCTCGGTCTCCTCGGTGTCAATAATGTCTTCAGCGGGCGGTTCCACCGGTTTCTGCGGTGGCGGCGGTGGTGGCGGTGTTGGGATGGGGGTCGCGCCGCCGGCTTTCTGTTTCCCGCGCGCCAGCGCCTCCCGGAAATCCTGGTGGTACTCGAGGAGATTGTCGATGTCGCTGTCATCGAACGGGATGGCCGCTTCGAGCTTGAGGCGAAGCATCTCGATCTCGCGCAGGCGATCAGCTATCGTCGTTTTCGTTGGCGCTATTGCCTTCAGAAGCTTGGCCAGGTCTTTGTTGAACTCGATGATTTCCGCCAGATCTTCGAGCGTGGCAAAGGTGATGAGCTCCTGGTACTCGTCGTCGAAACGGTCTGTGGCGATCTCGTTTTCCTTGCGCTCGACCAGACGCTCGAAGAGACCCGATGGACACCCGTCGAGATACCATGTCTTGCCGGAGACCTTCTCCAGACCGCGGTGCACGATGCGCCTGACGGTGTTGACGATCTCGGCCATGACCTGGTAGGCCTCAACGTTTGAATCCCGGCCAATCACCGGGTGGTAACTTCCATCTTGACCTTCAATTGTACCGCCACTTGAGCAACCAGATACCAGATACCAGATACCAGATACCGGATACCGGATACCGGATGCCGGATGCCGGATGCCAGATGCATTTCGGATTGCGGATTTCGGATTTCGGATTTGACGGCGCGGGGAAGTGAGGGAGTGAGGGAGTGAGGGAGTGAGGAGGTGAGGAGGTGAGGAGGAGCGGACCTGCCCCGTTTCGGTGGACACCAAGAATAACCCGTCGTCGTCGTGGCTGTGGGATCTGTGGGAAACCCTCTGGGTTTTCCAAGTGTCTGCTGTAA
>Ga0164313_10002179_pt1 | contig 17571 bp, 16 predicted proteins | sample GuaBasSedimGuay4_FD_113735 | JGI IMG/M metagenome (GOLD analysis project Ga0164313, IMG submission 113735) | Subseafloor sediment microbial communities from Guaymas Basin, Gulf of California, Mexico - Guay4, Core 4569-4, 0-3 cm | ecosystem: Environmental > Aquatic > Marine > Hydrothermal vents...
ATCCCCGCCGCGCTCGCCGCTGCGCTCGCCCTTGCGGCGCCGACGCCCGCGACGCCCGCGCCGGCCCCGGCTCGAGTCGTCATCCTCTTGCTGATCGAGTTCGGCCTCCTCCGCCAAGCGCTGCTGCTCGGCCTGCTCTGAGAGCGGACCAAACAGGCTCAGGCGGCTGCTGGGCAGGAGCCCTGCGGAGTCGGCGTCCGCCACGGCGCGCGTCTCGCCCGCTGCGTCGGCCGGATCAGCGGCCAAAGGAGCGGCGGCACCGGCCTGGGAGATCGAGCCGCTGGCGGCGGAGTCAGCGGGTGGCGTGGCAGCCGCCTCGCCTGCGGGCGCGGTGGCGGCGGCGCCGTCGGCCAGGGTCGCGACGCCAGCGGACGCAGAGGCTTGCGTCACCTCCAGAGGCGCCTCAGCATCCCCGGCCGGGGTCGCCTCGGGCGCGGCGGGAGCCGCTTGGATGTTCAGGCGCAGGCTGGGGCCCTGGGGGGCCGGATCCGCGTCATCGCCGTCGGCGTCCTCGCCCGCATCGACATCGAGGTCATCGGCATCTTCGGCGGCCGCCTGCTCGTCCTCGTCCACATCGAGCGGGTCATAGTCCGCGCCCTCGTCGCCTGCGGACGCGCCGCCCGCTTCGTCGGCCGTGGCCGGGACCGCGAGCGTGTCCTGCCCAGGCTCAGCGCCAGCCCGTGCCGTGTCGGCGGCGGTATCGGCCTCAGCGGCGCTCGCGTCAGCGCCGTCGCACGCCTCGGCGGCGACCTTGGTCGTCGTCCCAGGCTCTGCGTCGTCGTCCGGCGAGGCGCCGGCGGACCCGTCCGCGCCCTCCTCAGAGTCGCCGTCGGAGTCGCCGTCGGAGTCGCCCGAGTCGTCGCCGCTTGGCTCCGCCTTGGGAGCCCGCTCGACCACGTCTTCGTCGTGAGCCACCTCACGAGCGGCCTGCACACCGGCCAGCAGCAGCGCGGCGTCCTCGCCCACCGCCTCCATGCACAGGTCGGAGACGTGCAGAAAGCCCTGCCGCCCGTGGCCAAACTCGATGAACGCGGCGCCGATCGACTTCTCGACGTTGGTCACCTTGGCCTTGTAGACGTTGCCCAGGGTGCTGCCGAGGGACTGGCGCTCGATGTAGTACTCGTCCAGCCGCCCCTGCTTCAGGACGGCGATGCGGCTCTCGTCGGGCTCGCTGGCGTTGATGAGAAGCTTGCGCGCGCTGTTGGGCGCGGTGTTCTTGCGGCGTCTTGCCATGTGTCGTCTCCAGGACGACGCACCGAATCGAGCTGCCGGGTGGCGACACCGAACCGGGGCGCAGCAGCGCCCGCGGCCTGGGCCAGATCACTCAACGCCTGGACCATGGGCCCGGGGCGAGGAGGACGTCCATCCACCGCGACGAGGTTCAACTCCAAGCCACCGCTCACGGCCTCCGCAGAGACCAGGTGGGGCCGGATGTCCCGCGAGCGACCCTTGCGAGGGTCCTCCACTGGGAACTCGTCGCGTTCCAGCAAATCGTTCAGCGCGTCAGTTGCGGACCCCGCGTTCTCGAGCACTTCGAGGCGGTAGCGCACCGGGCCGGTCGGGGCCGGGGTGGTTCCCCGCCGCACAGCGACCAGCCGAACAGCCCGTGGCAGGGCCGGTGCGAGGCGCGCCGCGACATCCTCGGGCGCGAGGTCCTCTATCAGGTTTAGGTTCACCCACTCGCCTTCGGAGGCCAGGCCCAGGGGCAGGGCCTCATGAAAGGCGAGCTTGATGTGAGGGTTGAATCCCTCGGTGTATCGCACGGGCAGGCCGGCACGCCGCAGACTCCGCTCCACGATCCGGGCAAAGTCGAGGTGCCCCAGAAAACGGGCATCCCCGAGCTTGGCCAGGCACAGACTCATGGGGTGGTAGGTGGTGGCAGCGACCATGGCTCTCTGCTGAGAGGCCCAGTGTCCGTGGCCCGTCCGGTCGGGAACCGTCCCGATCCACACGGCGGACGAAAACGCTGAGACTAGCTCAGACGGACCCCGCTCTCAAGGCGGGCGCCAGGGCCCGGGGCCTTAGATCGACTCCAGCCTGCCCCGCGAGGGCCTGCGGAGCCCGGGGCTCAGGCCTCTCCGAAGCCCGCGGCCACCAGCTGCGAGAGGGCCGCCAGCACGGCCAGCCGGTCGTCCCCCGCCGCCGTGATCATCAGTTCGCTGTCCAGGGGCGCCATCAGCCCCATCATCTGGAGCACGCTGGCGCCGTCCGCCTCGCCGCCCGGACCGCGCACCGTGACCCGCGCGCGGTGCCGCCCCACGACCTTCACGAACTCGCTGATGGGACGGGCGTGTAGCCCCTGCCGATTCACGATGCGCACGGTGACCGACTCGGTCGGATCGGCCGCCATGCCGCTCAGGGCACCCGCTCGCGCAGCACCTCGAGCACCTGCTCGGCCGTGCTGGCCTGCACGATGAAGCTGCGGAAGTCGGCATCGCGCGCGGCGGCGGAGATCCAGCGCAGGGTGGCCAGGTGCTCCTCCGCGCGGCTGTCGGGCGAGACCAGCATGACGAACACCTGCACCGGCTCGCCGTCCACGGCGCGGAAGTCCACGCCGGCGGGCGCACGAGCCACGACGCCGCAGCCCTTGCGCAACTTGGGCACGCGCGCGTGCGGCATGGCGATGCCCTTGCCGAAGGCCGTGCTGCCACGCTGCTCACGCTCCACCAGCATCTCGAGCACCTGCTCTCGACGGGCGCTGGGCAGCGACTTGGCGGCCACGGCGTGGGCCACCATCTCCTTCAGGATCCCCGCCTTGTCAACGGCCTCGAGATCAAGCAGCACCGAGTCCGTGTTGAACGGTTCAATCAACGACATGCCCGTACTCATGGCTGTTTGTGCGACGTGTTTCCGCGGTGGTGATCCTTCATGCGTTCCTTGGCCCGGATCACCTGGCGCTCGAGCTTGTCGAGCACGCGATCGATGCAGATCATCACGGACTCGTTGCTGGCATGCCCGACGAAGTGCAGATTGCGGTCAGCCGAGACGTGCACGTCGACGCAGTGCTGGTCGTGCTCTGCGTCGAGGATGATCTCGATGTGGTTCACCTTGTCGAAGTAGTGCACCAGCTTCTCGGCCTTGCCGATGGCGTAGCTGCGCACATCATCGGCGTGCCGGTCGTGGCGATCGGTCAGATCGATGCGGACGGTCATGGACAGTCTGGTTCGGTGAGGAGGGGACAGCGACACTCGGACGACCCTCGTCAGGTCGACCCCGCCGCGGGCCCCAGGATATCAGGATGCAGCGCCGCCCGCCCGCGCCCGGGCGGCGAGCCCAGCAGCGCGCCCGGGTAATCGACCCTCAGCAGGCACAAGCCGTGGGCCGGCAGGGCGGCCGGGGCCCGGTTCCGATCGAGGGAATCCAGCAGCTCTGCCACGTCGTCGGGCCGGCGCCGGCCGGCGCCCACCTCCACCAGCAGGCCGGCCATGAGCCGCACCATGCCGTACAGGAAGCCCTCCCCGCTCACCACGATGGCCAGGCCCCGTGGCAGCGACGCCAGACGCACCCGCTGCACCCGTTTGACGGTCCCCCGGCCCGCGGGCATGGCCTTGCTGAGGGCGGTGAAGTCGTGCTCCCCGGTCAGGGCCAAGGCGGCCGCGGCCATGGCCTCCCGGTCCAAATCGGCGCGCACGGCGTGAAAGCTGCGCCGGCGATGGGGCGGAACGGAGCGCTGCACCGCCTGCTGCCCCCCGGGCTCGTGGGACAGGTGCAGCGAGTAGGCGTAGGTCTTGCGCACGGCGCTGTGAAGGGCGTGGAAATCGGGGCTCACGGGCCGCGCCGCCAGCACGCGCAGCGACGGCGGCAGGCGCGCGTTGAGCGCCGGACGCAGGCGCGCGCGGGGAAACCCGACCGGCAGGTCGACATGCGCTACCTGCCCGCGGGCGTGCACGCCCGCGTCGGTGCGCCCCGCGCCCGTGACCCGCAGGGGCTGCCCGAGCAGCTCCGCCAGCCCCTGTTCGAGCTGGCCTTGAACGGTGGGCGCCCGGGGCTGCACCTGCCAGCCGTGCAGGCCCCCGCCGTCGTAGGCCAGCAGCAACGCGAGGCGCGTGGTGGCGCTCACGGCTGCCAGGTCCGCCTCGCGCGGGAGGACCCCAGGCCCAGGGCTTTTCTGTACTTGGTCACGGTGCGGCGGGCGATCTTGAGGCCGTGGCGCTCGGCCACCAGGCCCACGATGGCCTCGTCACTGAGCGGGCGGCTGGTGTCCTCGGCGGCGATGATGGCGCGCACCAGCTCCTGCACGGCGGCGCGCGACTCGCCCCCGCGGGAGGGTGCGCCAGCGGCCGACCCCATGGGCGTCCCGTCAGCGGACACTCGCGCGGGCACCTCGCCCGTAAAGAGCTGCTTGAGCGGCACGATGCCGCGCGGCGTCTGCATGGACTTGCCGGCGATGGCCCGGCTGACGGTGGAGACGTGCACGCCCAGGGCCTCCGCCACGTCGGCCATACGCATGGGCCGCAGCTTGCTGCGTCCGGACTCCAGGAACTCGGGCTGGCGCTGGACGATCTCGTTGGCCACGCGGAACAACGTGTGCTTGCGCTGGGCCACCGCGTCGATCAATGAGCGCGCCGCCTCGATCTTGCCGCGCATGTGCTTGCGCAGCGCAGGGTCCGTGCCGCGATCGCGCGCCGCCGTCACGCACGCGCGCGAGACGGTCAGGCGCGGCAGCCAGTCGTTCTCGAGCGCGATCTCGTAGTCCTCGCCGGCACGCAGCACGACGACGTCGGGACGCAGCACCGGCACCTCGTCCCCACCGAAGCTGCGTCCGGGCACCGGGTCGAGGTGGCTGATGGCGTCGATGCCCGCCAGCACCTCCTCGATGGCGCGGCCCGTCTCGCGCACGATGCGCGGCACGCGGTTGCGCGCGATGTCGTCCAGGTGGTCGAGCACCAGCGTGGCCAGCAGGGGGTAGTCCTCGCGCGCGGGATCGAGCTGCAGCAGCAGGCACTCCTCCAGGTCGCGGCAGCCCACGCCCGCGGGGTCGAGGCGCTGCACGATGCGCAGGGCGTGCTCCCGTTCGGCGTCGTCGGGCGGCGGCGACAGCTCCAACGAGAGCTCGCGCAGCGGCAGCTCCAGCCAACCGCGCGAGTTGAGCGCCTCCACGATGGCCTGGGCCATGGCCTGATCGCGCGGGGCCAGGTCGGCCTCGTCGAGCTGCCGGGACAGGTGCTCGGTCAAGCTGATCGACGCGGCCGCGGTGGCCGCCAGCACCTCGCCCGCCGACACCGCGCCCTCCTTCGGCGGGCGCCAGTCGTCGGCGTCGTCGTCCAGCAGCGTGTCGTAGTCGTCGTCCGGCTCGTCGGGCGCCTCGGCCTCGGCGTCGTGCTCCACCTCCAAGGCCTCGTTCTCCTGCAGCTCCTGCTCCACCAGGGCCACCAGGTCGAGGGCCGGTAGCTGCAGCACCTCGATGCGCTGCAGGATCTGTGGCGAGAGGCGCAGCCCCAGCTCCGTTCGCAGGCTCTGGCTGAGTCCCAGCTTCATGAGACGCCGTCCATGTCGGCGCGCCCCGCCAAGGAGTCGCTCAGCATGGCCGCGTTGCTGTACTCGATGGCGCTGCCCGAGGCGATGCCGCGGGCGATGCGCGTGACGCTGACGTCCAGGTCACGCAGGGCGCGCTGCACATGCAGCGCCGTGGCGTCGCCCTCGTAGTCCGGGTTGGTGGCCACGATGACCTCGGCGATGCCACCCGCCGCCACGCGCTGCACCAGATGCGCCAGGGTCAGATCGCCGGGCTCGATGCCCTCCATGGCGTTCACGTGGCCGAGCAGCACGTGGTAGCGCCCACGCCAGCCGGCGTCCTCGAAGGCGGCCACGTCCCGGGGCTGCTCCACCACCAGCAGGCGCGCGGCGTCACGCGAGCTGTCGCTGCACAGGCCGCAGGGGTCCTGCTCGGTGAGCGTATGGCAGACCGAGCAGGCCGTCACGCTGGCGCGCAGCCCCTCGATGGCCGCCGCCAGCTCGGTCACCTCGGCGTCGGGCGCGCGCAGCAGATGAAACGCCAGACGCTCGGCCGTGCGCGAACCGACGCCCGGCAGGCACTTGAGCGCATCGACGAGGCGCGAGATCGCGGGAGGCATGGACATACCCCGATCCTACCGCCCGACCGCGTCCGCCTACAGGTCGGGCAGCTTGAGGTCACCCAACAGCTGCCCGCGACGCTGCTCACGCTCGGCGCGCGCGGCGTCCTGAGCCTGGCGCAGCGCGGCCTTCACGACCTCTGCGATCTGGACGGCATCGCCCGTGGCCACCAGCTCGGGACTCAGCTCGAGCTCGAGCACGGCGCCCTGCCCGTTGACCACGGCCTGCGCCGCGCCCCCACCGGCCGTACCCGACGTGCGCAGGCCCTCCATGTCCTTCTCGATCTGCTCCAGGTTGTGCTGGAAGTTCTGGGCCTGTTCGAGCAGATGTTTGAAGTCCATGGTGGCAAGGGTGCTCGCTCGGGAGGTGCTTGGAAGAAGGAGGGTGCCAGCCGCGCCGGGCTCAGCGGTCGAGGTTGTCGGCGTCCGGCCACAGGTTGCGCACCTGGCGCTCCACGGCCCCTGAGGCCTGGTCGGAGCGGGACTCCGGGGCCGGCGAGGGGCTGGGCGGCGGCGCGCTGGTCGACGGCGGCGGCGTGGCCGGCGCGCTCGTGGGAGCTGCGGCCGACGGGGTCGCGGGTGCCGCCCGATCGGCGGCGCTCGCAGGCGCAGGGTTGGACGGGGGTGTCGAGGAGGCGCGGGGCGGCACAGCCCCGCGGCCGTCCGAAGCGCGCGGCGCCCGAGCCAGCTTGACGGGCTGGCCGAGCACCGCTTCGCCAGCCTGCTGCAGCGACTTGCGCATGTCGGGGTCGGCCAGGTCGTAGATCTCCGTAGGGCCGTCGGCGGGCGGCACCAGGATCAGCGTGTCTCCCTCCAGATCGATGCCTGCGTAGCGAGCCATCTCGAGCCGCAGACTGCGCTGCTTGATAGCCGCCAGAAAGCGCGTGCGGAAGTCGCCGGCGGACCCATCGCCCGCGGCCGAGGCGGGCGGCGCGCCGCCAGCAGCGCTCGTGGCGGGACCGGCGGGCGTCGCCGCTGGGGAGCCTGGCGTCGACGACGCAGCCGCGCTGACAGACGCGGACGCCGTGTTGGTTGGGGCTGACGGTGTCGAGACAGCCCGGGTCTCCTGCGTGGCCTGCGTGGCCTGCGTGGCGACCGCCCTCGGCTGGCCGAGGTCCGACGCCGGTGCATTCGCGGGCCGAGCGCGCGGGGGTGCCGCGGACGCGCGGGGCGAAGACGCTCGGGACGAGACCGCAGCGCGCCCGCCCGGCGCCGGGCGCGGTCCCGTAGCCCGCCCGGGCCCCTCCCCACCCGCCAGTAGATCGGCCAGGGGCTGGAGCGCGTGCAGGCGCGCCAGGTTCAGCACGGTCATCTGCGCCACCAGCCGACCGTCGGCGCGCTGCCGCAGCCGTCGCGCGGCCTCCACCAGCACGTCCAGCATGGAGAGCAGGCGATCCACGTCGGTCTCATGCGCCAGCTCGGACAGCACGGCGCGCTCCTCCGGCGTGCAGTCGGCCGGCTCGCCGCCGGCGGCGCTCACCAGCAGGCTCTCCAACAGCTCGGTCAACTGACCGATCAGGTCGGCCGGGCGCGCGCCCTTGCCCAGGGCCGTCTCGCAGGACCCGTGCGCCGCCGCGCCGTCGCCAGCCAGGGCGGCCGCCACCAGTTCGGCCAGCAGCTCAGGCGAGAGCCGCCCGGTGAGGCGCTCGAAGTCCGCCAGCGTCGGGTGGCCCTCGCCATAGGTGATCAGCTGATCCAGCAGGGTCAGGGCGTCGCGCAGCCCGCCCTGGGCCTGGCGCGCGAGCCGCGGCAGCAACCCCTCGGGCACCTGCACCTGCTCGGCCTCACAGATGGTGGCCAGGCGCCCACTGATCTGCTTGGCCGTGAGGCGCTTGAAGTCGAAGGTCTGGCAGCGCGAGCGGATGGTCTCGGGGACCTTGAGCGGCTCGGTGGTGGCCAGGATGAACTTGGCGTGCTCGGGCGGCTCCTCCAGCGTCTTCAACAGGGCATTGAAGGCCGCCGTCGAGAGCATGTGCACCTCATCGATGATGTAGATGCGGTAGCGCGCCTCCACCGGCCGGAAGCGCAGGTTCTCGATCAGGTCGCGCACGTTCTCGACCTTGTTGTGCGAGGCGCCGTCGATCTCGACCACGTCCAAGCACTGCCCGGCGGCGTCGATGGCGCTGCAGACGCGACAGCTTCCGCAGGGCTGGCCGTCGTCCCGCTCCAGGCAGTTGAAGGCCTTGGCCAGGATGCGCGCCATGGACGTCTTGCCCACGCCGCGCGGCCCCGAGAACAGGAACGCGTGCCCCGCGCGCTGGTTGGCGATGGAGGCCTGGAGCACCCGCGCGGAGTCCTCCTGACCCACGACGTCCTCGAAGACGCGGGGCCGATAGCGATTGGCGAGGACCGTGTAGGTACCCATGGCTCCTCACTCTAAGCGCTGCCCGCCGCCCTGCGCGAGCGCCCAACGTGGGCGGGCGACGCCGAAGAAGGGAGTCGGCAGCACAACGAAGACCTCGCTTAGGGCTGCTCCCGTCAGGGCCTGACCCGGTTCACGCGCTTCGCTTGCCACCGACCCCCACCTTCGACGCCGCCCGCGTGGGCGCCGGCAAGGCGGAAATATTGGCGGAGAGGGTGGGATTCGAACCCACGGTCCCGTGAGGGACAACGGTTTTCGAGACCGCCACAATCGACCACTCTGTCACCTCTCCGCAGCGGTCATTCGTCCGTCACCGAGCGCCCCGGTGAGGGGACGTCCGGCTGGCGGAGAGAGAGGGATTCGAACCCTCGGAACGGTTGCCCGCTCACTCGCTTTCCAAGCGAGCACAATCGACCACTCTGTCATCTCTCCGCACTGGTCGTGCGTGGCCCCCGTCGCCGAGGACCGGCCGAGCATTGTAGGGAGGGCTCGCCCCCGCTCAACCGTCAGCCGTCAGACCGTTTTCTGCGCGCGGCGAAGAAGTCCCTCAGCAGCTGGCCGCACTCGTGGGTCCGGAGCGGCTCAAGCACCTGGACGCGGTGGTTCAGGCGCGGATCCCGGACCACGTCCCGCAGCGAGCCGCAGGCGCCGGTCTTGGGGTCACTGGCCCCGAAGACCAGGAAGTCGGCCCGGGCCAGGACCAGCGCGCCGGCGCACATGGCGCAGGGCTCGAGCGTGCAGGCCAGCAGGGTGCCGGCGGGCAGCCTGGGAGCGGCCACCCGGGCGCAGGCGGCGCTGAGAGCCAGGCGCTCGGCGTGGGCGGTGGGGTCGCTGCGACGCAGGATCTCGTTGCCGGCCTGCGCCAACAGGGCGCCGTCGGGGCCCATGATGGCGGCGCCCACAGGCACCTCATCGGCTGCGGCCGCCGCTCGGGCCTGGCTCAGCGCCAAGGTCATGGCCCGCGCCAGCAGCGCCTCGTCGGGGGCGGGCGGGTCCTGGGGCACGGGCAACCTCTCTCTGGCGCAGCGGGTCGGGGCCCGTCGAGCCGAGCCGCAGCCCCGGGCCTGAGCGCGGCCCACAGCCCGGGGCTCATGGCCGGGTTGGCGTCCCACCGGCGTGGCACGGCTGGCGCCCGGGAAGCCCAGCAAAGTGGAGGTGGTACACCCGAGAGGACTCGAACCTCTAACCTTCGGTTCCGTAGACCGATGCTCTATCCAATTGAGCTACGGGTGCACCTGATCGCGGCCTCGCCATTTCAGACTCGTGCTGCGAAGGCGCCGAGGAAAACGTCCAGAGGCCCGATTGTCAACAGGGCGGGCCATGAAGAACGTCAGGAACGACCCCTGCGGGGACCCCGGCGGGAGTCTCCTGCTCTGCACCTTTTTCTGAGAAAAAAACGGCAGGTGCCGGATCCGGGTGGCCAGGCCGGTAACGCACACGCTCCTCGGTCATCTGCTCTCCGCCGTCGCCCGAGTTCGGCGAGCGCTGGGCGGGGCAATCGACCCTACGTTTGCAGGCCTTTCTGCGCTCAGGCCCTACCACAGCAGCGCCGACATGGACGCGCGTTGCAGACGGAGCACCGCGAACAGCGTCGCCCGCCGCGTGTCCGGGACAGCACGGCGCAGACGCCGCACGTTGCCCGGTCGTCTTCATGCCTGCGTGAACTCACCGATACAGAAGACAATCGGAGTGTTGACGTGATGCTGCGATTGCCCCTTTTGCAAAAGGAGTTTGCGAACCATGGCTAAGAAAGCCACGCGCAAGAAGGCAACGCGCAAGAAGGCCACCAGGAAAAAGGCCGTAAAGAAGACGACGCGCAAGAAGGCGACGCGCAAGAAGGCCACCAGGAAGAAGGCCGCCAAGAAGACCACGCGCAAGAAGGCAACGCGCAAGAAGGCCGTCAAGAAGACCACGCGTAAGAAGGCCACTCGTAAGAAGGCCGCCAAGAAGACCACGCGCAAGAAGGCCACTCGCAAGAAGGCCGCCAAGAAGACCACGCGCAAGAAGGCCACTCGTAAGAAGGCCGCCAAGAAGACCACGCGCAAGAAGGCCACTCGTAAGAAGGCCGTCAAGAAGACCACGCGCAAGAAGGCGACCCGTAAGAAGGCCGCCAAGAAGACCACGCGTCGCAAGGCGGCTCGCCGCTGATGTATCGGGGCTCCCCTCGGGGAACCCCTGCGATCTGACGACGGGCGCCTCCCTGTGGATGGGGGGGCGCCCGTCTCTCATTCGGCGGCCGCTGCCAGGGCGTCCAGGCGCTCCACGCTGAGCCCCTCCAGCCCGCTGAGACAAGCCCGCGCGCCCGCCTCGCGGTGGGCCGTGTCGTCCGAGCCCGCCGGAACCAGCGCCAGCACGGTCATGCCCGCGGCGCGGGCCGAGGCCACGCCCAGGGCCGCGTCCTCGATGGCCAGGCAACAGGACGGATCGAGCGACAACCCCGCGGCCGCCGCCAGGTACAGGTCGGGCGCGGGCTTGCCAGCCTGCACATCGTCCTTGCTGATGATGGCCTGCATGCAGCCCGTGATGCCCAGCCGATCGAGCACGAGCCGCACCTGATGCCGGCTGGCCGAGCTGGCCACGGCCATGGCGCGCCCCTCCCCTCGCAGCGCCAGGATCAGCTCGAGCACGCCGGGCAGCGGAGGCAGCGGCTCCTGGGCCAGCCGCCCCAACGAGAGCGCGATGCGCTCGCGGGCCAGGACCTGCGGCGGATCATCCAGCCCAAAGCGCCGCACGAGCTCGGCGAAGAAAGCCAGCTCGTCCATACCCAGGTAGCCGTCGTAGTCGGCACGCGCGATCCACGCACCTCGCGCGCCGAGGACCTCGTTGGTGGTGGCGTAGTGGATCGGCTCGCTGTCCACCAGCACGCCGTCCATGTCGAACACGATCGCCTCGAACATCGCATCTCTCTGCGGGGGTGATCAGGATCGTGACGCCGCCGGGCGCGAGCGGCAAGCGCGCCACTCGAGCCGGGCTGCCCCGCAGCCGCTGGGCAGTTCTCCCTTGTCTCTCGGCTCCAGCTGCCCTAGAAACGGGGGCCAACGCACCTCCGGGACCAGGGCATGAGCACGTCGGACTACGCGCCGCCGCAGGATCAAGAACGCTGGGGGTCGCGGCTGGGACTGATCCTGGCCATGGCCGGCAACGCCGTGGGCCTGGGCAACTTTCTGCGCTTCCCCAACCAGGCCGTGCAGAACGGGCAGGGCGCCTTCATGGTGGCCTACTTCATCAGCCTGCTGCTGCTGGGCATCCCGCTCATGTGGATGGAGTGGGGCATCGGCCGGCGCGGCGGCGCGCTGGGCTTCAGCACCGCGCCCGGCATGTTCCAGAGCCTGACGAAGGCGCGCTGGATCAAGTACGTGGGCGCGCTGGGCGTGGTCATGCCGCTGCTGATCGTCATCTACTACGTCTATATCGAGTCCTGGACGCTGGGCTACGCGGTGCAGTCGGCCACCGGCGTGTTGACCGGAGGCCCCGAGACGGCCGACCACTTCGTCAACGACTACCTGGGCTCTCAGGGCGGCTTCCTGCCCTGGCTCAGCGAGCTGTTCGGTCTGGGCAGGGACGCCTTCCAGGGCACGAGCGACGCCTATTTCTTCTTCATCATCACGGTCAGCGTGAACCTGTGGGTGCTGTCCCGCGGGCTCTCCAAGGGCATCGAGATCATCGCCAAGATCGGCATGCCGGTGCTGCTGCTGGCGGCCGTGGCCCTGGTGGCGCGCGTGCTGACCCTGCCCGACATGGACGGCCGCACGGCCCTCGACGGCCTGGGCATCTACTGGGACCCGTCCCAGTGGCGCGCGCTGATCGACAACGACCTCGCCAACGAGTGGTTCGGCAAGGGCTCCTCGGCCATCTGGCTGGCGGCGGCGGGCCAGATCTTCTTCACGCTGTCGGTGGGCTCCGGCGCCATCAACACCTACGCCAGCTACCTGACCCGGGACGACGACATCGCGCTCACGGGACTGGCCACGGTCTCCACCAACGAGTTCTGCGAGGTCATCCTGGGCGGCACCCTGGCCATCCCCGCCGCCTTCGTGTTCCTGGGCACAGAAGGCGTGATGGAAGCCAGCTCAGGCAACATGGGGCTGGCCTTCATCACCATGCCCCAGGTCTTCGCGCAGACACCGATCCTGGGCATGGAGCCGGGCCCGGCCTCGGTGCAGGTCATGGGCACGCTCTGGTTCGGCCTGCTGTTCGTGGCCGGCATCACCAGCTCGCTGGCGTTGTCCCAGCCCACCATCGCCTTCATGCAAGACATGATGGGCCTGAGCCGCAAGAAGGCGGCCCTGGCCGTGGGCGCCATCATCCTGCTGTTCGTGCAGCCCGTGATCCTGATGGGCGGCGTGCTGGACGAGATCGACTACTGGGCCGGCACCTTCGGCCTGGTGCTGTTCTCCACCATCGAGGTGGTGCTGTTCATGTGGGTCTTCGGTTCCAACAAGGCCTGGAAGGAGATCCACCACGGCGCCGACTTCCGCATCCCGCGCCTGTTCAAGTTCATCATGACCTGGGTCACGCCCATCGCCCTGCTGACCATGCTGGGCTACTGGGGCTACGACCAGGCCATGCCCATCCTGAACTTCGAGAACGACCCGAACGGCAAGGCGTACAATGACGCCTCGCGCAACAGCGCCGTGCTGGCGCGCACGCTCATGCTGGCGCTGTTCGGCTTCTTCGTCCTGCTGACCTGGGTGGCCGCCAAGCGCGGTCGCTTCAAGAGCCTGGAGTCCCTGCCTTCGACGGAGGAGTCGGCATGATCAGCCTGACGCTGACCCTGGCCCTGCAGGCCATGCGCCAACCGCAGATGGGCACCGGGGGCTGGGCCTTCATGGGGCTGGCCTGGCTGGGCGTGCTCGGGCTCACGGTCTGGTGCTTCTCCAAGGTCATCTGGGGCGGCAAGCCCGAGTGAGCCCGTGCTGACCCAGCGGTCGACGCGATGTTGACGCAGCCGACGCGGCGGCCCGCCAGGCAGCGGCCGTGGGTGCGCCCATGGGCCTGAACGCCGAGGCCCGCGCCCGGCTGGTCCAGCGCGCGCGCCAGGAGCTGCCCGAGCCCGGCGACCCGCGCCTGCTGATGGACGATCTGCGCCAACAGCGCCTCGCCGGCGACGAAGCGCTGGAGGTGCTCTCGCGCGTCTCGCTGGCCTGGACGCAGCTGCGCGACATGCGCCTCGAGCGCTCCTGGCAGAGCGGATTCGGCTGGTTCCTGGGGCGCAACCTGATCGTCTTCGGGGCCCTGCTGCTGGGCCTGTTCCTGGCCTTCAGCTTCCCGCGCCAGGTGCTGGACGGCTCCATCGCGGGAGCGGCGCTCTACTTCCTCATCAATCACGCTCTGGCGCCGCTGCGCGTGCGCCGCCACGTGCGCCGACGGGTGGGCATCCTGCAGGCCTATCAGGCGGACCTGGAGAGCTACTTGGACGAGCTGGGCGGAGGAAGCGGGGTCGGCGCCACGGCGCGGGCTGACGCTCAGCCGGACGCGGGCCTCGCGAGCTGAGCGGCGTCCCGAGCCGCGCGCGGCGGCGCCGTCTCAGGCGTCGCTGGCGGCGTCGTCGGGCTGCGCCGGGTCTACGGGCTCTCCCAGCTCGCGCTCGACCGACTGGCCGTCGAGGCACGAGAGCAGCGCCGCGCGGCCCTCGAGCCGCGTGGACAAGCGCACCGATCCCGACCACAGCCGGCTCAGGTTGCGCAGGGTCTGCTCAGCGGCGTCCAGCTCCAGCTCGGAGCCGCTCCAACAGTGCTCCAACTCGAGCTCCGGACCGCCCGCGTCGACGCGCCGGATCAGCGGCTGCCCCGCGTTGGTGAGGCTCACCATCAGCCCCTCCTTGGCCGCAACAAAGTCCTCGTGCGAGCCCACGATCCCCAGGTCGTCGCAGAAGCCGCCGTCGAGGTGCGCGTCCACAAACGTCAGGTCGTTGTGGATGCGGCGCGCCTGGAACACCGCCTCGAGCCCGCCGCCGTCATCGCCGCCGCGCTCGCGGAAGATGCGGCGAAACAGCTCCATGCCCAGCTTGTACGGATTGAGCTGGCCCTCGCTGCCCATGGCGCCGCTGTGCTGGTCGGCGTAGGCCACCACCTCGGCGTCGCGCAGCAGTTCGCCGGTCATGAGCCGGCTGTGCCAGAAGCTGGCCCAGCCCTCGTTCATGATCTTGGTCATGCCCTGGGGCAGAAAGTAGTAGGCCTCGTCGCGCAACATGGAGAGCACCTCCTGCTGCCAGCCCGCCAGCGGCGCGCCCAACAGCAGGTGTCCGAGGATGTCGCCCGCCGGTGCGCCTCGATCGAGCGGCGGCGCATTGCCCGGCTGCCCGCGCGCGCGGCCCAGGGCGCCCACGTCCAGCAGGTTGTCGACCGAGAGCACGCGGTCCACGAAGTCCTCGACCTGCTCGAGCCCGCGACGATCCATGAGCGTGCGGATGCGCGCGCCGTGGCTGGCGAGCACGTCGATCATGTCGGGCTCGGTGTGTGAGAACCACGCGTTGTGCGCGAAGAAGTCGGCGTGACCGCAGACGTGCGCCATGACCAGCTTCTGCTCCACGGCGGCGTTCTGCCCCAGCAGGTAGGCCAGCACCGGGCGCGTATTGATGACCAGCTCGTAGATGCGCTGCAGACCCCAGGCGTGGCCCTTGGCCAGGCCGTCGTAGTCCATGCCGAAACGCCAGTGTGGGTAGCGCACGGGGAAGCCGCCGTAGGCCGCGATCTCGTTGAGCTGGCGGTGGTCCACCAGCTCGTAGCGGATCTCGGGGAAGTCCAGGCCCTTGCCGCGCGCCAGGGTCTCCACAGCCTCCTGCAGGGCCAGCAGCTCGGGTGTCGGACGGGCCATGACGGGCTAGAGCCCCTTGCCCAGGAAGGCCTTGATGGCCGGCAGGATGCCGTGGCGATCGGGGATTTCGCAGGCGTTCACGCCGGCGTGCCCCGGCAGACCGGACTCCAGGTCCTTCATGAACTGGCCCGAGCCGTAGGCGCTCTTCACCTGGCCGTAGCAGAACATGTTGGCCCGCGGCAGCAGGCGCTCGCGCAGCAGGGACAGGCAGCGCTCGGTGTCGCGCCCGCTCCAGTTGTCACCGTCGGAGAAGTGGAACAGGTAGACGTTCCACTCGTCGGCCGGAAACTCCGACTCGAGCAGCTCGGCCGCCAGCTGGTAGGCCGAGCTGATCTTGGTGCCGCCCGATTCGCGCAGCCGATAGAACGTGTCCTGGTCCACCTGCTTGGCGCTGGCGTCGTGCACCAGGTAGCGCGTCTCCAGGCTCTGGTACTGGCTGCGCAACCAGGTGTCGATCCAGAACGAGACCAGGCGCACGACCTCCTTCTGCTCGCGGCCCATGGAGCCGGACACGTCCATCATGTAGAGGATCATGGCGGCGTGATCGGGGCTGGAGACCTCGCGCGCGGCGCGGTAGCGCAGGTCGCTGGGGGCCGGCACCAGGCGCGGGTTGGCGGGGTCGTAAGAGCCCGCCGCGAGCTCGCGCTTGAGCGACTCCTTGAGCGTGCGCCGCAGGTGGCGCAGGGAGCGCGGGCCCTGGTTGGCCAGCGACGACCAGCGCCGGCTGGTGACGGACACGCGCGCCCGGCCGCGGGGCTCGATGTTGGGCAGCTCCAGCTCCTCGCCCAGGATGGTGGCCATCTCGTCCAGGGTCAGCTCGACCTCCAACAGGTGCTGGCCGGGCTCGCCGCCCGCGCTGCCTGGGCACTGGCCCTCACCGGGGCCGCCTTCGCCTTGCGCCGGCCCCTCGCCCTGCCCCTGCCCGGGGCTGTTCTCGCCGTGGCGCAGGCGCGGCAGCTCGATGCGCTGCACCGGGATGGACACGAGCTGGCCGCCCTTGCGACCGATCAGCTCCGAGCCGGTGACGTAACGTTCGAGGTCGCGTTTGATGCGGCCGCGTACGATCGCCTTGAAGCGACGCCGGTCGCGCTCGATGCGTCCGGCATCGGCGCTCACGCCTCGGTGTCCTCGTCCTCAAGCTCTTCTTCGGGGGTCTTGGTGTCGCCCCGCGCAAACAGGCCCGAGACGCGCTGCAGCGCGCGGCCGGCGCAGCGCTCGCAGTAGCCCAGCTCGCGCACCAGATGGCCGCTGACCAGGCGCACCTTCTCGTCGGCGTCGCGGTCGACCACGGCGCCGGCGCCGGACCTGAGCGTGAAGGTGTCGCGGCAGTCCTCGAACAGCTTCAGCTCGAGCGCAGCCTGCAGGCGCGCGTTGGAGCTGTGCGCGAAGCGCTCGCCCTTCTCGGCCAGGGCCTCGATGTAGTTCACGATCTCGCGCCGGAAGTCCGCCTTGCGGGCCTCGGTCACGCCGATCTTCTCTTCGATCGAGCGCATCAGGCGCTCGTCGCCGCCCTCGCCGCGGGTGGACGCGGTGACGCCCAGCACGTAGTTGCCGCACAGGCGCTTCACGGCCTCGGCGTCGCAGGCCACGGCCCGGCGCAGCTCGTCCTTGAGGCGTTCGTCCATCTCCTCGCGCACCAGGGCCACCACGTCGGTGTAGGTGGCGCGCAGCTCGTCGCACTCCAGCAGCGGGTGGTTCACCAGGCCCTGTTCGAGGGAGTCGAGCACGTCGTAGGCGTTCAGACACGGCGGCCCGTCGTCGCTCACCAGCGCGGCCGCGATGCGGTCCTGCACGTAGCGCGGCGAGACGCCGTACATGCCCTCGCCCACGGCCTCCTGCTTGAGCTCCTCGGCGGTGGCCTCGCCGAAGCCGTTGACCTTGCGGCCGTCGTACAGAAAGAGCTTCTGCAGCAGGGAGATGCCGGCGTTCTTGGGCTCCTCCAGGCGCGTCAGCACGGCCCAGGTGGCGGCGGCCTCGATGGCGTGGGGCGCCAGGTGCCGGCCGGCGCAGACGTCTGTGCCGAAGGACTTCTCGTAGATGCGCACCTCGTCGGAGAGGCGCCGGTTGTACGGGATGTCGATCTTGGTGGTGCGGTCGCGGAAGGCCTCCATCAGCTCGTTGCTCTGGAGCCGGCGGTACTCGGGGCTGTTGGTGTGGCCCAGGATGACCTCGTCGATGTCGGTCTGAGCGAACTTCTGGCTCTCCTCACGTTTTGAGGGGTGAGTCGGGGAGGGCTGGTTCGAGTTCGATGCCCCCGCAGCAGAGAAAGAGCATGGAGATGAGCGCCTGTGCGCTGTGAAAGCCGTAGGCCCGTCGGGC
>Ga0164313_10002180_pt1 | contig 17569 bp, 16 predicted proteins | sample GuaBasSedimGuay4_FD_113735 | JGI IMG/M metagenome (GOLD analysis project Ga0164313, IMG submission 113735) | Subseafloor sediment microbial communities from Guaymas Basin, Gulf of California, Mexico - Guay4, Core 4569-4, 0-3 cm | ecosystem: Environmental > Aquatic > Marine > Hydrothermal vents...
TTGAGAAGGCCCGGGAGGCAGCCCGCGGCGGCGCGTTGATCTTGCTGCCGAGTCACAAGAGCCACATCGACTACCTCGTCCTCAGCGACGTGATGTACGAAAACGCGATGTCGCCCCCGCTGATCGCCGCCGGCGACAACCTGAACTTTTGGCCCATCGGCGGGCCCCTACGCGGCGCCGGCGCGTTCTTCATCCGGAGGAGTTTTCGCGGCAAGAAACTCTACGCGGTGCTGGTCGATGCCTACCTTCGCAAGCTCCTCGTCGAGGGATTCAACATCGAGTTCTTCCTCGAAGGCGGACGATCACGGACCGGCAAACTGCTCTCGCCCAAGTTCGGCCTGCTCTCGATGGTCGTCGACGCGTGCCTGATGCTGCCCGGCAAGAAAGTGACCTTCGTGCCCGTCTCCATCGGGTACGAGCGAGTCATCGAAGAGCGCTCCTACGTCGACGAGCAGTCCGGCGGCGAAAAAACGAAAGAGAACATCGGCGGCCTGCTCAAGACCCCGAAGGTGCTGAGCTCGCGCTACGGGCGCCTCTACCTGCAATTCGGAGATCCGCTTTTCTTCGACGACGCCCTCCGGGAGACCTTGGAAGACCGAGGGCGAGAGGTGCCGACGGGGGCCGACCGAAAGAAGAGCATCGACGCTGCGACGCGACGGGCATTGGTCCAGTCCATCGCCCACCGGGTGGTCTACCGGATCAACCGAGTAACCGTGGTGACGCCGGCCGCCCTCGTCGCCACCGTGGTCCTCGCGCACGAACGGCGCGGCATATCGCTCACGGATCTGGTCACCAACGCGCAGACGATGTCCGACACCCTCGGCCGCCTCGGCGCACGCTTCGCGGGCCCCATCCTCGATTCAAAGGGCGTCGTGCGTAAAGAGACCATCGAGGCGGCGACGCGCCTCTTGATGGACGGCAAGCTGATGACGCGCCACGGAGACGCGGAAGGCGACGACGCCATCTATTCGGTGCCCGAGGAGCGACGCATCGCCGTCGAGTTCTACAAGAACAACATCCTGCACTTCTTCGTACCGAGCGCGATGATCGCGGCGACCCTCGTCAACGGTGCCGGAGAGCCGCTCAGTGAAGCGGTCGCCCGGGAGCGGGTGCGCCAGCTCTCCCGGCTCTTCAAGTACGAGTTCATGTATCGCGCCGACGCAACCTTCGATGACATCTTCGACGACGCCCTCCGCCAGATGCTCGAGGCTGGCGAGGTGGAGCGGGTCGCTGGCCGGATTCAGCCCGCGGACGGCGACGCGGGGGCGCGGGTAGCGACCTACGCCATGATGCTGCGCACCTACTTCGAGACCTACCGCCTCGCGGTGCGCGGCGCCGGGGCGCTCCTCGACCAGCCGATGGCCCGCAAGGACTGGGTGAAGCGCACCTTGGTCCTCGGCAACCGCCTCTACCAGACCGGAGAGCTCGAGCTGCGCGAATCGCTATCCAAGATGCGCCTCGAGACCGCCCTCAAGGGGCTCAAGGACCTCGACGTCATCCGCAACGCCGACGGGAACGAAATCGCCATAGGCCGCGCCATCGACGGCCCCGCCACCCTCGAAGAACTAGAGGCGCAGCTGCGGACGGGGGGACGGTAGGTCCCCAAATCACCAATGCGTGCAGTGGGCTTTGAGCACGCAGGTCGCGCAGAGGTCGGGGTCGCGTTGGCTCGGGCACTGGCGGGAGATGCCCAGGTGGCAGAGGGCGAAGTCGTATTTGACGGGGTCCCGGGGGTCGAAATCCCGGAGGCACGCGGTGACCTCTTCGGCGGTGCGCCAGCTCGCATCTTTGCGCTGGGTGAACCCGAGGTTTCGGGCGATGCGATGCACGTGGGTATCTACGGGGATGACGAGGTGGGCCGGGGAGATGGGCCAGAGGCCGAGGTCGACGCCGTCGGCGGGGCGAACCATCCACCGGAGGTAGAGCAGCAGGCGCTTGCAGGCGCTGCCGGCGCGTGGATCCGGCACCAGATGCCGGAGACCGCGTGGCGCATCCGGGCCACGGAGGACGTCAGCGAAACGGGCTAGGGCCTCCCGAAAGTCGCCCACCGCTTCGAGCTCGGCGGCAAATGCCGCGCCGAGGCTCCCGCGATCCCGGACCAGAGCGCCGGCATTGGCCAAGAGCGCCGCGACGTGTTCACCGCGGTAGATGCGGTGCACGAAAGCTTCGAGGCGTCGCTCGAGGGTGGCCCTCCGACGCCGGCGTACAGCCACCGCCGGCGCCTCCCCGAGGGCCACGAGGACCCGATCGATGCTCGCCCGGATCGCCGTGACATTGCCGAAGGCCAAGGATGCCGCGATGAGCCCGACGACCTCTTGATCGTCGGGGCGCGGGTACCGGTGGACGAAGGAGACCGGGTCCGCGGCGACCCGGGCCTTCCGATCCTGGTCCTGCCTGAGCTGGTTCAAGCGCACCTCGAGTCGGACGCTCGTCATCGAATGCGGTATAGCAGCCCCCGTGAACCGCGCCTGCCCGCTCGCCCTCATCATCACGGCGGCCGCTATGGTTCCGGCAGTCCTGGGGCTCCCGGGGGTGGCGGCGGCTGACGCCCGACTGCAGAAGGGGCCCTACCTCATGGACGTGGGCCAGACCCACGCAGCCCTGCTCTTCGAGCTCACCGAGGCGGCCCCGGCGACGGTCACCATCACCAGCCAAGACGACGTAGTCCAGACTCTGCCATCCGAGGAGAGCGATTTCCACGAGGTCGTCGCGACCGAGCTCGAGCCCGGCACCGCCTACGACTACCGGGTCGAAGCCGGCGCCGCAACCGCGGAGGGCTCGTTCACCACTGCCCCGGCGGCCGGAGAGGGGCCGGTCCGCTTCCTCGTCGCCGGCGACAACCGGACCAATGCTCAGGCTCACGCGGCGGTCACCGATGCCATGCGCAGGCGCGGCGGCGAGTTCGTCGTCAACACCGGCGACATGGTGGCCAACGGAGCGGTCGACGAAGACTGGCAGGAGCTCTTCGACGTCGAACGGGAGCTACTCCGCGACACCCCGCTCTTCCCAGCCCTCGGTAACCACGAGCTCTACCTCTACGGCGTGGGGCTGCCCGGTTTCTTGAAGTACACCCGCGTTCCCACGGCCCTCGGCGGGCGGGAAACCTACTACGGCTTCGACTGGGGCCCGGTTCGCTTCTTCATGCTCGACTCGAACGACGACTGGGCCGATACCGAGTCGGACCAGCGCAGGTGGCTTCGGGAAAAGCTCGCCGAGACCGACCGAAGCGAGACCATCGCCCACGTGATCATCGTCCTCCACCACGGGCCGGTCTCGAGCAACCGCCACGGGGGACACCCCGACATGATGTCGACGGGCCTATTGCAACTCTTCCGTCGTCACGAGGTGGCGCTGGTGCTCAGCGGCCACGATCACGCGTACGAGCGCGGCGACGCCCACGGGGTGAAGTACATCGTCACCGGCGGCGGCGGCGCACCCATCTACGACCGCAACGACCCGCTCCCGTTTCAGCACCGCTTCGAGGCAAGCCATCACTTTCTGGCGGTCGAGGCCGACCGGGAGAGGGTCGAGGTAACCGCGCTCCGGGTCGACGACTCGGTCATCGAACGATGCGCGTTCAACCGGGGAGAGCGATGGACGTGTGTCCGACCCGAGAGTGCAACGGCCGACTTCGTACCGAGTGAGCCCGTCTCGAGCACACGCACCGACGACGGCACGGAGCCACAGTCAGGCCGCGGCCCGAGTATCCTAGCCCTCCTCTTGGGCGCCGGGGTTTTGCTCGCCGCTCTGGCCTTCCTGGCCCGGGTCGTCGCCCGGCGCCGCAGGCACCGGAGGGGGCGCCACGACTGACGGCGCCGCCGCCGGGGCGGGAGCCGGATTCTGCGCGGAGGCCTCTACGACATCTTGGTCTGTGGCCGGGGCCGGCGCGGGCACGTCGGTGACGTCCTCGAGCCACGCCGCGCGATGGCTTCGTTGTTGAGCAGTCAGGGGGTCGCTGTCGGTCAAGGAGTAGACATCTTCCCCGGGCGCTCGGCCCAGGGTCACGGATATCTCGCGCAAGCGGCCGCGCCGCGCGAGGGTGACACTCACCGTGTCCCCCGGACGGTACCGTGCGAGGTGCACTGCGAGGTCCCGCACCCGGAACCCATCGATCGCCAGGAGCTCGTCGTCGTGACTGAAGCCCGCCCCGTAGGCCGGTCCGTCGCGCCGCACCTCGGTGACGAAGCCGCCCGTCTGTTTCACCCCGAGCCACCCCGCAGTGTCATCGTCATCGTCGCCATCTCCATCTGCCCTTCCATCAGGACGTTCGGCTTCTGCATCCGCTTCTCCCTCGAAGGCGAGGCCGTAGTAGTCGAGAGCTTCTTCAAACGAGAGCTCACTGGTTCCGTCGACCCAAGCGTCGAGGAGCGCGTCGACTCCGCTGGCCTCGCCCTCGGCGCCGTGGCCGCCTTCACCCTCGTCACCGCCATCCCCGGCGGGAGCAGACTCCCCGACCACCTCACGGACCGCGGCCCGAAAGTCCTCCGGCGTGTAACCCCGAGCGCCCGAGTGCCGCTCGTAGACCAGACGCATCACGTCGTCGAGGCTCGACTGCCCGCCAGTCACCTCGCGGACGTAGGCATCGAGGACGAATCCCACGACGGATCCCTTGTTGTAGTAGCTGATGGTGGAGTTGCGGCTGTTCTCGTCGCGGCGGTAGTACTTCACCCAGCTGTCGAAGCTCGCCGCCGAGAGGCTCTGGACCGTCCGGCCGGGCCGGTTCATCAATCCGCCGATGTTGCGCTGCACGCGCTCGAGGTACTGCGCCTCGGTAAGCAGCCCGGCGCGCATCAGCAGCAGGTCGTCGTAGTAGCTGGTGAGCCCCTCGACGATCCAGAGTGAGGGCGTGTGGTTCTCGTTTTCGTAGTCGAAGGGACCGAGCTCGACGGGGCGCAGGCGCTTCGCGTTCCACGCATGAAAGAACTCGTGGCTCACGAGGCCGAGCCACTTGCGGTAATCCTCGTCGCGGCGCGTAGAGAAGCGCCCCGTCATCATCAAGGTCGACTCGAGGTGCTCGAGGCCGCCGCCGTTCGTCCCGGCGACGTTGAGGAAGAGGTAGCGCTCGAAGGGGATCGTCCCCCAGAAGCCGGCCTCCACCTCGACCAATGTGCGCACGTCCTCGGCGGCGCGGTCATGGTCCCAGAAGGCACCCCCACCGAAGGTCCAAAGCTCGAAGCTCGCGCCCCCGACATCGAAATTGCGCACCTCTCCCTCCCCCGCCACGATGGGTGAGTCGACGAGCACGTCGTAGCTCGACGCGACGAAGCGTCGACCGCCATCCGGATGAGGGGGGAGTGAAGTCGCAATCGCCGGGTGAGTTTCGCCGAGTTCGATGGAGACGTCGTGCTCGAGGCCGAGGCGCCCGACGGGGCAGAGAAAGATGCCCGCGCCGTTCAGGACGACCAGGTCGTCATCGACGAAGGAGCTCTGTACCGACATCAGGTTGGCGTAAACCCGGTACCGGACGACCACCTGGTCTTCTCCGCCCGTCGAGACGGTCCATCGGTTCTTCTGGCTCTTGGTCGCCCCCAGCGGCTCACCGGCGAGGGTCGCCGCGCGTAGATGCTCGACGTGCCCTGCAAATTCCCGGACCAGGTAGCTGCCCGGGGTCCAGACGGCCATGAAGAGGGTCACCTCGTCTTCGCCGTCGGTGGGGAAGATGGACTCCACCTCGACGTAGTGCGTGTGGGGCTCCGGAAAACGCAGGGTGTGCTCGATGGCTCCGGCATCGGGGCGCCGAGGCGAGACCGCGACCACTCCGTCTCGAATCAGCGACTCGGCCGCGGCCTCATCATCGTCGAGGTCGACCTTTGGCGGCTGGCAGGCCCCGAGCAAGAGCAGAGGCAGAAGAAACGGCAGGGCCTGGGACAGTCCGGAGCGCATGACGCGGGAGTGTATCGACACCGGGAGGCTCTGGGCATAGAGTTCGCGTGCCTATGGAGCGCGATCTGACGGGACGATGTGGGACTTGCTCATTCTTTTTCCTCCTTCGCACGGACGACGACGGCCTAGGCGAGGGCGAATGTCGCCTCGGCTGCTGGCCCGCACCCTTGAAGGCCAACGCGACCTGCTCGACCTACAAGGCCATCGGCGCGTCCTGGGAGGGCGCGCTGAAGAGGAAAAAGGCGGCGGGGACCCCCCGACGCCATCGCGAAGACGACCGGGCGCTTCCCCCACCCAAGAAGCCCCTGCCCCAGGAGATCGGGATCGACATGGACCAAGACGAATTTCGTGACGTGCTTCGGCAGATCCTCCGCGAAGAGCTCGGCGCGACCGAGGTCACCCTCGGCGAGCGTTGGCGCGGCGGCGAGATCGTCATCAAGCCCGGACGCGATGACACCCAAGAGAAGTCCGTGCCCATCGACACCTTCTTCCACAAGATCGTGATGATCCGCGACAAGCTCCGGGTCCTCGAGCAGAAGATCAACGGCAACAAGAACATGACCACGGTCGAGAAGGTGCAGCTCCAGCAGTACATCACCGGCTGCTACGGCTCGCTCACGAGCTTCAACGTGCTCTTCGCCGACAAAGCCGAGAGCTTCTCGGGACAGACGAAGAAGGACTGAGATGGGCCGCAGGCTCATCGGGCTCGCGCTCGCCGCGACTCTCCTGTCGAGTTTGGCAGGCTCCGCTTGCGGCGGGACCGAAGACGAGCACGCCTACGGCCGCAGCACCGCCCACCGAGGCCCCTCCCCGGTCGACCTCGAAGTCCGCACGACCGACGGCGCGTACATCACCCTCGCCGAGCTCCGGGGGCGGCCGACGATCCTCTATCTCTTCGCGACCTTCGACGGCGTGAGTCAGGCGGCGGTGACTCCCCTGTCACGCTTCGTGCGCCACCACCCCGAAGTGCAGGTCCTGGCCATCGCCGCCCAGCCCAACCCCGGCCCCTTCACCGAAGCGTGGACCGCCGCCCTCGCTCCGCCCTTCGTGGTCGCCTGGGACCCAGAAGATCAAGTAACCCTCGGCACGACCGACCTCGGCTCCATCGAAGCCGTCCCGACCTATGTCTTCCTCGACGCCCGCGGCATCGAAGTAGAGCGCTACGTGGGTTTTGCGAGCCAGAACCAGCTCGAAGGCATCACCCGTCGCGTGTTCGAATAGGGCCTTCGTCGAAGCGGAGGATCACCCGAGGGGCAGGTCCAGATCGCGCCAGCGCAGCATGCCGCCGTTGATATTGGCGGCGTCGAGGTCCGCTTTGCGCAAGATCTGAGTGGCCATCGCGGAACGCCGGCCGGAGCGACAGATCACCGTGACCGGCTTGTCCGTGGGCACCTCGTCCATGCGGCCGCGCAGGGCTTCCAAGGGGATGTGCAGGGCCCCATCGATCATGCCGAGTTCGCCGACCACTTCGACATCGGTGCGCACGTCGAGGAGACAGACTTTGTCTCGCTGCTCGGCGACCCACCCGCGTCGATCTCGACGATACCGGCGTAGGTCGCCACGACCGGCCCCCAGGCGGCGACCGGCGGGACGACGCCGTCCTCGGGCTTGCCGCAGCGCCCGTTGGCAGGGAGGGCGGCGTCGATCTTCTTGGGATGCGGCAGCGCCATGTTGTCCATATAGCCAACGAAGTCGCCCTCGCTCGCCGTGCCCCCGACGCGCGGGTTGTGGGTCGCCTCTTCGCCGACCGAGCTGACCGTTCGTCCGGCGTAGTCGTGCGCCGGGTAGATGAGCGTCTCCTGGGGCAGGCTGAAGATCTGCTCGCGAATGGAGCGATAGAGTTCCCGGGCGTCTCCCGCCTGGAAGTCGGTCCGCCCCGCGCCGCGAATCAGCAGCGCGTCGCCGGTGAAGACGCGGTCCGCAAAGACGTAACTCACGCAGCCGTTCGTATGGCCGGGCGTCGCGCGAACCTCGATGGCAAAATGGCCGAAACGAATCGCGTCCCCGTGATCGATAGGCACATCCACCTCGGTGGCCCCGGCGTGCTTCGACAGCGCGATCTTGCTGCCGAGGGCGTTCTTCATGAGCCAAGCACCGGTGATGTGGTCGGCATGGAGGTGCGTATCGAAGGTGTGGGAGAGCTTCAGGCCGAGCTCGCGAATCAACGCCAAGTCTCGTTGGTGTTTCTCGAAGACCGGGTCGATGAGGATCGCATCGCGGCTGACCCGATCGGCCAGTAGATAGGAGTAGGTCGAGGACTCGGCGTCGAAGAGCTGGCGAAAGATCATGGTGACGTAGGGTAACCGGATACCCAGGAAGCTCCGGGCTGATTCCTAGGCAGCCCCACTTCAGGGACGGGTCGAGAGTTGCCCCCCGGGCCCGCCCCTCCCGCCACCATTACCCGAGCCCCTGGGCCTCCCACAGATCACCGAGGGTTTCCCCGAAGCTCTCGCGCACCAGCTCGTGCACCGACTCGACGTCGGGGAGTTCGAGGGCGGCTTTGGCGACGGATGCAGCAGCCCGGGTGTCGATGCGCTCGACGATAGCGTGGGCCATCGGGATGGCAGCAGTGGGCATCGAGAGGTGGCGGTAACCGAGGCCGATGACGATGGGCAGGGCGAAGGCGTCGGCGGCCATGTCCCCACACATCGACAGGTCCGTGCCGTTCTCTCTGGCGGCCCGAGCCGTGAGGTCGAGGAGCTTGAGTACCGCCGGGTCGAGGGGGCGCGCCAAGGGCGCCACTCGCGGATTGGTCCGGTCGAGGGCCAGGGTGTACTGCACGAGATCGTTGGTGCCGACGCTGAAGAAGTCGCATTCTTTCGCCAGGGCGTCCGCCATCATCGCCGCCGCGGGCACCTCGATCATGGCGCCGATGGGGACCTCGCCGTGGGCCGCTCCGGCGGCTTCGAGCTCCGCGAGTACCTCGTCGACCAAGGACCGCGCATGGCGCATGTCGCCTACCGAGCCGACGAGGGGAAACATGAGACGAGCGTTTCCATTCTCGGCCGCTCGGAGGATGGCTCGGACCTGAGTGCGAAATAGGCGCGGGTGGGTCAAGAGCAGGCGCACGCCCCGGAGGCCGAGGGCAGGGTTCGGTCCCGCGACGAAGCGCCGGCTTCGGGGTAGCTTGTCCGCGCCGAGGTCGAAGGTCCGAAAGGTCACGGTGCGCGGGCTCATCGCTTCGAGAACCTCGGCGTACACCGCGCACTGTTCCGCTTCGGTCGGCGCCTGGTCCCGGCCAAGGTAAAGAAACTCAGTGCGAAAGAGCCCTACCCCGCTGGCCTCGGGCCCAGCCGCGGCCTCGACTTCGGTCGCCATCTCGAGATTGGCCGAGAGGGTGACCAGCTCACCATCGCGGGTCCCGACCTCTCCCCCCGCTCGGCTCCTCAGCCGGGCGGTGAACGCGCGATAGCTCGACGACCGCTCGGCGGCGACGGCCCGCTCCGCCGCGTCGGCCGAGAGCACGAGTTCGCCGCGGATGGCGTCGACGACCACCGTGTCCCCGTCGGCGACCCGGTCCGTCGCGTCGGACACTCCGACCAGGGCCGGCACACCGAGAGCCCGGGCGATGATCGCCGTATGGCTCGTCGGACTGCCGAGTTCGGTGACCAGGCCAATGATGGGCCGCTTCGAGAGCCGCGCTGCTTCGGCGGGGCTGAGGTCATCGGCGACGACGATCATCGGCTCATCGACGTCCGGGAGCACGGTCGGCGCGCCGGTGAGGCACCGAAGGATATGCAGGCCGACCTGGGTGACGTCCGCCGCCCGGCCGCGGAAGTACTCACTGCTGGCCTCTTCGAGCTGGCGAGCGAGGGACTCGACGGTGCGGCGCAGTGCCCACTCGGCACAGATGTGTTCTCGTTCGATGACCTCGACCGTCGCATCGACGAGCAAGGCGTCGCCGTGCATCAGAAGGTGGGCGTCGAGGATCAGGCGATAGTCCGCGGCCGCGCCATCGCCGAGGGCCGCTCGGGCGCCTTCGATCTCGGCCCGGGACGCCTGGATAGCTTTCCGAAAGCGAGCGACCTCGCCTGGCGCCGCCGAGGACGCGATGCGGCGCCGGGGAACTCGGAGCGCCGACCGACCCACGAGGCACGCCTTGCCCACGACGACCCCATGGGACGCTGGGATGCCCCGAAGGACGGTGCGGTCGTGCAAACTCACCCCTTCATGCCCCCTTTCATGCCCCCGTCTTCACCGCGTCATGCGCCCTTGGTCACGCGTTCTCGCCAAAGCGGTCCGCGATGAGCCGGCCGATCGCCGCCACCGCCGCCTCTCCGTCCCGCCCGAACCCGATCACCGTAACCTCGGTCCCCCGCTGACCACAGAGCAGCAATACCCCCATGATGCTCTTGGCGTTGACCCGCCGGCCGTCTTTTTCGAGTTCGACCTCGGCATCGAACGTCGCCGCGAGATGCACCAGGCGCGCCGCCGCCCGGGCGTGCAGGCCGAGTTCGTTGACGATCTGGAAGGTGCCCTCGGCTGAAGCTTCATCCGGATCCTCGCCGGGGGCGCTCACGCGAGCTTCCGCCCCGCGTCGCGATGAGCGACGACGACCTCCCGGCTCGTGCGCAGGCGCTTGGCCAGCTCTTCACTGATGGCGACCGAGCGGTGACGGCCGCCGGTGCACCCGATGCCGATGGTCAGGTAGCTCTTACCTTCGCGCTCGTACTTCGGAAGCGTGTTCTCGAGGAGGCTCATGATTTCGTCGAGGAGCTCCTGGGCGTCCTCGGTCTGAAGAACGTATTCGGAGACCGCGGCGTCGAGGCCCGTCTTCGGACGCAGCTCCTCGACGAAGTGCGGGTTCGGTAAGAAGCGCAGGTCGAAGACGAGGTCAGCGTCGACCGGCAGCCCATACTTGAAGCCGAAGCTCACGACGCGGGTGACCATGAGGGGCGACGCGCCACCGCGGGCTACGTGGTCGACGAGAGACCGGCGGAGGTCATGCACGCTGAGGTGCGTCGTGTCGAAGACGTGGGCTGCCTGCTCACGGAGCGGCCCGAGGCGCGCCCGCTCTCTTTGGATGCCGCCGAGCAGATCTCCGGCCGGGGCGAGGGGATGGGGCCGACGGGTTTCGCTGAAGCGCCGCACCAGAGCTTCATCGCTCGCGTCGAGGAAGATCATCTCGACCTCGTGGCCGCGACCACGGAGCTGGTCCACCACCTCACCGACCCCTTCGAGGAACGCACCGGTGCGCACGTCGACGCCGAGGCCCACCCGCTGGAGCTCGTCTCCGCGCTCGAGCAAGTCCAAGAGGCCGGCGAAGAGGGGCGGCGGAAGATTGTCGACGCAGAAGAAGCCGAGGTCCTCGAGCACGTGGATGGCCGTGCTGCGCCCCGCGCCGCTCATGCCGGTCACCATCAGGACGTGCAGGCGTTCGCTCATCGCTTGGTCTCCGGCGGAGTCTCGACTCCGAGTTCTTCCGCGAGGTCCTCGACGAAGCGGCGCCCGCTGTGATGCCCGGACTGTTTCAGCAGGTGGTTCCGGGCGGCGACTTCGAGGATGACGCCCATGTTTCGCCCCGGCCTGATGGGGATGCGCAGCATCGGGAGTTCTACCCCGAGGATCTCCTGGCTCTGGTCGTCGATCCCGAGGCGCTCGTACTCGTCCCCCTCGCGCCCGACGAAGAGTTCCACGATCAACTCGACATGCTTTTGCCTCCGGACCGCCGTTGCGCCGAAGAGGTCACGCATGTTGAGGATGCCGATTCCTCGCACCTCGAGATGGTCCCGGAGAAGCGACGGTGGCCGACCGTCGATGTGCCCGTCGGGAGTGACCGCGAGGATCACCTGATCGTCGGCAACGAGACGGTGGCCACGCTCCACGAGGAAGAGCGCACATTCGCTCTTGCCGATTCCGCTGGGCCCGACGAGGAGAACCCCCACTCCATGGATGTCGACGAGGACCCCGTGCCTGGTCGTCGTGGTGGCGAGCAGCTCGTCGAGGGCACAGTGCACCGCCGTGATGCTCCGGCTCGAACGATACTCGGTTGCGACCAGGGCGGTGCCGGTCCGGGTTGCATGAACGACGAGCTCGGGCAGGGGCTCGCCCCCTCGGGTCACGACGACCAGGGAGAGGCCCAACTCGAAGAGCCCGGCGACGCGCTCGTCGCGGGCTTTCGCATCGAGACTTTCGAGGAAACTGATCTCGGTATTGCCGAGGATCTGTACCCTCGTCGCAACGATGCCCGCGAAGTGCCCCACCAGCGCCAAACCCGACTTCTGGACGCGCGGATGCGAGATGGCGCGAGAGAGCCCTTCGGCCCCCGCGTGCACCGGAACAAACCCTTCCAGCCCGTCATGCTGGAGCAGCGCCCCGACCGACACCGTCTCTGGCCCCGTTTTCACGAAGAGCAGCATATCATCCTCCGTCATGGGAATTCGGTGGATCCTGGCCCTCTGCCTGGCAACAGCCTGCGGCGCCGAAGACCACGGCCCCCCCCGCGACCCAAACCAGCAGCCGGGAGCCGGAACCACCACGGAAACAGCCACGGAAACGGCCACGGGAACGGGAACGGCTACGGAAACGGCTACGGGAACGGGCAACTCGGCTGTAGCCGTGCATGGCGGAGCGGACGAAGTCCGTGGAGCTGCACGGGTACAGACTAGTCGACGCGCCCGGGCGCAGCCCGGGGGCCAGTCAACGGCTACGGGAACGGCTACGGGCCACTCGGCTGTAGCCGTGCATGGCGGAGCGGACGAAGTCCGTGGAGCTGCACGGGTACAGACTAGTCGACGCGTCCGGGCGCAGCCCGGAGGCCAGTCAACGGCTACGGGAACGGGAACGGGAACGGGAACGGCTACGGGAACGGCCACGGCTACGGCTACGGCTACGGCCACGGCCCCCCCTCCCCGCCCTGCCCTCACCCGCTACGCACGCCTCTCCCCGCCGACCCACGGCGACCTCCCCGACGGCGCCCCCTCCTTCGCCGTGCATACGCCCGCCGGATTCGACCCGAGTCGCCCGTTTGCGATCGTCGTCTTCCTGCACGGGTGGACCGGCTGCGTGCGCGCCCTCGTCGAGGGCGATGAGGTGCCGTGCACCGAGGGTGACTCACCGCGCCAGGGTTGGGGCCTCGGTCGGGTCCACGACGCGGCGAACGCGAACTCCATCTTCGTCGTTCCCCAGCTTCGCTACTTGGCCCGGAGCGGCGCCGCCGGGCGCTATCGCGAGGCGACGACCTTCCGCGCGCTCCTCGACGCCGCTCTCCGGCTGGCCCACGACGGCGACGTCGACCGCGCGCCCTCTCCAGACCGAGCCGCGTCCATCGTGCTCGTCGCCCACAGCGCCGGGTTCGAGACCGCCCTCGCGATCCTCGAGGCCGGCGACCTGGCAGAACGAATCGACAGCGTGCTCCTCCTCGACGCGCTCTACCGGGGGTCCGAAGGCTTCGCCCATTGGGTGGCGAGTCACGAGACCCGACGCATGCTGTCCCTCTACACCGGCGACCAGTCCACCTACCAAGAGAGTCACCGCTTGGCGCGGCTGGTTCGAGGACGACTCGGAGACGAGGCCGTAGCTGAGCGCCCCGGGGATCTCCATGCGGCGCTCCGAGAGCGTCGCCGGGTCGTCGTCGGTTCTACCCGCATCCCCCATGGGGCGATTCCCCGGCTCTCTCTCCCCGAGCTACTCCAAGCTTGGGGGCTTCCCCCGCGAGGCTCTCGCCCTATGCTAGAGCCGTGATCGAGACGACTGTCCCAGGAGACATCTCGGAGGACGCGGCTCGCCGACTGCTGGTGCGGGTGCTCGCGTCGATCTCCCTGAGCCCCAAACGAATCGCGGACCTCGGCACGGCGATGCCGTGTGCGGTGTACCTCCTCGACATTCAGCGCGGCGAACTCCTCTACGACAACCACCGCGTGGCGGAGCTCCTGGGCCTCGACACCGCCGCCACCGAGGAGCGCCAGGAACGCGACGGGTTCACGGCGCGCCTGCACCCCGACGACGCCGTGGAGATGTTCGCGGAGCTCGCGACGTGGGACGGCGCGGATGATTCGGCGGTCGTCGAGTCCCGCTTTCGCCTGCTGCATCGAGACGGCCTGTATCGTCCGTTCCTCGCTCGCACGGTCCTCGAATCCCGAGACGACGAGGGTCGCGCCCAGCGAGTCCTCGGGTGCGCGATGCAATACGAGGCGTCACCGGACACGCCCCGAGAACGCTCCGCCGAAGCCTCCGCGCGTGTTGAGCCGCGTCCAGACCTCCGCAAGACGGTCCTCCTCGTCGATGAACGCCCGGACATCCTCCGAGTCACCGCCCGGGTCCTCCTCGACGCGGGCTATCTGGTGCTCACCGCGACGAGCGGGTTCGAAGCCCTCGCCCACGACGATGACGCCCTCACATCCGTGTCAGCCCTCGTATGCGAAGTGGAGCTCCCGGACATCCCCGGAACCGAGCTCGCCGCCCGCCTCGAGGAGCGCGGCTCAGACGCCCCGGCCCTCTACCTTTCGAGCCGCACCCCCGACGAGCGCTTCGCCGAGGCCGCCCGGGGCACGCGCTACACCTTCCTCCGCAAGCCCTTCGCCCCAGCCGAGCTGGTCCGCCGCGTGGAACTCGCAACGCGAGGCTGAAGACTCATTCAACCCCCGTCGGCTCGAGCGAGTATCCGGAACGCCTGATCGGCGTCGATGGCCCGGGCGAGGCGTGAACGGAGGGTGTCGTCCCGCAGCAGCCGAGCGACCCGCGCGAGGACCTTCACCAGGTCGCCCCTCTCCGGCGCGACGATGGCGACCACCACGTGCACGGGCTGCCCATCGATGGCGTCGAAGTGGATGCCCTCTTCACTGACGGCGAGGGCCCCGACCATGCGGTCTACCGCCTGCAGACGCCCATGGGGAACCGCCACGCCGCTGCCGACGCCGGTCGTCGCCAGAGCTTCGCGCTCACGGAAGGCGGCGAGGACCTCCGCGGGGTCGAGCGACGTAAAGAGCTCGGCGAGGGCACCGAGAGCCGCATCCTTGTCGTCACGCGGCAATGACGTCGTCGTTCGCTCTACGTCGATGATGTCTGCGAGGCGCATGACGACCCCCGCGAGGTACCGCGGCCACTCGAGGGACGCAAGGCCGTTGGCCAGACGGAACGAAGAGACCCGGCCACCGGCCAGGTCCCTTCGAAACATCTGAGGCGATGCGCAGGCGAATGCCCCGACGCGCCCGTGTCTTCTTCAGCGCCTACTCGTCTGCTGCGGTGCGGGCCTGCTCAGCGGACCGCGCTTGCTTGGCGGCCACGTCCCCGAGGCTGTCCCGGTGGCGCCGGGCCTTCGTGATCGTCGCCTTGGTCTCACGAACCTGGCGGTCGATCTTGTCCATGACGAGATCGATGGAGGCATACATGTCCTGCGACTCCTCGTGTCCCGCGTATCGATGACCGTCAGCCGCTACGCTGACGTCGATGCAGTGTAAGTGCCGCTCGAGAGATACGGTCACCTCGGCATCCAGGGGGGCTCGCAGATACTTCTGCAACTTCGAGATTTTTTCACTCGCGTAGTTTTTGATGCCCTCAGACGAATCGATGTTGCGGAACGTAAACTCAATTCTCATCCACCAGCCTCCTGCCGGGTAACGCCGAACGTCCCCGAAAAAATCCCAGAATCTACTCTATCAGAAGTACTTCTTCCGCTTCGACGACGACAAAATACCCAGCATTTCACGGTACTTGGCCACCGTCCGGCGGGCGATCTTGATGTCCGTCTTGGCCAAAATCTGCACGATCTTCTGATCGCTGAAGGGGTTCTTCTCGTCCTCGGCGGCGATGATCTTCTTGATCGCCTGCTTCACCGACTCGCTCGCGATGTCTTCTTGGGTGCCGCGCTTGATGGCGCTGTTGAAGAAGTACTTGAGCTCGAAGACCCCGCGCGGGGTGTGCACGTACTTGTTGCTCGTGACGCGAGAGATGGTGCTCTCGTGCATTTCGACGGTCTCGGCGACGTCACGGAGGATCATCGGCTTCAAGTGCTCGATGCCCTTGTCGAAGAAGTCCATCTGCTTCTGCACGATGCACTCGGTCACCTTGACGATGGTCTTCCGGCGCTGGTCGATGCTGCGGATGAGCCACTGGGCCGAGCGCAGCTTGTTCTGGATGTACTCTTTGGCCTCTTTGTTATCGGCCATCGCCGCCCGATAGAAGCCGCTGATCTTCAGCTTGGGCATGCCGTCGTCGTTGGCGACCACGAAGTACTTGTCGGCCACCTTGTGCACGTGCACGTCGGGCACGATGTAGCGGGGCTCTTCGCTGGTGTAGTTACGACCCGGACGCGGCTCGAAGTCGGCGATGACCCCAGCGACGTCGTAGATCTCTTCGACCGGTACATCGAGGTCACGCGCGATGGCCTGGTAGTTCTTCTTCTCGAGGTTGGACAGATGCCCGTCGATGACCTTCAGGACGAGGTCGTCCATCTTGAAGAGCTTCGCCTGGACGAGCAGGCACTCGCGCAGGGAGCGCGAGCCGACGCCGGCCGGGTCGAGCTTCTGGAACATGTAGAGGACTTCTTCGGCGTCCTCGGCGTCGAGTTCGGCTTCTGCGGCGAGCTTTTCGACGATTTCGTCCTCGGGCACGTCGTCGAGCTCGAGGTAGCCGTGGTCGTTGAGGTTGCCGATGACCAGGGCCAGGAAGCGCCGCTCGTCCTCCACGAAGTCGCCCATCCGAACCTGCCAGACGAGGTGGGCGGTCAGGTCCTCGGCTCGGCTGTAGGTCGCCTCGATGCCCGGCAGCTCTTCATCCCCTCCGCCGCCGCGGAATGAAGGCATCGGCGCCTGCATGGCGTGGTTTTCGAGGTAGCGCTCCCAGTCGAAGTCTTCGGTCTTCTTTTCTTCGACGTTCGCCTGGTCATCTGCCGCCTTGTCGTCGGCGGCTCCGGCCTTGTCGATGGTCGGCGCCTCGACGACGGCGACGTCCTTCGGTGCTTCGCGCTCGGTCGAACCGACCTCGGCCACGTCCTCGAGCATCGGATTTTCGAGCATTTCCTCGCGAACGAGGTCTACGAGCTCCATCCGGGACATCTGAAGCAGCTTGATCGCCTGCTGCAGCTGCGGGGTCATGACCAGCTGCTGGGTCAATCGGAGCTGCTGCTTGAATTCCATTTGCCTCCTTTGGCCCAATGTCGGACCGACCCCAGCAGTATACGCCGCCGAAGAGGACTCCCGGTAGCTGTTTATGCAATCGGCGGGCCGACGACGACGGGGACTGGCACCGCCTCTGCGAGGACGGCACGCAGAGCCCGAAGGGGCCCAAATACGGTGGAGGCCGTAGATTCGAGAGCGGCCCGGGCCTCGATAGCATTTTGGCTGCGCTCCTCGTCGAAGGTCGCGAGGAGTTCCCGGAGGGAGTCTTCGAGAGCCGAACGAAGCTCCGCGACCGGGTCCACGCGAACGGTCCGGAGGGCCTGGGCGAGCTTTTCGACCTCGAGCTCCACACTGGGGAGGACGTTCTCGAAGAACCGCCGGAGGGCGCCACCGTGGAGAACCCCCCGTTGATACCCGACATAGAGGGACAGCGGCTCCATGACGGCGGCGCGGACTCGGCGCTGGAGCTCACTTCGCTCGACTCCGATGAGCTCGGCGCCCTCGGCCAGGAGGGCCCGGACCCGGGGCATCAGGCGGGCTGCGAGGCCATCGGCGGCCCGGCCGAGGCGCGCCTCGAGGGCGGCAGCGAGGAACGCCCGATCCTCCGGGTCGGCCCCGTGGCGCGCAAA
>Ga0164313_10002181_pt1 | contig 17568 bp, 16 predicted proteins | sample GuaBasSedimGuay4_FD_113735 | JGI IMG/M metagenome (GOLD analysis project Ga0164313, IMG submission 113735) | Subseafloor sediment microbial communities from Guaymas Basin, Gulf of California, Mexico - Guay4, Core 4569-4, 0-3 cm | ecosystem: Environmental > Aquatic > Marine > Hydrothermal vents...
CCGCTGATCGAACCCCTTTACGGCGGTCGCTCGGCGATCGAGGTGCTGGCGGTCGCAGCCGGCGACGGCCCGAAGAGCGGTCATGAGCTTGTCCGCGAAACCCTGAGTGGAAGGTCCAGCGCTCCGTTCATCGAAGAATCCTGGCGGCAGGCTCTGCACGACGGTGTGGTGGGTCAGAGCGCCTGGGAGACCGTAACGCCTAAACCGGATCCCGCGCGGCTGGCGTCGGCTGTGGACGGGTTGCGCGAGCTCCTCGGCGCCGGCCGGCCTGCGGCCGAGCGTGCGGAGCTGGTTCTTGTCCCGGACGCCCGAATTTTCGACGGCCGTTTCGCCAACAACGGCTGGCTCCAGGAGCTGCCGGATGCGATCACCAAGATCACCTGGGACAACGCGCTGTTGATCTCACCGGCGACCGCGCGCGACATCGGCGTTAACGACGGTGAGGTCGCGTTGGTGGAGGCGCGGGGCGCTTCGTTGGAGCTGCCGGTCTACGTCCTTCCCGGGATGGCCCGTAACTGTGCTGCCGCTGCCCTCGGGTACGGGCGCACCGCGGCCGGCCAGGTCGGCAACGGGGTCGGTGTGGACACGTATCGTCTTCGGACGAAGGCTGCGCCCCACATCCTGTCCGGCGTGGCGATCAGCGGCACGGGCCGCCGCTACGACCTGGCGACAACCCAGGACCACTTCGCCATCGACACCATCGGTTTTTCGGAGCGCAACCTTCGGGTCGCCGATCTGGTGCGCGAGGCTTCGCTCGACGCCTATCTGGATAATCCTGAGATCATCCATGAGCACGAGCATCATCCGCCGCTGATTTCCCTGTGGAAGGATCAGGAGTACGAGGGCGAGCAGTGGGGGATGGCCATCGATCTCAACACCTGCATCGGCTGCAACGCCTGCATTGTTGCCTGCCAGGCCGAGAACAACATTCCGGTGGTGGGACGCCAGCAGGTGCGCAACCAGCGCGAGATGCAGTGGATCCGGCTCGACCGGTACTTCAAGACTCCGCCGGGCGTCACCCCCGACGAGGTCGACGATGCCGAAATCGTCTTCCAGCCGATGGCTTGCGTCCACTGCGAGAACGCTCCCTGCGAGCAGGTCTGTCCTGTGGCGGCGACCCAGCACACCACCGATGGCCTCAACGCCATGGTCTACAACCGTTGTATCGGCACCCGCTACTGCTCCAACAACTGTCCGTACAAAGTGCGGCGCTTCAACTTCTTCAACTACCACAAGGATCTTGCCGACACTTCCAAAATGCAGTTCAACCCCGAGGTGACGGTTCGCTCGCGAGGAGTGATGGAGAAGTGCACCTTCTGCGTGCAGCGCATCGAGGCGGTGCGAATCGCCGCCCGCAACGACAACCGCCCGATAACGGATGGCGAGATCATGCCGGCGTGCGCCCAGACCTGTCCTACAAAGGCGATCAGCTTTGGCAACCTCAACGATCCTTCGAGTGAGGTCTCCCATTCGCGCGAGGACCACCGGTCGTACGCCGTCCTGGCTGAGCTCAATATCCGCCCTCGGACCCACTACCTGGCACGGCTGAGCAACCCGGCGGCGGGGGCGCCGTCGCCGCATGAGGGCGCCGGCGACCACGGGAAGGAGTCGGGCTGAAAACCATGAGCGCGACGTATACCAACGCTCACAGCTACCTCGACAACACGGGCGATGACCCCGCGGTTCGTGCCAAGCTCGTGGTTGGCGACAACGACTTCCACTCGGTCACCGAAAAGGTCTGCGGCGTCGTCGAGCGCCCGCAACCGAAGATCTGGTGGGTTGTGTTCGCCATCTCGTCGAGCCTCACCCTGGTCCTGCTGGCAACGATCGCCTACCTCATTACCACCGGCATCGGCGTATGGGGTTTGATGGTTCCGGTAGGTTGGGGCTACGCGATCGTCAACTTCGTCTTCTGGGTCGGCATCGGGCACGCGGGAACCTTGATCTCGGCCATTCTCTTTCTCCTACGTCAACGGTGGCGCACCAGCATCAATCGCTTTGCGGAGGGCATGACCATCATCGCCGTCGTCTGCGCCGGGATCTTCCCGGGCATCCACGTCGGCCGCGTCTGGGTCGCCTACTGGATGGCGCCGATTCCGAACCAGATGAGCATGTGGCCCAACTTCCGCTCGCCCCTGCTGTGGGACGTGTTCGCGGTCGGCACCTATGCGACGGTGTCGCTGCTCTTTTGGTACATGGGAATGATCCCGGATCTCGCGACCCTTCGTGATCGCGCGAAGACAAAGATTCGCTTTTACGCATACGGCATCCTCAGCCTCGGCTGGAGGTCGTCCAATCGCCACTGGCACCGCTTCGAGTTCGCCTACCTGCTGCTGGCGGCGCTGGCCACCCCGCTGGTGTTGTCGGTGCACTCGGTGGTGAGCTTTGATTTTGCCGTCTCGATCATGCCCGGCTGGCACACCACCATCTTCCCTCCATACTTCGTCGCCGGCGCCATCTTCTCCGGCTTCGCCATGGTCGTCACCCTGGTCATTCCGGTTCGGAAGATTTACGGGCTCGAGGAGATCATCACCGCCCGCCACCTCGAAAACATGGCCAAGATCATGCTCGCCACTAGCATGATGGTCGGCTTTGCCTATTCGACCGAGTTCTTCGTCGCCTGGTACTCCGGCAACACCTATGAGGCCTTCACCTTCATGAACCGCGCTTTCGGCCCCTACGCCTGGGCCTACTGGACGATGGTCACCTGCAATGTGCTCGTGCCGCAATTCTTCTGGTTCAAGAGGTTCCGCACCAAGACCGTCCTGCTGTGGATTGCGTCGGTGCTGATCAACGTCGGCATGTGGTTCGAGCGCTTCGTGATCGTGGTCAGCTCGCTGAGCCGGGATTACCTGCCGACAAGCTGGGGCTATTACAGGCCGTCGATCATCGACATCCTGACCTTCCTCGGGAGCTTCGGGCTCTTCTTCACGCTCTTCCTGCTCTTTATCCGCTTTTTGCCGATCGTCGGGCTGGCGGAGGTCAAGGGCGTGATGCCGCAGGCTCACCTCGATCGTCCCGGCCACCGGGGTCACGGCGATTACCACGGAGATATCGGCGGAGCGGAGGTGCTGTCATGAGCAACGCCGCCGAAAACGCCAAGCTCTACGGGTATCTTGCGAGCTTCGATCTCGTAGACGAATTCCTGGCCGCGGCCGCCAAGGTGCGCGATGCCGGTTACACCCGGTGGGACGCTCATTCCCCGTTCGTGATCCACGGCCTCGATGCCGCCATGGGTGTGAAGAAGACGGTGCTGCCCTACATCGTTTTTCTTGCTGGTCTGACGGGCGCAGCGGCCGGAATCCTCCTCCAGTGGTGGACGAACGCGGTCGATTACCCATTCCTGATCAGTGGCAAGCCTCTCTTCAGCCTGCCCGCGAACATCCCGGTGGCCTTCGAGACGACAATTCTCTTTGCAGCCGTCAGCGCGCTGATCGGTATGCTGGCCCTCAACCGTTTGCCGCAGCTCTACCACCCGCTCTTCACCAATCGCTCCTTCAAGCGGGTCACCGACGATCGTTTCTTCATCTCCATCGAGGCCGAAGACCCGCTCTTCGACGCGACAAAGACGCGTGAACTCCTGGAATCGATCTCCGGGCGGTCGATCGAAGAAATCGAGGTTCACCCATGAAGCTGCCGCGTTGGATGATGTACCTCGTGGTGATATCGATCGCGCTGTCGTTGGTGCCGATTGCTTTCATCATGCGCGCCCGCGTTACGACTTCGGACAAACCGCGCATCCACATCATTCCGGACATGGATAAACAACCCAGGTACGGCGCCCAGTCGCGGAACCCTCTCTTTGCCGACCGCCGCGCGATGCGGCCTCCGGTTCCGGGGACAGTGGCTCGTGGTGCCCTAATGTCGGACCAGGCCCTGGCTACCGGCAGAGTCGGTGAGGACTGGGTGGAGGTGATCCCGGTGGAGTTGACTGCCGGTGTGCTGCAGCGTGGTCGCGAGCGGTTCGACATCTTCTGCTCCCCCTGCCACGGGCTCGCCGGCTTTGGTGACGGCATGGTGGCGAAAAGAGCTGACGAGCTGATGGAGGGCACCTGGACGCCACCGACCTCATTCCACACCGATCTCCTGCGCCAACGTCCCGAGGGCCACATTTTCAACACGATCTCGAACGGCATCCGCAACATGCCGGCCTACGGCCCACAGATTCCGGTGGAGGACCGCTGGGCCATCGTCGCCTATGTAAGGGCACTCCAGCGGAGCCAGAATGCGACGGTCGACGACGTCCCGCCAGAGATCCGGGCACAACTGCGATAGCGAGGCGCAAATGCAGGGCAACGTATTGGACATCACCACCGAGAACCGGCACCTGAACGGCGTCATGCGCCCCGCCCTGATCATCTGTGCCGTGATGGCGGTGATTGGTTTCGGCGGCGCGCTCTTCCTCGCCAACACAACAGAACATGGGATCGAATATCTGCTCGAGACCTATCTCGTGAGCTTCGCGTTCTTCCTCGCGATCTCTCTCGGGGGGCTGTTCTTCGTCCTCCTCCAGCACTGCACCCGCGCTGGTTGGAGCGTGGTGGTGCGGCGGGTGGCGGAGGCGGTGGCGGCCAACGTGTGGGTGATGGCCGCGCTCGCGGTCCCGGTGGTCTACGGCATCCATCACCTTTACCACTGGGCGGATGCCGGAGCGGCTGCTCATGACCCGTTGCTGGCGGCCAAGGCGGGCTTCCTCAACCCGAGCTTCTTCATCATTCGCCTCGTCATCTACTTCCTGGTCTGGGGTGTCATGGCGAGTTTCCTCCTCCGTACCTCGGTCGCCCAGGACGCCAGCGGGGACCCAAAGCTGACCTTGCGGATGGAGCGGTTGAGCGCGCCCGGCATGATTCTCTTTGCGTTGACGATCAACTTCGCCGCCTTCGACATCCTGATGTCCCTGGACCCCCATTGGTTCAGCACGATCTTCGGGGTCTACTACTTCTCGGTGTCGATTGTGGCCTTCCTCGCGGTGATGCCGAAGATTCTCTATGCGTTGCAGATGCGTGGCGTGCTCCCGAATGCGATCACCGTCGAGCACTATCACGATTTCGGCAAGCTGCTCTTCGGGTTCAACGTCTTCTGGGCCTACATCGCCTTCTCCCAGTACATGCTCATCTGGTACGCCAACATTCCGGAGGAGACCGAGTGGTTTCTCAAACGGCAGACCGGTGAGTGGGCGACCGTCAGCCTCATCCTCATCTTCGGACATTTCGTGCTGCCCTTCCTGCTCCTGGTGTCGAGAGTGATCAAGCGCCGGCCCTTGCTGCTGGCGATCACCGGTGGCTACGTGGCGGCCATGTGCTGGGTCGACGTCTACTGGCTGGTGATCCCGGAGTTCAGCCCCGGGGTGGCGCGGTTCGGTCTCCTCGATGTTCTGTGCTTTCTCGGTATGAACGGGGTCTTCTCGGCGGCGCTGGTGCTGCGAATGAGGAGACACTCGGTGATCGCAGAGAAGGATCCCCGCCTTGAAGAAAGTCTGGCGTTCGAGAACGCCTAAGATGAATTAGGAATTAGGAATTAGGAATTAGGAATGTCGGCCAAACACGCGAGATCCAGATCATTTTACGGAGATGTTGTGATGGAATTCCTAATTCCTAATTCCTCATTCCTAATTCGGACGGAGTCCGCGAATGCGCTATGACGACCCAAACGTGGCCGCGTCGGCGGTGGTTGGCCTTTTTTCGGCGATCCTCCTGTTCGTGATCATCGTCATGCTGCAGGCACTGTTCTTTCGGGCCGAGCGGGGAGAGCTAGAGAAAAAGGTCTACTCGCAGCCGTATCAGGCCCTCCAGCAGCTTGACGCGAACCAGGTTGGGCTACTGAACAGCTACGGCTGGGTGAGCGAGGCCGAAGGCGTAGTTCACGTGCCGATCGATCGCGCCATGGAGCTCATTGCGGCCGAGGCCGAATAGGCGGCCTCGGCTGCGAATTAGGAATTAGGAATTAGGAATTAGGAATGACCGACGCGCCGCGCGATCGTGACCCTTGATTCAGGTTGCCCGCGATTGAGAAAACCAAAGACGACAGTATGAGGCGCAACCCACTCTCATGCCGGGACTCCGGCTCTGAGTCCCAGCAACCCACAGGGTCATTGGGCTGCATTCCTAATTCCTAATTCCTAATTCCTAATTCTTTATTTCTCGTTCCTAATTCCTCATCCGGTACGTTTGTCCCAGAGTGGGATAGACTTGTACGGGATGGTGCCTGATCCATCGGACTTAAATCTGGCACCTTTTTTGCGTTATGCATCGTGGGGGCGGTTGCTCACCCGGGGTTCCCGGGCCACAGGGCAGCAATACACGTTTCCAACGCGAATCGAGACTGGAGGGCCGATCGTGGTTAGCGCGAGCGGAATCTCACAAGCGAACGGGCGAGACAAGCGGACCGGGACGGATTGATCAATGTCATTGGTCGGCCGTCTCGAAGATCTGCAGCTCGCCGAGCTCTTCCAGGTGCTCTCGTTGTTCCGGAAATCGGGAAAGCTGACCGTGAGCCGCGGCGACACCACAGGCGTTTTTCTTCTCAATAACGGCAAGGTCTTTTTCGGCGCGAACGGGCTCTCGGCGCCTTCGGTCGGTGAGTTGCTGATCAGCCACGAACTGATCTCTCGGGAAGCTCTGGATGCTGCGGTGGCAACCCAACGGTTGTCGTCGGCCCGAAAGAAGTTGGGTACTATCCTGGTGGAGATGGGCGCCGTCTCCAAGGAAGACCTGCACAGCGTGCTGAGCGAGCAGCTCCGGAGTATCGCATCGGAGTTCCTCCGCTGGGACTCCGGCTTCTTCAGCTTCAAGTTCCTCGAGGGCAACGAGAACATCGGCGATGCCAACCAGTATTTTGACGAAAATGCGAAGCTGACGGAGGTGGTCAGCATCGATCCATTCATTCTGGATCTTCTGTCAAGGGTGGATGCGGTGGGCGGCGCCGGTTCGGTGCGGCCGGTGCCGAGGGTGAGAGCCAAAGGCGAGGAGGGTGGCCCCGTGGATCTCTTCGTGCGCGAACTGCTCGACTACATCGTGGACCCGGGACCCACTGTCCACAGGACCGAGCCTGTCGAAGAGGTGACCGAGTGGCCTTCCGATCTCTCGGAGCTGCGGACCCTGATGACCGAGATTCACCTGCGACCGTTCGCGACCTCGGCAGAGATAGCGCTCCTGACCCTGCGCTATGCGACCCAGGTCGTGAATCGCGGCGTGCTGTTCGCCGTCTCAGATAAGCACATTTCTGGCATCGGTCAGTTTGGTATCGGCAGGAGCGGTGACGATTCGCCCGACATGACCAGCCGTATCCGCAGTGTCCAGATCCCGGTGGATGAGGCCTCCGTCTTCACGGAAGTCATCAAGCGAAAAAGCTCCTATCACGGTCGACTCGAGCAGTGTCCATGGAATAATTATCTTGTGGACCAGCTCGGTGGCACTGTACCGCCGGAAGTATTTGCGACACCGATCGTTGTCAACGGAAAGGTCGCGGCTATTTTTTATGGTGACAGCCTTCCTGGCGGCCACCCGATTACGTCGGTCCATGGGTTGGAGCTGCTTATGATCGAGGCCGGCCTGGCAATCGAAAAGAACCTGTTGGCCGAGAGGCTGCAGCGAGCCGAGGAACAATTGCGATTGATTAATGGAGCGAAGAAGGATAGTGAGGGCGACACGACATGACGAATTGGCGGGTGATGACGGTGGATGACTCCGCCGCCATTCTGACGATCATCGCAGCCTATCTCGAGGATTCGGAGTTTGACGTCGTGGCGGCGGAGCGCGACGGCAGGTCTGCCGTTGAACGGTTTGCCGAGATCAAACCGGATATCGTGCTGCTCGACCTGATCATGCCGGGGCAATCCGGTGTGGAAACCCTGTCTCGAATTCTAGCTATCGATCCGGATGCCTTTGTCGTGATCGTGTCCTCGCTCGGTACTGAGGAGGCGGTTCACGAGTGCCTGACCACGGGCGCCAGGAGCTTCCTCCAGAAGCCCTTCACCAGGGATGACTTCATCGAGTTCATGCGTGATCTGACGAAAGTGGCGTGAGGTAACTCATGGGTGCCATGTTCTTCGGCCAGTATCTGCTTTCCAAGGGAATCATCGATCGCGATGCCTTGATCGACGGCATCGAACGGCAGCGGAAGACGAACCTGTCGTTGACCGCGCTCGCCGTGCGCCGGGGCTACCTCACAATGAAGCAGGAGGAGGCGATCCTCCTCCGGTACCGCACCTCGGAAGCCGATCTTGAGGAACTGTGCCTGCAGTCGGGTTTGATGGATCGTGAACAGCTCGATGAGCTCCTCCGCATCCAACGGTCCGACTGGGTGCGCATTGGCTCCGCGTTGGTTGCCGGTGGACACTTGACCCGCGAGGGGGTCGTGGAGCAGCTGGCGGAGTTTCACGATTCTCAACGAGAGGTCGACCAGGAGCTGGAGGCCAACTTCAAGGCGTGCCGCGACCCGGAAACCGTCAAGACCGTGGTCGAGCTCGCGGTCTTCCATCTCGGGCGGTTGAGCGATCGACCGATCAAGCTGCAAACATTCGGTGAGGACACGGGTGCGCTCGTCGATGGTCGGCGGCGGTTCGCCCAGAAGTTGGTTGGAGACAGAGAGTTCTTCGTGGCCTTGGATCTGGATCCGGCGATGGCCGCGACGGTGGCCGAGGGGCTTATCGGCATGCCGCTCGAGGCTGGCAGCGAAGCGGCGATCGATGCCGTGTGCGAATGTGTCAACATCATCGGCGGCAACGCCTGTACCCGCCTCGAGGCTTTAGGACTCAAGCTCAGACCGGAGCCGCCGTTCTCCACTGAGGGCAACGAGCTGGCTGATGGAAGCAGATCCATCGTCCGCGCCGAGGTCATCGCCGGTGAGGCGGAGATGGACGTGCGGGTGTTCCTGTGATCGGGTGGCAACGGAGCAGCTGATGGGTCGAGACCTCGTCTACGTCGTTCATCCTGAGCCCACCGTCGCGGCAAAGCTGAGTGGCGGGCTGGAGGCTGCGGACTACGACGTCGTCGGCATGTCCACTGTGAAGGAGGCCGAGGCGATCACCGGCAGCCGTCAGTTCGTGATTCCAGACGCGATACTGACGCCGCTCGGCGATGTCGAGAGCGGCGACTCGGTTCTGATCACCCTCTTCCAATCGAACCCGCTGATGGAGCAGATTCCTCTGGTCATCGTGGCCTCCTCCGAAAAGGACGAACGGCGCCGCGCGCTGCGCATGGGTCTTCTGAGCACGATCTTCCCGCCGTACGACGGTGAGGAAGTAGTCCTCACAACCAAACTCGCAATTGAAAAGCACCGATCGGACCAGTTGCTCTTCGGCTCCCTCGAGCAGCTCTCGGTGCCCGACCTCCTGCAGACCGCCGAGGCTGGCCGCCGCACCGGTACCATCACCTTCCAACACAACGGCAAAAAGGGCAGGGTATGGCTGCGCGACGGCTTCGTGATCGACGCCGAGGTGGAAGACGACTCTCGCGGTGAGGAGGCGGTGTATTCGATTGCGATGTGGACGACGGGCACCTTCGAGGCCAACTTCGGAGAGGTCGAGATAGACGAGCGTTTCAATATCCAGCCCTCGTCCCTCCTCCTCGAGGCGATGAGGCGTTTTGACGAGGAGAGCGCCTCGACGATGCCGATCCCAACCCTGGAGGCGGTGGACACGGAGGTTCTAGACCTGTCCCTGGTGCTGCTCAACGTGGTTGCGGGCTATGCCATCAACCACCTCAACCCGGCCCTGATCTACCAACGGTTCGAAAACGTGCGGGAAAAACTCTGCGACGAACACCCGCAGTTGGCAGCCTTCCGCGTCACTGACGAGGGTACGGTCACCCTGAAGGACGACAATGGGTTGGAGGTGGACGAAGAAGAGCTGGCGATTGCAGTGGGACTCCTGGTGACTTCGGTTTTCAAAGAGCTGGATGCCGCACTTGCGTGGCGCTTCACTCCGCAACGCCTGGCCAAGTTGGTTGCGCCGTGGCGGGAGGAGCTTGACCTCCACGGCTTCATGGAAGGGTTCGACGTCGAAGAACAAGATGAAGCTGCCGACGAGGAGAGCCACGATGCGTCCGGGATCGGCGGGAAGCCGGTGCCGGTGGGCTGCCTCGTCCTCGACGGGGAGGGGATCATCGAGGCGTACTCCGCATTCGGCCCGCGCATTGGTCGCGTCGAGCCCTCAGTAGTGGTCGGGAGAGCGCTGAGCGAGGTCTTCCCTTCGGAACTCGCGTCGATTTCCGATCGGCTGATGGGACGATTGGTCGAGGGCGCCGGCGAAACGGAAGGACTGGCTATCGGGCGCGAGGTCATGCGTGCCGGCCACCAGGAACATGTGGTACGGATGGCGGTTGTCCGGAAGGCCTCGAATGCTGGATTTGTGATCTCCGTCAACCGCCTTAGAGATCAACGGCGGTCGCTTTCTCCGGAGATCGAACGGGACCCGGTGAGCGGCTCGCTGCACGACGGGAAAGTCGATCGTCTGCTGGTGGCTAACGAGGATTTTCTCCAGGCGTTTGAAGGGCTCTTCGCGAAAAGTCTGAGACACCGTCACCACGAGCTGCTGCAACGATTTGGCAAGAAGTGGGGTCTTCGCCACGCGATGCGGCTGGAGCATGTGGTCCAGCGCGACTACCGGATGACCCTGCGCGAAATGGAATCGCAGATGGCGCTCGAGCTGATGTCGTCGTCGGTAGGGGTCTTCGGTCTCGGCCGATTTGACGCGGATTTCAGCTACCGCGACAGCGGCGTGATCATCATACGTCACTGGGCGAGCCCATTTCCCGGGATCTTCGAGTCGAGCGCGGGGGGTGCGTGCTCGATCCTGTCCGGATTCCACGCCGCAATTCTCTCCTATCTCGCAGGGCGGCACCTGGCGGCGCGCGAGGTCAAGTGTGCTCGTAAGCCTGGCGATCCTTGCGTCTTCGTTATTGCCACCGAGGATCGGCTGACAAAGTTACTCGTCGAGACTCCGGGCTCCGCCGATCACGATCTGCTGCAGGAAATCATCCAGGCCGAAACAGGGAGAGCGTCATGACCCGTGAGGGTGACCGCAAATCCACTCTGGCAACAGCGCTCGACAGGATCCTCTGGGACAACTCGTCGAGCAAGGACCGCCGGTTTTTGTTGGCGCCGTTGGGCCGGATGTTCGAGGGCATTACCTGGGAGCCCAGGCCCCGGCAAGGCGAACCAGCAGCCAATGAAACCGACGAGAACGTTGAACCATAGAACGTTAGAACGTTAGAACGTTAGAACGTTAAACGTTACCCACCCACCAACCCCCGTGCCCGAGCCCGCCCGCCGACCGCGGGCTTCACCCGCGGCCACGGTCGCTCGCCGTCGTGCCCTCGGAACGCACGCGTTCCTCGGTCCCGTCGGTGAGCGCCCTCGCGCGCCTGCGGCGCGCCGGCGGGCTGCATTCGGGTGAGGCCACACCCCCCTCCCTATATGGGATCGCGCCGATCTCGGACCTCTGGCCGCGTTTTCCTCCTTCCGCTCGGTCGGGATGGCCGGACGGCCTATCCCTCTCTCGCTCCAGTCGGAGAAACGCACCCAGAGGCCCAAACTCGTCGCGATCGCGGAATCTCCGCTTCGCTGCGATTCCGCGGGGCGCGGTCCTGTCCTGTTCCCCCCGAGGTCGGCGTGGCGGCTGCGCCGCCCCCGGCGCTGTTACTCCAGGCCTCTGCTGCGGCCCGCGATACGCCGCAACCTGGCGGTCGCAGGCGACCGCCATCTCACGACGTCTCGCGGCCCTCGCGACGAGGCCCTCCGCAACAGCGCCACGCCGACTGTGGCTTTCCGGCAGAGGATTCAAGGAGGAGGGCGGCAGATCCGAATTCCGGCTTCGCTTTCAGCTTCGCCGTGACAAGTCCGAAATCCGAAATTCAGGGGGTGCTCGGCACGCGGAGTGCTTCCAGCACTGTCGACGAACCACAATTAGCCTCGGATGCCATTTATCACTCCTACCCCTCGGAAAGTCGCGGTGGGCGTAGCCCAACGTGGCTTTCCGAGGGCGGGCGGAAATTGAGGATACCGGGTTAGATTCGTTCTAACGTGACGAGCAGGGGCTCCCCGCCGAGTGTGAACCCGGCCGACGCCACTCTTTCGCCTGCTTGTCGGCCGTGATCGATCGTTGTTGGCAACGAAACCTTGCACTTATCGGGGAGGAGCGCCTTCAAGTTGCCGGCAGTCATGTGCGCGAGCTCGGACAGCGCGTCTTGGAGATCACTCGCCTCGAGGTCGTTGTCGGCTGCCGCAAAGGCCGCGGCGGCGGCGAGGAGAGACACGGTGCGGGTGCAACGCTGTACCAGGACCCCCGTGAAACCACCGCTGAGTTGCACCGCGACGGCTACCTCGTCACGCTCCGCCAGAAGCGCTTCAACCTGCTGAAGTTCTGCATCGTCCAGCTCGAGTTCGAGCTGGGTCGCCCAGATGGTCCGCACCACGCGTCCGAGGCCGTCCGATGAAACACTCATCGTTCCTGACCCTTCTTTGGCGTCACCTGATAAAAGACCGCGCGGCCGACGGGAACGCGGGTGAAGAGATCGTCGATATTGAGTGTGGTCTCGGCCGAGCCGAGCAGGAGATAGCCGTCCGGGCGGAGGAGGCCGCGAACCCTGCGCAGAACCTCGCGCCGCATGTCGACGTCGAAGTAGATGAGGACGTTGCGGAGAATGAGGATGTCCACCGGCGCGACCACGGACCACGGCTCGGCGAGGTTCTGGTGGAAGAACCGGAAGAGCTTGCGCACATCCTCCCTGAGGAGCCATCGATCTTCCGTCTGTTCGAAGAACCGGACGAGGTACGGCGCGGGCAGGCCGCGGTTGACCTCGAGCTGCGTGTAAAGACCTTCCCGGGCGCGATCGGTCATCCGGCGCGAGATGTCGCTGGCGGCGAGCTGGAGGTTCCAGCCCTCGAGATTCGCGAACCGATCGCGGAGAATCATGGCGATGCTGTGCGGTTCCTGACCGCTGGAGCACGCCGCAGACCAAATGCTCAAGGTGCGGGAGGTGCTTCGTCGCCGCACCATCTCCGGCAGAATCTCATCCCGCAGGGCTGCGAACGGGTGATGATCGCGGAAGAACGAGGTTTCGGTCGTGGCAATGGCCTCAACGGCAAGGGTGTGGAGCTTGCCGGTCGAAGTGGACTGGAGGTGGGAGATGAACGCTGCCACCGACTCGAAGCGGCATTCTCGCGCGAGCGGACCGAGACGAGAGGTCACGAGATAGGTTTTCCCATCGTCGAGGACGATGGACGACTCCTTGCGGACCAACCGGCGGATGTAGTCGAAGGCGAGGGGGCTGATCGCCGACTGCGGCGCGGGGAGGTCCGAAGCCCTCATGTGCGCCTCGCCATAACGCAGCGGACGATCTCCCTCCCAATATCATTGATGGGAAGCACGGCCTCGGTCAGCCCCGCTTCGGCGACTTGTCCGGGCATGCCCCAGACGACCGATGTCGCCTTGTCCTGGGCGATTACCCGGCCGCCGGCCGCTCGGATCTTACGGCAACCGTCGAGACCGTCCCGGCCCATCCCGGTGAGGACCACCGCCAGGGTGCCTGCGCCGAAGGCGGTCGCCGCCGAGCGGAAGAGGATGTCCGCCGCCGGTCGACACGAGTTCACCAGGGGGCCCTCGGTGGTGACCAGCTCGGTGCTGCCGCTGCGCGCACGGATCTCGAGGTGCCTATCTCCCGGGGCGATGTACACCGTTCCGGGGGTCACTCCATCTCGGTTATTCGCTTCACGAACGGCCAGGGCACAGGCGGCATCAAGTCGTTGGGCGAAGAACGTCGTAAAGTTCGCCGGCAGGTGCTGCACAATCAGCACCGGCGCCGGGAAGTCGGCAGGAAGGGCCTCGAGAATTGTTGTGAGTGCGTTGGGCCCGCCTGTTGAGGCACCGATCACCACCACTTCGATCGGGAAAGCGGCCGCGCCTCGCGACGGGGCTCGCTGGAATTTCTCCGGAACTGCCCTGTAGTCGGAGGCGGCGGGAATACTGAGGGCGCGGATTTTCGGTACCAGTTGCTCCCGGAGATACTGCCTTGCCCCGTCTCGTGTGGAGCTTTTGGTAGCCTTCGTCACGTAGTCCGACGCGCCGAGAAACAGGGCCTCGACCGTGATCGACGCACCGCGTGTCGTGTGGTTGGAGACCATGATCACCCGCACCCGGGGAAACGACGATCGGATTGTGGTCAGTGTCTCGATCCCGTCGAGCTCCGGCATTTCGATGTCGAGAGTGACCAGGTCGGGATCGAGCCGTTCGATTTTCGCAAGAGCGATCTTGCCGTTGGGTGCGGTGCCCACGACCTCGAAATCCCCCTCCTGGGAAAGGATGTCCGAGATCACTCTTCGGGCGACTACCGAGTCGTCCACCACCAGGATGCGGGTCGGCCGCACGCGCTACACGTCGATGCCAAGGAGGGTGAGCTTCTCCAACAGCATTTCCTTGTCGAACGGCTTCATGATGTACTCGTCGGCACCGGAATCAAGAGCCTCGCGGACCCGTTCCAGCTCGGTTTCAGTGGTCACCATCATCAGACGGAGGTCTTCGAGATTGGGTATCTTGCGGAGCGCGACCACCAGCTCGAGACCGCTCATCGCCGGCAGGTTCCAATCCACCAGGGCGAGCTCGAAGTTGCGGTCCGAATCGAGGAGTGCCAGCGCCTCCTCGGCATCAGCTACCGGTACGGTGTCGAAACCGGCCTCGTCGAGAATCCCAACGAGGATCGACCGCATGGCTCGTGAGTCGTCGATGATCAGAGCGCGCATCAGACCCTCTCGTCTGCTGCATCGAGGTCGAAAACATGGTCGATGTCGAGGACGAGAAGTAGGCTGTGCTCGAGCTTGAAAGCTCCCTGAATCAACCGCCGAGACTCGCTCTTGAGAGTGTCGGGCGGCTCCTCGAAGCACTCGTCGTTGACCTCGAGGACGTCCCCGGAGCGATCCACGACCAGGCTCAGGAGCTCCTCGCTGCCGTCAAGCACCAGGATGGTCGGGGGGGCGTCGTCTCGATCCCGGTCGGGAAGCTGGAAGCGTGTCCTGAGATCGACGGCGGTGATGATCTGACCGCGGAGGTTGATCAAACCACGAATCGCGGGATTCGCCGTCGGCACGGGGGTGATCATCCAATCCCGGAGCACCTCCTGGATCCGCGTCACCTCGATTCCGAGAAAGAGCTCACCGACGAAAAAAGTGCAGAACTGGCGCGCCATCATCACTCCCGTGCCTGAGATCCGTGGTTCCAATAATGAGAATCGCTCATATCAGGAACTACCAGTCTCTCGGTCGAAAAACTCCGGGTCGGCGAGTCGAACCACTGCTTCGAGATCGAGGATTTCGGTGACCCGGTCCTGGATTACCGCACATCCACGTATCCCGTCTCGGCTACCGGGCCGGCGGGCCTTCAACTCCTCCTCGACGATGTCCGCAATCATATGGACGACGAGGCCTATGCGCCGGCCGCTGACGTTGCACACCACCACCGGAACGGTTGTGCTGTCGGCCGGATTCGGCGAACTGCGTGCCTCCTTGCGGCGCTCGGGCAGGGTTTGTTGGAGATCTACGAGCTGCAGAATCTCGTCGCCGTACTGGACGACCTGCTGATTGCCCACTCGTTCGATGAAAGACCGCGGGATGTTCTCGAGGCGGTTCACAGCCTCGAACTCCACCGCCAGACGCTCGTCATCCGCACCGTGAATGCACACCAATCGAGTGCGACTCTTGCGCGTTTTGACGGCGGCGCTGACCTGGGTGGCGATGGAGTGTGCGCGCGCCTCGGAAATCACTCCGGCCGCGAGACCCAGGCGGAAAACGTCGAGGATAAGGGCGATCTGCCCGTTGCCGAGAATCGTAGCCCCGGCGAAGGGGACTGTGGAGAGTAAATGGCCGAGAGGTTTGACGACAATCTCCTGCGAGTCCTCGATGGCGTCGACCACGAGACCGAATTGTCGGTCGTCACCCTGGAGCACGACGATGTTGGCGCCGGATCGGGTTTCAGTATTCTCCTGAATCCCGAGCTCTTGGTTGAGGAAGACCAGGGGCAGGAGGTTGCCGCGGAGGCGAAACACGGGCACGCCGTTGAGATCCTCGATTCCCAGACCCGAAACCGCGTCGTCGAGCCGGATGAGCTCGACCACGCTCGCCTGAGGAATGGCGATACGGTGCTCATCTGCGGCAACCAGGAGCACCGAGACGATGGCGAGGGTGAGAGGTATCTTGACGCGGAAGGTAGTGGATTCACCGGGTTCGCTCTGGAGCTCGACCGATCCGCCGATCCTCTCGACATTTGTTCGCACAACGTCCAGCCCGACTCCTCGGCCGGAGATGTTGGTCACCTTCGAAGCGGTCGAGAAGCCGGAGTGAAAGATGAAGCTCTCGATCTCGTGCCGGCTCAAACCCTCTGATTCCGCTTCGGAGACGAGACCGGCCTTGATCGCCCTGGCCAGGATGCGGTCGCGGTCCAGCCCCCCTCCATCGTCATGAACCTCGATGACCACGGTACCGCCCTCGTGGTGAGCGCGCAGGCGAAGGGTTCCGGTGCGCGGCTTTCCGTTCTCCTCGCGCGTATCGGGGTCTTCGATGCCGTGGTCCACCGCGTTGCGCACCAGGTGGAGGAGGGAACCCTTGATGGCCTCGATCACTGACTTGTCGAGATCGGTCTCTTCCCCCTCCATTTTGATCTCGACCTGTTTCCCGAACTTCAGCGAAAGATCGCGGGTGAAGCGGGGAAGCTTCTTCCAGATCGAACTGATGGGCAGCATTCTCGTCCGCATCACTGCTTCCTGGAGCTCTCCGGTGATGGCGTCGAGATGCTGTGAAGACGACGTGAGGAGGGAGTCGGTCGACCCGGCCACGTGTTGGACAAGCTGGTTTCGAGACAGCACCAGCTCACCAACGAGGTTCATCAGGTGGTCGAGGACCCTTACGTCGACGCGGATGGAGGTCTCGGCGTTGGTCGGGGTTGACGCCAACTCCAGTTCGTCGGCATCTTCGTCGGCCGCAGCGGGCTCCGGCGCGGGCTCCGCCTGTTTCCTCGCGGGTATCTTCTCGGGGGCTTTCTTTTTCCCCCTGGCGCCTTTGGCGGGGGTGGATGCGCTCTTCTTCCGACCGCTGGCCTTTGCCCTCGACGGGGGTGTCGAGGCGCTGGGCTCGGGGATTCCGGCGATAGATTCCGTGCCCTCGCCATGGCTCTTCAGCCGTTCGATCAGATCGGCGTACCCTTCGTCGCCCTCCTGACCGGTAGCGTCGATGTTGGCGAGGATCGCGCGCACCGCGTCAATGAGCGCCAGCAGATCGGTCGTGATCTCAGGACGCAGATCAAGGGTGCCCTCACGGAGGCGGCTGAGCAACGACTCGCCCACGTGGGTGACCGACTCGAGAGTACCGAAGGCCAGAAAACCGCACGTGCCTTTGATCGTGTGAATGGTGCGGAAAATCTGTGCGAAGACCTCGCGATCGGACGGGTTCTTCTCGAGGGTCACCAGATCCTGGTCGAGCTGGTCGAGGTTCTCGACGCTCTCGGCCAAAAACTCGGCGACAATGTCATCCATCCCACCCATTCACGACTCCCATTCATAGATCACGGCGGTTTGCAGGCTTGAA
>Ga0164313_10002182_pt1 | contig 17568 bp, 16 predicted proteins | sample GuaBasSedimGuay4_FD_113735 | JGI IMG/M metagenome (GOLD analysis project Ga0164313, IMG submission 113735) | Subseafloor sediment microbial communities from Guaymas Basin, Gulf of California, Mexico - Guay4, Core 4569-4, 0-3 cm | ecosystem: Environmental > Aquatic > Marine > Hydrothermal vents...
CGACTTGTTATCGCTGAGCCGAAACCACTGGAAGAGTACCTGCAGCAATACCTTGTTGCTGATATGTTCCTGGATACGCTGCCCTACAATGCCCACACCACTGCCAGTGACGCCTTGTGGATGGCATGTCCGATAGTGACAGTGCATGGCGACACCTTCCCATCCCGGGTTGGTACCAGTTTGCTAAATGCCGTGGAATTGCCGCAACTGGTGTGCAATGACCTGGATGAATACAAACGGCTCGCCATTGACCTGGCTGGTGATCCTGAACGGCTGGCAGCGCTTCGTGTTCATCTTCAACAGGGCAGGGGACGTTTCGCACTATTCGATACAAGGGCGTTCACCCGCCATCTTGAGCGGGCTTACCAGGAAATGATGGAACGACGTGTGGCCGGAACACCTGGCGCTTTTTCAATCGATGCCTGAGTGTTGGGAACCCGGTCTTTGGTCATCAGGGTTGTTGTTCAAAACTGTCAGCGAAAACAGCGTTATTTTCTATGAGTATGTGAAATAACTTACCGGCATTGCGGTCTGCAATGTAAAGCTCGCCATCTTCATCTTCACCAAAGCTGGAAATTCTGCTCAAAATATCAGCTGCAGCAATCCACTCTGTTGACTCCCAGCTCGAACCGGTATTCATTGCAAGCCAGACCTGGTTTGAGCAGTAGTCCCCGTAGAAATAATAGCCGTTAAACGCTTTAACGTTACCACGGTAGACATAACCGCCGGTGATCGAGCAGCGCCCACCGTTGTGATCGAATTCCAGGATGGGATCGGTGTGGGCAGAGACGCAGGGGTTTCCAAGGTCAAAGTCGTGTGCGCCTTCTCTGCAGCTCCAACCGTAATTCACAGCAGGCGTGTTTGCAGGTTCGAAATTGATTTCTTCCCATGTGCGTTGACCAACATCGCCGATCAGCATGTCACCCGTACTCCGGTCGAAGCTGAATCGCCAGGGGTTACGTAAGCCGTATGACCAGATTTCATCACAACCATTGATTTCAGCGAAAGGGTTGTCGTTGGGAATGGCGTAGTTCCGGATCAGCCCGCACATACCGTCTTGTATGCCAGGGGAGTCATCTACATCGATACGCAGCATCTTGCCTTTCAGACTGTTGATGTCCTGTGCATGGCCGAACTGATCATTTGATCCACCACCGTCACCCATTGCGATATAGAGGTAGCCATCCGGGCCGAAATGTAAATCCCCACCATTGTGGTTGCTGGAATCCTGTGGGATCTCCATCAGCTTTATTTCAGAGTTGTTATTGGCGGCATCCGGGTTTTCTGCAGAAACCGTGAAGCGGGAGATAACGGTCAAATCCTGGCCGGGACCCGGGTCGCGGGTGTAATTCACATAGAAATATCCATTACTGGCGTAGTCCGGGTGAAATACCAGGCCCAGCAGGCCTTGCTCGTTTCCGCCGCTGTCTATTTGTGTTGATATATCGAGAAATGGCGTTGCGTTAAGACTTCCTGTCCCGCTGTTGAGAATCCTGATGACGCCGGCCTGCTCAACGATGAAAAGGCGTTTGCCGCCATCACCAGTGTTAACAACCCCTATCGGTTGGTTCAAGCCTGATGCAATTTGCACCAGGCTCATTTGAGTGAAATCCTGGGCGAACGTGGCCGATGCCATGGAAGCCAACAGTAATGCCGGCATCAAGCGCAAGTTAGTCCTTCGCCAGTGACTCACGGGACTGAATCTGGTAAGCGGCGTGGCAGGCGACACAGTTGTTCATTAACTGGCTCAGCTCAAGCAGCAATTCTTCATTGCTCGCCCCTTGTTCGGCATGTGCCGCCAGTTCATCGAACTTCTTATGCGTGCTCATTCCCAGTTTCTTGAATGAAAGCGGCAGGGCTTTCATCATATCCAGTGGAACGCCCTGCTGGGCCGCAAGACCCACCTTGAGGGCTGATGTCTGAAATTTTTCAGAATCATCCGTTCCCAGGGCCTCGGTAATATCGCGGACACTTTCTACAAAAGTTCGCATTTCAGACAGTACCAGGTCGCGTTGATGTGATTTAAGCCAAATCACTTCGCGGCCATCGCTGGCGGTTCCTGTTTTGTCGCCGGTAGCAAACATCGTGATTGTGATAATAGCAGCAATGGTCGCAGCACCCAGAAGGGTCCAACATAATTTACACATAGGGTTGTCCTCGAATGTAGGTAAGTGGTGATTAAAAAATTAAGACTATGAAACCTGGTGCGTTTTCAATGCATTTGAATAAAACTGCCAGAGGTTCGCGCTTTCATTTTCGATCTGGAACTCGAAATCGAAAATTGACCAGCGCATCATTAAACCCTGGAACAGGGCGATCAGGTACCTGGCGGCGCTGTCCGCCTGAACATCCCTGCTGAAAATACCTGTCTCAATACCCTCGTTGATTACGCTGGTAATGCGCCTGGTGAAATTGCCCATCGCGTTCTTTACGATGTGTTTTAGCTCTTCCGACTCCATATGCAGTCGATCAGAAAACAATAAGCGGGGCAGGCCACGATGCTCGCTGACAAATTTCAACTGGGTGTATATCAGGTCCTCTAAGCACACATCTGCAGGGTCACTGCTGGTAAAGACCGGCTCCAGTTCAGCAAACATACTCTCGACTATCCATGTCAGGGTGGCGCTGAATATAGCTTCACGTGTTTTGAAATGCCTGAACACAGTGGCATGGGCAATGCCGACTTCCTCGGCGATTGCGAGGGTGGTTACTTTTGCAACCCCTTGCCTGGCAGCCAGTTCAAGTGTGCTTTGGATGATTTCTGCTTTGCGCTGTTCTGTCGGTTTTCCCATGGCGGGATTATATGTGAGTAATTACTCACATTGCCAGCATAGAGTTGGTAAAAATTCGTAAAGCAGAGTGGAGCCAAAAAAAATAAGTAATAAATGCTTGCATTTTTATTTTTACAGATTATACTTACTACTAAGTAAGGAGAGTGAATAGAAAATGATACGTATGACAGACACACGCGAACAGATTATGGACAGGGCAGCACAGTTGCTGATGAGCCGTGGTTATAACGGTTTTTCCTATCGTGATATTTCTACACACCTGGGTGTGAAGAACGCTGCCGTACATTATCACTTTCCGGTTAAGGCGGACCTGGCTGTGGCCCTGGTGGAAGAATACCGGCAGTTGCTGCGTAGCAGAACGTCTGAGTTCATGGCCTACGGTGGTTCAGCGCTTGAACAAATTGAAGGTTTCTTCGCGATCACGGCCAAACAGTGCGATCTAGGGCGCTGTATATGCCCGATCGGAGCATTTTCAATCGACTATACCGATTTGCCCGAGGACGTACGCAATATTACCTCCAGTTTTATGGATGAGACCTTAAAATGGTTAACACAGGTGCTGGAGGTTGGCCGCGAGCAAAACGAGTTCAGTTTCAACGGTGATGCACGACCTAGAGCCTTATTGGTACTCGCCAGTTTGCAAGGTGCCAGGCAGATGGCACGTATTAACGGTATGGAAATACTGAACGATGTTGTTACACAGATCCGTCAGGATTTACACATTAACGTTTAAAAAAATTTACTTACTTAACCTACCTACTAGTAAGTATTAATTGAAAAGGAGAGTAATATGAAAACTTTTAACGCTACATTACAACAGCCCCGGCAAGTACGAATCATACCCGCCGGTAAATTTATTCCTGCCGTGGCAGCTTCTGCCAACGAGATAATGGCGCTGCTTGGTGCAACTATTCTTGCGGCCTCCATTGTCGCGCTCTCGGTCTGGGTAGCTGGCATGGAAATTACCGACGTGCTGGGTGCTGGAATCTGGGGCATTGGCTTAATATTCTTTGGCCTGGCCGTAGACGGAAAAGATCCGAAAGCAGTTTTACAGGTAGTTACCGGAATTGCATTGCTGGCATTGGCCTGGTTACAAGCCAACGTTTCAGCGGATTACATCATTGTGTCGGGTATTCTCGTGGCCGCCTGGGCATCGACCAGCCTGTTTAAAAGACTGCGTTAATCCGACCTGGCTGCATTGCAAAGAGACGGGGCCCTTAACCGGGCCCCCGGTTTTGTTTCCGATACATAGTTGGTGTCATTCCAAACAATCGCTTAAACGCCTTGGCGAATGCCAGGTCCGATTCATAACCGACCTGGTTGGCGACTTCATAAATCCTGTTTTCTCAGAGCGGCCAAAATTAATACGGATGAGTTCAACCAGCAGGATCTCGGTGAGTTTATCCACGACTACATTACTGCCTGGCTGCTGTGACATGTATTCAGCATTCAATTGATCCAGGCCGGCTTCAACGTAGAGCAGATCGCCCGGCCCAAGGCGGGCAATCCTGTCATCGGATGTCAGCCAGCAATCTCCCTTGCGAATGTAGTGAAAACAGGTTTTTTTGTTTTCAGAAAAATCCATCGACCAAGGCGGTTCGACTGCCTGGCAAAAATAGACACTGCCTGCCGGAATCTCAGTATCCCCGGCAAGCAGGCGTTCAATGCCATGCAGATTGCGCTCAAATTGAAGGAGCAGGTATCTGCGCGTGAAAAAGCCTATATAGAAGCGTTGGCGGTGCGATAAACAGATGACCCGAATGAGGAAAGGGCACCGCTGGATGCAGCCTGTGTAGATACCATGGCTGCGCTGGTGCGCACCATTACCTCATTCACGCGGTGGAGACGTATAGACCGGAACTGGCAATTGCCGGTGCTGACCAGTTGGGAGCATTAATGCCGGGGGCAGGGCATCTTGAGCATATGCCATCCCATATTTATATGCGGGTTGGTAGATATCAGTACGGGAGTTTTTATTCGTTCCTTACTCTCGCTGGGAGCTACTGGTCAGTTGTTTGGCTAAATTAAAAGAGATTGTTTAATTTAGACTATCATGTGATAATTTGCACTGCTATATAAATATCTATCTATACGTCGTATATTATAAAGGGTTACATTGCTCAATTCAGGTTATGAAGCTGGTTCAGGAGAAACAGGAAAAATGAACATGTGCCCCAGGTCTGTGCAAGGCTGACCCTGTCCATGGCATTTCACATGAGTTTGCTGCAGATGCAGACAGCTAATGGCATTACGTGAAGGTATAACCGAAGTTTGCGCAACGCTCTGATTATTTTTATGAAAATAATAAAAGGATAGGTTCGAATGAGTCAGGAAACACTTTCACGCACGATAAGCCTGCCCGGGGCGGCTTTTTTAATCATCGGTTACGTGGTCGGCGCCACGATCTTTATTCTGCCCGGTAGCCTGGCGGCCGATGCGGGTCCGGCGGTGTATGTCGCCTATATGCTGGCTGCGATTCCAGCCGTATTTGCCTGTTTTGCCATGGCGCTTGTCGGTAGTGCTATCCCTGCCAGCGGTAGTATTTACCTGCTGATCCGTGACCTGCTTTCACCAGCGCTGGGTTTTTTGTACCTGTGGATCATGGTGACGATGGCCGCAGTGGTGATCCCCCTGATTGCATACGGCTTCGCGGATTATTCTGCACATTTTCATGGCGGCCTGAATAGCAGGCTGGTGGCAATGGCTATCATCGCTATTTTTGTAGCCATTAATTATCTGGGTATGAAAGCGGCCAGCAGTTTGCAGAATGTGATGGTGGTTGGTTTTCTTATCGTGCTGCTGTTTTTCGGCGTGGGTGGTGTGGCCAATGGCGATCCGGCATTGATGCAACCCTTATTTCCACGTGGCTGGTCGCCGATTATACTGGCCACGATTACTGCTTATTTTTCCTATGCCGGTGTTTTTATCATCGCCGAAGTTGCAGGGGAAATTAAAAATCCGGGCCGCACCATTCCGCTGGCTATTTTCCTGAGTTTTATCGTGATCGTTCTGCTCTACATGCTGGTGCCGTTTGCATTGACCCGTGTTTTACCTTGGGAAACACTGGGGTCGACAAAAATGGCTGTGGTAACCGCCGCGCAGCAATTCCTACCAGGCTGGTTGGTGACATTCATTGCCGCCGGCGCATTATTTGCTGCTGCCACCTCGATCAACGGCATCATGATGGGCCTGAGTCGTGATTTTTATAAAGGTGCAAAATTTGGCCTGTTTCCCCGCTATTTTGGTGCTGTCCATAGCCGGTTCAAGACACCCGGCAGGGCGGTGCTGGTGATAGGGATCCTCTCGCTGGCAGGTGCCTATGTTGGTGGCAGTGTTGTTCAGTACGCACAGATTGCGGTGATGGGTCTGATGGTTATTCAAATCATGACCGGTGTTGCCTTATTGAAACTGCCGGGCAAGATGCCGGAAGTTTATGCGGCCTCATCGTTCAGGCTAAGCATATTTTCCCTTCGTTTTATCAGTATTGCTTACATTATATTTTCCGTGATTTTCCTTATCATCCTGGGTTTGGATCAACCGGATGCGGTGTTAAAGGGGCTAATTTTCCTGTTGCTGGGTTTCGCCTGGTACTGGGTTTCGTCGCGGCGTAATAACGGATCAGAAAGCCCGGACTAACAACAGAAATGATCCAGTCAGAATTCTCCCGGAATATCCCATCGCAAGTGGCCGAAAGGCATCAATTTTTGCAGGGTTTGGAATAAGGCGGTTTTGCGGGTGCCATCAGCACAACCGCAGAAGGGAAGCTGGAAGCAGCCATGGCTGTTGCATGATTACCTCGATGGCTGATTATTCGACAAGGCGATTATATTTTTTCAAAATTTCCTGCAGGCGATCCTCCGGCAACTCATAAACAGTGAGATCGTTGGCGCCGGTCATGGTCTCCGCAGCTACAAGGCAGTTCACCAGGGCTTCTTCAACACCGTCAACTACCGCCTTGAACAGGTGATTCAGAGTGCCACCATTCCATGCTGTTGGGGATTCCAGCGTATTCGTCTGTTGTCCGATAGCTACGGTATTGGTGGTAGAAAAGGCCAGTACGATTTCACCCGACATATTTCCAGCCACGCTGCCGTTACGGCCCACGCCAAGGCTGGCACGGCGGGCCAGTCGATTTAGCTGGTGTGCTGTGAGCGGGGCATCGGTCGCAATAATGATGACCAGGGAGTTTTTCTCTGTATCACTTTCCGGCCGTGATGGCATCAGGTCGGGTATTTCCCGGCCTACCGGGACACCGGCGATCCGCAAGTGTTCGCGACCGCCATGGTTGGCTTGTAATAATATACCGACGGTGTAGGTTTTATCCTTTACCTTGACTATACGCGATGAGGTACCGATGCCGCCTTTGAAGGTATAGGCAATCATACCGGTACCACCACCGACATTGCCCTCGGCGACCGGACCTGAGGTAGCAGAGTTGAGTGCCTGGTAAACATGTTCTTCTTTTACGTGGTAACCCCATACATCGTTCAGGTATAAATCGAGTGTTTCAGCGACAACCGGTATCAAGCCTGCAATCCAGAGTTCCTCGGGGAAAGTGTCGCGAATCCACTTACTGGTTGAATGGTGAACCATACCAACACTGGAGGTGCCGGTCAGCATGACAGGTCCGGTGAACGCTCCGATTTCGTCAATGAGCCAGCTGCCGGTCATTTCACCGGTTCCGTTGATAACGGCCCGTCCCGCAGCCACGGTGCGTGAAATATCCTTGCCCAATGGCAAAATTGCAGTCACGCCGGTTCGAACTGGGCCCTTGCCTACATCCAGGGCACCTTCACCTGAGATTAAAGTTGTGTGCCCAACCAGTACACCTTCAACGTCGGTGATCGCATTATAAGGTCCGGGTGTGCCCTCAAAGGGTACGCCGAGATCCCGTGCGCGTTGTATCTCAACGGCGTAGCTGCCTGCTGTCATGAAAGTGGTCAGCAGGAAGACCAGAATCTGTGTTTTACTTGATTTCAAGATTATTTCCAGTGGGTTTCAGGGCTTTATATATTAGTATCAAAAATAACAGATTGTCAAATAATTATACTATAGTACATAAAAATCCAATATAAAACCTGGGTCGACTTGCTACCCGGGGCATGGGGTATTTAGAATGGATGTCGTTCGGAGTATTTAACGTTTTTGCAAACGTATAGCGTGGCGGTCTTCAATTTAAGGTGTGATTATACCTCTATGGTTTTCAGAATCATTTTACGCATCAGTTTTTTGCATCCCTTTAAATTAACAACATCAGGTTCCATGGCGCTCAACTGCATCATGCCGTCGGTGAAACCCTGGATGACATCGGCCAGGTCATGCGCATTGACCCTGACAAATTCGCCATTCTTCTGTCCGGTTGTGATGATGTCCAATAACCATTTACGCGTGTTGCTGTTGACATATATGGTTAGTTTATAGCGATCGTTGATATCACCAAAACAACCGATCAGATCGATGGTCAATAAATAAAATTCACGATGGTCGTATTGATAATCGAGGCAGGCATCGATGAATTCAAGTAATTGATTTTTACTTGTTTTGCGCTTTCTGACACGCTGTTGCACATATTCACTATATTGACGAACGTTTTCACGTATGGTCTGTTCACCGATTTCACGCTTACCATCGAAATAATAGAAAATCACCCCGCGACTGACCCCAACTTCCCGGGCGATGTCGTCCAGTGATGTATTTTTGAAGCCGTTTAACATAAAAAGCTTTGATGATATTTCCAGAATCTGTTTTCGCCTTGCCTGTTCAGTAAAGGTAGGTTTGCGCGACGTCCGTTTTCCTCCTTTTGTGGATCCGGGTTTTTTTGATGCTTTTACAGGTTTGGTCATAGGAACGTCCGCTTTAGTTGAGTTGTGAATTGTCATACATGAGAGGCGAGGCTTCAAGTAATATCAATAATTGTAATCTATATATAGATAATAGTACTATAGTACATAACATTTAATCCAATGATGAAAAAATTCAGAATGAAAGACGTTATAACCGAGCATGGAGAACCATCAGGGCCAACTATGGTTCTTGACAGTCTTGCCGATTACGTGAGTTTCTATGCAGGGCTTAAGCCATCTGCTGTAGCTGTCGTCTTCGGCTCAAGACGTATCAGCTATCTGCAACTCAAGAAAGACATTGATGACTGTGCGCGTGCGTTACTGGCATCCGGTGTAAAAAAGGGAGATCGGGTAGCGATACTTTGTACGCCCCGACCGGAGTTCTGGACCATATTTCTTGCGGCTACACATATTGGTGCTACCTGGCTGGGTTTGAATCCAGGTTACAAGCGGGATGAATTTCGCTACATAGTTTCTGATAGCCAGCCAAAAATTATTTTTTCAATCGCTGAATGGAAAGACCGGCAATACAGTGATGACATATTGATACTGGCGAACGAATACCCCTGTATCAAAACACTGGTGACCATTGAAGGAGAGATTCCTGGCACCTTGCCCTTGTCTGAGTTTCTGGCCCGGGCAACGGATATTCCTGATGCTCAATATCGCGATGCCGCCGGGTTAACAGCTCCGGACAATGCTACCTTGATCGTGTACACCTCTGGAACGACCGGCAAACCCAAGGGTGCATTGCTCTCAAACCACGGCTTAACCATGGGTGCGACCATGCAAACCACTCATTTCGGGATTGAGAGTCCGAAAGTAGTGGTTAATTTCCCTATCAACCATGTGGCCTGCGTCGCAGATACCTGTGCAACAACACTGATCAAGGGTGGAACAATCATATTTCAGGAGCGCTTCGATCCGGCGGCCACGCTACAGGCTGTTCAGGATGAGAAGTGCACCTTGCTGGCTGGTGTACCCACAATGTTACAGATGATGTTGGATCGCCCGGAGTTTGATAGTTATGACCTGACTTCTGTCGAGTGCATATTGTGGGGTGGTGCAGCCATGCCAAAGGACGGTATTGCCAGGCTGCAAAGGATTTGCCCGCATCTAATGCCGGTTTATGGCCTGACTGAGTCATCCGCGAATATCGTATTTGGTGAGGCGGGCGCCAGCCTGGACGAGATGGCTGAAACGATTGGAAAGCCCGATGTTACCGTCGAGTGTCGCATTGTTGATGTCCTGGGTAAGCCATGCGCAGTGGGTGTGGAAGGTGAACTTGAATTCAAGGCAAGTTTCCTGTTCCTGGGTTATTGGCAACGGCCTGAAGCCACACGCGAAGCATTCACTGAGGATGGTTGGTTGAGAACAGGTGATATCGGGTTTTGGCGCGAAGATGGCAACATGGAACTGGTTGGTCGCAAGTCAGAAATGTTCAAGTCTGGTGGTTATAACGTTTATCCACGTGAAATTGAGATCGTCCTGGAGAGTCTTCCCCAGGTAGCCATGGCGGCAGTTATCGGTATACCGGACGAGATGTTCCAGGAGATTGGTCATGCTTTTATTCTTTTGGAGCCAGGACAGGAAATTTCGACCGATGAGTTACGCATCCTGTGCAGGGAAAAGCTTGCCAATTACAAAGTTCCAAAGTGTTTCGAAGTGCGGGACAAACTGCCGGTATTACCGGTTGGGAAAATTGATAAACAGACGCTCAGGCAGAGTGTGTTGAGAAGAAATGAGTCGGTTGAAGATGACGAAAAAGGAGTTAAAGTCAAATGACTAATGTAGTTATATCGGAGCAAAGGGGCAGCACCCGATTGTTGACCCTCAACCGTCCGGGGCGCCTGAACGCCATTAATCCGGAAATGATAACAGCCTTGCGTCTGGCACTGGTCGAGGCCAACGCTGACGATGAGACCAGGGTGATTCTCTTGTGTGGCGCCGGGCGGGCATTTTGTACGGGCAATGACCTGAAAGACACGGCAGGTAGTATGGATGCCGGTATTGATCCTGATGTTGCAAGGGCGCAAGCCGATGAACTTCAGGAGATCACCCGCCAGATTTTTTATAGCGAGAAAATTGTGGTAGGTGCAATTCAGGGCTGGGCGGTAGGTGCAGGGTTTGAGTGGGCGATCAACTGTGATTTCACCCTATGGGCGGAAGGTGCACGTGCATTTTTTCCTGAAGTGAGCTGGGGTCTTTTTGCAACCGGTGGTGTGATGACATTATTGTCACAAATGGTTGGTGTTACCCGGGCGAGGGAGATGCTGCTGTTAGGCGATAAGTATGATGCAACACATCTTCAGGAGATCGGCCTGGCCTGGCGCGTGGTGCCCGAGCCCGTATTAATGCAAACAGCTTTCGAGTTTGCGGAACAAATTTCTGCCCTTCCTGCTACAGCGGTACGAAACTTCAAGAAAACATTCAACTCGGCCATTTTCATGGATCTTGAGCAAACCCTGGATGCAGAGGTCGATGCCCTGGTCGCAGCGGTTACGGATGCAGAGACTCCTTCACGAATTAGCAAGTTTGAATAAGAAACAAATTTGAAACAATTGATACGGGAGGGGATATGAATGAGAGAATAGAAAATACTTCCAAGTGGGTCACGGTAGATCAGGCGATGATAGACCGGTTTGCCGAAGCCACTCTTGATCCTGATCCCATGCATATAAACCCTGAGTGGTGTACCGAAAACAGCCCCTTTGGAGGCACGATTGCTTTCGGCTTCCTGACCCTGTCGTTGTTGACGCACATGGCTCAGGACATCATCCAGTATGAACGCGAGAACCGGAGCGCTGCGCATGGTGTACCGCTTAATTATGGCTTTAACAAGGTCCGCATGATCACACCGGTTCCGGTCAATTCACGGATTCGTATGGTGATGCAACCCGCCTCCATCAAGCTCAAGGCGCCTGGTCAGACGATGCAAACGTCCGATATCGAGGTACAGATCGAAGGGCAGGATAAACCAGCGTTGGTCGCAGAATGGCTGACCATATGGGTGGATTCCGGTGAGGGCGTGGATGCCCTGAAGGGTTCATAAACTATCGTTATGATTATAAACTATAACTAAGTATAAAAAATTGCACTTATAGTCAAAATAGTATATCTTTATATAGGAAATTGCAGGTCAGGAAAATTTGCAATATAGGTATCTATTGTTACGTGGGAATATAAGTGTATGAAATATTTGATAAAAATTAACATGAACACAAGTTTGAAACAGCTGGGTTTACTGCTGGCGATACTTACATTGTTTTGGCCGGGGGCCCTGTTAATGGCGCAGGAAGTTGACTCAGATAATTCGCTTGTGTTGGAAGAAGTCATGGTCACCGCTACCCGTCGTGGTGAAATGATCCAGGATATTGCAATCAGTGTTTCTGCACTCAGTAAGCAGAAAATAGAGCTGGAAGGTATTCTTTCATTTGTAGATTATGGTGTCAGGATTCCCAATGTGGCCTTTTCTGCCTCCAATAACTCGGTTGCGAGCAACTCCCTTTCAATAGCCATTCGTGGTGTCGCCGGGGGTGCTACAACCGGGTTTTATATTGATGACACACCTCTTCCGCAAGGCCTTAACCCAAGGGTCATGGATTTGGAAAGAATCGAGGTGCTGCGTGGACCCCAGGGTACGCTCTTTGGCGCCCGCTCACTGGGCGGAACCGTGCGTTTGATTACAACGCAGCCCGATACCGAAGCATTCAGCGGATCTGTGCATGTGGCCGCGGGTACGATCACCGATGGTGAGGAAAGTTACCTGGGCGATGTTACGCTTAATATTCCTTTGTCAGAAAATGCAGCCCTGCGCATGACAGCCTACGTCCAGAGCATTGGCGGGTTTATCGATATTGAACCATTTGGAGGAGCTTATATTGCGGGTGACCCCAGCGTGCCGTTAATCACGGATACCATCAAGGATATTAACAGTCATGATGTAAATGGTTTCCAGTTGACGGGTCGTTTTGAGTTCATGGATGACCGGCTGACCATTACGCCACGGATCATGTATGAGGATGCCAGCTATGACGGCCGGACCCAGGTGGATGAAACCGATACACGCAGTATTGAGGGCAGGGTCAATGGACGCCTCTTTGATTTGCCTGAACCAACCGATATGGATTGGTTCCTGGGTACACTCACCATTAATTACGAGGCAGATTTTGGTCAATTCGTTTCGGCGACTTCATGGTTTGACCAGGATACGGATGATGCAGAGGAAGCTTCAATGGCTGACGCCGCAGGCGTATTGTCAGGTGTTCCGGGGGCGCCTCTATTGCCATTTTTAGGATTTCCTGAATGGTCTGTTTCGCCAACCATTATCGCATTTACGTCGCATGATGAATCATTCACCCAGGAATTTCGTTTCAGCTCCGGATGGGATGGACCCTTACAAATGACCGCCGGGCTTTTTTACCAGAAAATCGATGGTGAATTTGAGTTTCTTCCCACAGCATTGCCACCGGTTCCAGTTGAAGCCATCGATCTGTTCAGCCAGACCAGTGCTCAAACGATTAAAGAAAAGGCGGTATTTGCCGAATTCACCTATAACTTCAGCGATCGCTTCCGGATGATTCTGGGTGGTCGTTACTTTGATAATAGTGTTGATGTGACCACCTTCCAGGGTGGCAGTTTCGGAAGTGGTCTAACCCTCAGTGAATCACAGAGTGAAGACGGGACGACCTTCCGTTTCGGTGGGCAATATGACCTTAATGATGATTCGATGGTCTATGCAACCGCATCAGAAGGCTTCAGGATCGGTGGTGCCAATACACTGCCCATAGCCGTGTGCGCTGAAGACATCATTGATGCAGGCCTGGATCCCAGCGAAATATCGTTTTTCGATTCTGATGATCTCACCAGTTATGAACTGGGTTACAAGTCCAGTTTTGCCGGTGGCCGGGTACGGTTCAATGCAGCCCTGTTTCACATATCCTGGAATGACATACAGCAGGGCGTTTCCTTCCCATGCGGATTCGGTGCTGGTATCAATGCGGGTAAGGCAGAAATCGACGGTGGCGAAGTGGAGTTCGATATGCTGCTGACCGAAGGCCTCAGCCTTGCACTGGGTGCTGGTTATAACGATTCCGAAATCGTGGATAACGACGGTCTTGATGGCGTATTGCCGGTCGGATCGTCGATTGCGAATGTACCCAAGTGGACCTTTAATGGTGCACTTGACTGGCGTTTCAATACCGGAAACCTGCCGCTGTTTGCCTATCTTTCCTATACCCATGTTGATGATAGTGAAGGCCGGAGTCAGTTTGGTGTTGATAGTTCAAGAGATTCCTACGACCTGGTGAATTTCCGCATCGGTGCGGAATTCGAGAAGTTCACCGTTTCAATATTTGCTGAAAACCTGACCGATGAGACGGCGGATTTTGGTAACAAGCCACCATTGGCGATCGATGCACCAGGATTGAAGCGGGTTTCTGTGAATTACCCGCGTACATTGTGGCTCGATTTCCGCTATAAATTCTAGAATAGCTTTGTCTGTTGTAAAGAGTCCGGACGGGTGCCGGGCTTTTTTATGCGCAGAGATTGGAGGGGGGGTTTAATAATTCACCTGATGATATTGTTTTGTTAAATATTGGCAGTATCACCAGCAATGTATATTTTAACGCTAAAAGGTGTCATAGGAACTAAATATGAAAAAAAGTAGAGTTAACCTAATAATAATGAGTGTGCTGGTGCTAATTACACATGGTAACTTGATATATGCTGACGATGCCGCTTTAGCAAAGGCAAAAAATATTCTTCAACTTTTCCCCATTGCCGATGGGCACAATGATTTGCCATGGGTCATTCGTTCAAGGTTTAAAGGTGATGTTGAAGGCTACGATATTTCAGTTCCCGCTAAATATGACACAGACATCCCACGACTTAAAGCAGGAATGGTAGGTACACAGTTTTGGTCAGTTTATGTACCTAGCTCGCTAACGCCTGCTCAAGCATTACGCTCACAGCTTGAGCAAATTGATATTGCGAAAAGAATGATTAACCAATATCCAAAAGAGTTTTCTTATGCTGCATCTGTTGCTGACATTAAAATCGCTAGAAAAAATGATCGTATCGCTTCCCTGCTCGGTATTGAAGGCGGTCACAGTATCGCTAATTCCCTGGGCGTCTTGCGGAGTTATTATGATTTAGGGGTGCGCTATATGACCCTGACCCATTTTCATAGTAATGATTGGGCTGACTCGGCAACAGACACCGACGATAACGACGGACTTACACCATTTGGAAAAGAAGTCGTCAGAGAAATGAATCGCTTAGGCATGATTATTGATTTATCACATGTTTCTGCGGCCACTATGAATGATGCCCTCGATGTAACAGTTGCTCCGGTTATGTTTTCACACTCATCAGCTCAAGCAATGACGAACCATAGTCGAAATGTTTCTGATCAAGTACTCAAAAGAGTGAGCCGAAATGGCGGCATTGTAATGGTTACTTTCGTGCCATCTTTTGTTAATACAAAACGGCGTGTTTGGGCTGAGGGTATGATCCCCTTAGTGAAAAATGTGTCAACGGATGCTGAATGGGATGCACTAAATAAAATTTATCGTGATGAACATGGCGCTCCTCCACTTGCCCATTTATCAGATGTTGCTGACCATATTGACCACGTCGCTAAAGTGGCGGGTTTTGATCATGTTGGTATAAGTGGTGATTTTTACGGCGCTGAAGGGGATGAACTTGTCTCAGGTCTTGAGGATGTCTCTAAATATCCTGATCTCATCGCTGAACTTATACGGCGTGGTTGGAGTGATGAAAATATCGCTAAACTCGCTTCTGAAAATATACTTCGTGTATTTGGAAGTGTTGAACTAGTTAGCGCTAAATTGAAACAAGCCAGAACGCCATCTCTAAAAACTATTAAAGAGCTTGATGGCGTTTGACGTAGTGCAATTAAGGCACAGAAGTAAAAAGGAACAACTAATGATCATGCCAATCATTCCAAGTTGCATCCCATTTCCCTGTTTGCTTTAAGGTGAATTCTGGTGCAACACTATGTACCAAATTACCCTTGCTGCACAAACGTCATGATTTAGTATTTTTCAGTCGCTCAGAAAACTCCAGTTCTGTGTATCGTCGCGTGATGTGTTGTGGGCAGTTCCAGTCGAATGCAGCTACATTGATAAATACGACACGCTCAATGCGTGCTTTGTAATCCGGGAGGTCTACTGTTGCGAGGACCTCTGATTTTACATCGCTGGCATGCTCGACACGCATATGCCCAAGAATTTTCAGGCGCTTGCGCCTGGGGTAGTCCATCAATATCAAGGAGCAACGATCGTTAACGGATACATTGCCTGTACTGATAAGTTGAGTGTTGCCGCGAAAATCAGCATAAGCAAGTTGATTCGGCCCCAGCACTTTTAAAAACCCCACAGGGCCGCCCCGGTGCTGCACATACGGCCAGCCGGTTTCATTGACGGTTGCCAGGTAGAACGTATCGCGTAAGGCAATAAATCCGCCTTCTCTTGGTCCGAGCTGATCATTTGGTCCGGCGACGGTTTGCAGGCGCTCATTGTTCGGGCGCGAGCCATAGCGTTGCTGCACTGCTTTTACGCTGTCGGTAAATGTAATGTCGGCGAATTTATGCGTCATGCTATGGCTCTCCTTGTAAAAAAAAGCGACCGCAACGGGTGCGGTCGCACAGGTAGCGAATCTATCTGACCGCTACAGAGGGGGAATCAACTTTGCGTTTGAGGAAGCTGCGGATCAGGCCGGCAATTTCCTGGCCGTGTGTTTCCAGGGCAAAGTGCCCGGTATCGATAAGGTGATACTCGAGGTCCTTGAGATCCCGCTTGTAAGGTTCGGCACCGGCAGCCGGGAAGATCTCGTCTTTTTTGCCCCAGACAATCAAGGTGGGCGGTTGATGCGTGCGTAAGTACTCCTGCCATGCCGGGTACAGCGGCGGGTTTGAACCATAGCTGTAAAACATCTGTAGCTGGATTTCCTGGTTGCCTTCACGATCCAGCAACGGCTGCACATGGCCCCAGTTATCCGGGCTGACGGCTGCCACATCCGGTACACCGTTGGTATATTGCCATTTGGTTGCGCCAAGTGTTGTCAAAAAGCGTAAAGCTTCGTCGTTGGTCATTTCCGGCTTGTTATAGGCCACTTTAATATTTTTCCACCAGTCATTATCCAGTCCTTTGTTGACGGCTTTGCGATCTTTCCAGTAGGCCTGGATTGGCTCCCAGAAATTGTTGTCGATACCCTCGTTATAGGCGTTGCCGTTCTGGATGATCAGAGTTTCGATACGCTCAGGCCGACTCGTAGCAATGCGAAAGCCAACGGGTGCGCCGTAATCCATCAGGTACAGACTGAAACGGTCGAGTTTTATTTCATCGGTAAATTTTTCGATGATGCGCGCGATATTTTCGAATGAGTAATCAAATTCGTCAACGCCTGGCATTGAGCTAAAGCCGTAACCCGGATAGTCCGGCGCCACTACGTGATACTTATCAGCAAGTGCAGGTATCAGATTCCGGAACATATGTGACGAGGTTGGAAAGCCGTGCAGTAGAAGCAGTGTTGGCTTGTTCGGGTTACCGGCCTCGCGATAGAAAATATCTACATTGTCGATTGTGACCGTCTTGTAGCTGACGTCATTTGATTCACTTGCCCTGGCGGGTAAATTCAGAATTGCGACCCCCAAAAGTAAATAGAATAAAGCTAGTAGCAGGTTGTCTTTTGTTCGTGTACTCATAGTTTCTCTCCTTAATAATTGCAGTGCTCCAGGCCTAAGCGGCCTGGATGCGTGTTGAATTGGTGGCTGTAAAACCATGGTTACCGGTAATCACGAGGTAGACCATGATCAGCAGCAGGACGGCCTGGAATTCAAAACCGCCCATAGGGTGTGTTGCTGATGGCACGAAGTTCCACTGGCCCCAGTGCACCATTGCTATTGCGCC
>Ga0164313_10002183_pt1 | contig 17566 bp, 27 predicted proteins | sample GuaBasSedimGuay4_FD_113735 | JGI IMG/M metagenome (GOLD analysis project Ga0164313, IMG submission 113735) | Subseafloor sediment microbial communities from Guaymas Basin, Gulf of California, Mexico - Guay4, Core 4569-4, 0-3 cm | ecosystem: Environmental > Aquatic > Marine > Hydrothermal vents...
TGCGCAGTATACAAGTGAGAATTCAAGATGGTAAAATTCACTTTTTTATATATTTTCGTAGTTGGGATTTGTGGGGTGGTTTCCCAGCAAATTTAGGTGGGATAGAACTACTTAAACAATATATGGCTACAATGATTAATGTAGAAAATGGAGAAATTATGGCTACCTCTGGTGGATTACATATTTATGATTATAATTTTGATATGGGTAAAGTATTGCGCATGCGTGATGAAATTGAATTAAAAATAGGTTCTAATTAAAAAATGCAACTATGCAACTATGGGTGTGGTCAAGAAGCCACTTATCAATTCAAGAATGGTAAGTGGTGTTGTAGTAAGTCATGGAATAGTTGTGTAGAAAAGAAAAGAAAGTCACCTCCATGGAATAAAGATAAAACTGGATTACAAATTCCATGGAATAAAGGTAAAACTGGAATTTATTCTAAAAAAGTTTTAGAAAAAATGAGTCAATCTTCTAAAGGTAAAATAGGTTATTGGACAGGTAAAAAACGATATAAAGATACTATAGAAAAAATAAAGAGAAATCACGCTAATGTATCTGGAGAAAATAATCCTAATTGGAAAGGTGGATATAGTGGTCAAAACATACCATTATATGATAATTTTTTTAATAGATTAACAATTGAAGAATCTCCAAAAAAAGATCTAATTAATAATAAAATATTAACTATATTATGCGCTAAATGTAAAAAGAGATTTATACCTAAATTATCTGCTGTTGAAGAAAGAGTTAGAGCTTTAAATGGAGGCGTTCATGGTGAAGCAAGATTATATTGTTCTGAAGAATGTAAACATAGTTGTTCGATTTTTGGCAAACATAGTATACCAAATGGATTAATTAAAGAACCTCTATATACTTCCCAAGAATATCAAACTTGGAGACTAAATGTTCTTAAAAGAGAAAACTATTTATGTGAGTATTGTGATGAAAAAGCAACAGATGTACATCACTCAAGACCTCAGAAACTAGAACCAGGTTTTGTACTTGATCCTGATTTTGGAGTAGCTTGTTGTGAAAAGTGTCATTACAAATATGGACACAAAAATGAATGTTCAACAGGACAATTAGCAAATAAAATTTGTAAATAAAAGGAATAAAAAATGGAAGCATCATCTAAAGTTATAGGAATTGATAAAAAACTTTTTGACATTCAATACCCTCTCCTGGACAAGTTCAAGGAAATGGCTCCAGGGACATTTAAACATTCTCAAAATGTTGCTGCAATGTGTGAGACAGTTGCTAGTGATTTAGGTTTGAATATTGATTTAATTAAATGTGCTGCGATTTACCATGATGTTGGCAAAATCAACAACCCAGTGTACTTTGCTGAGAATCAAGGTGATGATAATCCTCATGATAAATTAGATCCTTATTTATCATATCAAATTATAACTAGACATGTTGGAGATAGTATTATACATTTACTTCAAATACCAGATCTCCCACGTGAAGTTATTGATATAGTATCACAACATCATGGTGATACTGTATTGCAAGCATTTTATAATAAAGATAAAAAATCTGTCGAAGAAAAATATAGATATAGATGTCCTAAACCTATATCATCAGAATCTCTTATTTTAATGCTTTGTGATTCTGTAGAAGCTACAACAAGATCCTTATTTAATAATGGACAGGGTACAAATGGTTTTATTAAAGAAGCAGTTGATAAAACAATTAATAGATTGATGGATGATGGACAACTTGATCAAATTAAAGTAGGTGTTTTAACTAAAACTAAAAAAATATTAATTAAAGAACTAGAAAGTATTTATCATAAAAGAGTAGCTTATGAAGTTGAAGTTGATAAAACAATTGGTGAGTTACGAGAGGAATAATTATGAGTGAAAATATGATGTGTCCTGCTCATAAAGATAATAAGAAATATAGAGATAATTATGATGAAATCTTCCGGAAGAAAAAGAAAAAATCTAAGGAGGAGAAAAATGACAAAAAAGATTAAACAAGCAATAACTTTTCTTGCATCACCATGGAGGATAATTATATCAATTGGTATTGTAGTTAGTTTGTTTGTTGGACTACAAACTGTAGATAGCAGATTTGCTAAAACAAAACAATTAGATTCTTTACAAACTACGGTATTAAAAGAACGTACATCTGCTTTACAATTAGCAGAAGCACAAACTGTTCAAACATTTCAGATTTTTCAACAAAAACAACAAACCCAAAATCAAGCTCTACAACTTCAAATATTGAATATTCAAAAAGAAAATTTGGATAAACAGTATTATGATTTAAAAAGAAAACAACAACAAACTCCTGATGATATATTTATTAGGGAAGAATTAAATGAAGTGAAACAACAAAGAGCAGAGATAAAAAGAAGAATAAATAGTGTTCTTAATTAAAAGCTTTGCTTAGTTATTAATATATGTTATATGGAGAACTATAATGGAAAAAAAAGATGGTGGAACTATTAGTCATTGGCAATTACATCATTTAAAATATGATGATAGTTTAAGAGAAGATTTTGAAAGACACGCTCCACATATTGATTTTAATAATATAATGATGGTTACTGGTACAGTAGTAAATGAACCAACTGGGAGATGGAAACCTGGTCATCATTTTAGATCATCTATGATAGTAAATATAGATAGAGAAAAAAATATAATTGAAACTGAAAATACTATATATCATTTTGATCCAAATACAGAAAATCAAGATACCATGCCAGATTTAGGTAATGGAGTATTAGGAATTTTTTATTAAGGAGTTGAAATGAGAAAAAGTATGCGCCAAGATATGGATAAAAAAGCTTTAATTGAATATTGTAAAAATAATTTAGCATATGAAGGTTATACCCATGCAAATGAAGTATTGGTAAGATTTGTTGAAATAATTAATGAACAAGATCAAAAAATATATATGTTACAATCATCATTGGGAATGATACCAAAAGGTGAATTACATGAATAGGAGACTATATGTATTGGAAATATTTTAAATATGTAGTAGAACATAAAAAGAATGTGGGAATAGAGTGTTTAAAAATGGGTTTATTTTGGCATGCAGTTACTCATGATTTATCAAAATTTTATCCATCTGAATTTTTTCCTTATGCTAAGTTTTTTAAAGGAACAGGCAGATATAAAAAATATAAAAAGAGTGATGAAGGAAATTCTGATTTTCAAAAAGGATGGTGTCATCATCAAAAAAGAAATAAACACCATTGGAATTATTGGGTAAGTGTTACTCGAAAAAATGAAGTTATTTCTATACCAATGCCAAAAAAGTATATTAAACAAATGATAGCTGATTGGAATGGGATGAGTCGAAAGTTTGGTGGGTCAACTTTAAAATATTATAATGATAATAAAAAAAATATGATATTACATGAAGATACTATAAAAATTTTAGAAACTATTTTAAAGAAATAAACTATTATAGTAGGAACAAAATATACAAAGGGAGATTTGTCTATGAAAATTATTAAATACTTAAACTATCTTCATGAAAAATTTATGTTGCAAAATACATATCATGAAGGTAGAAAAGTTTGGTATTCTCAAACATTAATTGATGCTTCTAAGAATTTACCTATAAAAAATATGAGTATTACAAATAAACTATTAAATACTAAAGTAGAATGGACTGTTAATACTTATTTTGATATAAAAAATCATCTTTTAAGAATTAAAAATTCTAATCTTAAATATCCTATTATAATTAGTCCGAAAGGAATTATAATAGATGGTTATCATAGATTAATGAAATCTATATTAGAAAATAAAAGATCTATTAATTATGTTAAATTAGATGTAATGCCCCCACATGATTTTTTAAGTAATAGAAAATATTAAAGAAACAAATAAATAGAATATCTTTTATATTTAAGTAACAAAATATAAAAAAAGGAAAAGTATATGAGTGAATCAAATTATGTTTTAGCTGGTTTTGAAACCATATTAACATATTATAATAATTTTGCTATTAAAAATAAACAAGAAAATTGGAACAATCAATTCACACCAAAAGAATTTTCAGATTTATTATCTCAAACTTGTTATGGTTTTTTACATTCTTTTGGACAAAATTTTACGGGAAAAAAGAACTATAAAGGTTATGTTAAAAAAGAAGCTAATATATTTCGTGAATGTCGTGATTCTGGAATTTTTGATAATTGTAATTTTATAGCTGACTCTGGTGGGTTTCAAGCAAGTATTGGAAAAATTAATGCACATGAAACAGAAACATTAATTGATCTTTACCATCAATTTTTAGAATATGAACATAAAGTATTTGATAAAGCATTTATTTTAGATCTTCCTCCTGGACCTGGTTGTAAGCTATTCAATAACTTTGAAGATGTCCAAAAATTTAATAGTCGTACTTATAATTTAGCTAAGAATCTTCCTCAAGAAGCAAGAGATAAAGTTATTTATATCCATCATTTTAGAACTCCAAAGCTTTGGGAAATATATACTGATATATTAAATCAACCTGGTATGTTTGAATCATTTAAACAATATGGAACAGGTGGTATAGTAGCAAATATGAGTGGTGATTCTATGCCATGTATCATATATATCCTTCCTTTAATACCCCTATTAAAGAAAACTTTAGAAGCAAAAAGAAAAGAATTGCATTTTCATATATTGGGTGGTGCAAGTTATAGAGATATATTCTTTTATGAAATTTTTCAAAAAGTAGTTAAAGAAGTTCATGATATAGATTTAACAATGTCTTATGATTCTTCTGGTCCATTTAAAGGACTTATGCGCGGTAGAACAATGCACCTTCTTCATGAGGATATTATTTATAAAACTGATATGAGATCAGCTTATATTAGACAAAGATTGCATGATCAATATAGAACTATTGATGTAGTAAGAGAAAAAGTTGATGCTATGGCAGATAAATTTAATTTCAAACGAATTGATATGAAGGAATTATATGATGCTGAATTAAATACTTTTCCTGATCATTTTAGAATGTATGCTGTGTTATTAACATTAAGAGAATATGCTGATGTTCAAATGATGTTAAAAAGTAAAGCAGATGAAATATATCCATTATATCAAGCTGGTGATTTAGAAGAATTTGCTAGACAATGTTCTCAAGTTACTCAGAATATTAATAGTGGAAAATTAACTAGAAAACAAAAAACTAAAACAAATAGTATAATTAATTCAGTTGAAATGTTAGTTAATTTAGATGAAGACCATTGTAAATATATTGTAAATAAATATTTAGCAAAAGATGAATTTATGGAATTAGATAATAAAACAAGAGTATTGACTTTTTAAAATGAAATTAAATAAAGAGATGGGTGAAATAATCTGTCCTAAATGTAATGGTACTGGAGATCAAACAAATTTCAAAGATGACTTACCAAATTATGGATATTTATTTCCTTGTACTAAATGTCAAGGATCTGATAAACTTGATTGGATAGAAACTGTAGTTGGTAAAGAAGAATCTAGTGGAATAATTGATACTGGACTTACTAATAGTTATACTACTGGTGTAGGATTTACTTTAGAATCCAAAATAGAAGAAATATTAGATGGAAAGGTTGAACAAAAAGTAAAAGAGTTAGTTATAAATAAATTACAGGAATATGTAGATAAACAATTTACGGAATATATATGGGATTAAATAAAGGAAAGTTAATGGGGGTTGGCGAAATTGGTAACGCAGCAGGTTTTGATCCTGTTATTTTTAGGGGTTCGAGTCCCCTACCCCCTTCCACAATATAGGAGAAAAATATGTCAATAATAATTTTAATGAATAAAATATTAATACTTGTTTGGTTACATTTCCTGGGTGATTTTTTATTACAAACTACGGAGATGGCAACGAATAAATATAATAGTATTAAACATTTAGCTTTACATAGTTTTGTTTATTCTTTACCTTTTCTTTTAATTGGATTGCAATTTGCTGTAATTAATATGATATTGCATTTTATTATAGATTTTTTTACTTCTAAAGTAACTCATGAATTATGGGAAAAGGAAGAGAGTCATTGGTTTTTTGTAGTCATAGGTTTTGATCAAGCAGTTCATATTACATGTTTGATTATAACCTCAAATATGTTATTTATTTTTAACTAAAAGGAGGTTAAATTGATAACAGAGTCATTTCTAAACACTTGTTTTTCTTTATTATTCAATAATAAATCTAAAATAAAGAAAACTCAGTCACTATATAGAGATGTAATAGATATATTAGATTTTAGTGAATCAAGAGAAACATATGAAATTCCCCTTCCGGTAAAGTCAAAACTTGACTTTCTAAAAAAATTATCTTCAATGTTATTAGATGGAAAAACTATTGATAGTGTTAGAGATAGTATTTCTTTAAGTGAAAAGTATAAACAATATCAAGATTTTTTAGAATTAAAAATAACTGAAGATTTAAATGAATCAGTTTTTCAAGATTTTTTAAGACAAATAAGAATCCGAAAAAAGATATGTGCTTTATTTCAAAATTATGATGACCTTAATGAAGTATTAGATTCTATTAAAGATGGGTCATTTGATTCAATAGATGATTTAGTTGAAGATTATGAAACAACTATTAAACAATTATATACTAATATGGTTGATAGTAATAGATCTTTAGCGATAGAATCTGCAGCATCTCTTGATTTAATTAGAGATGATTATGATCCTGTTATTGAAATGATAACTAAAAAGTATGAAAAAATTAATAAAACTCCAAGTGGGTTTAGATTATTAGATAGTGAAGAATATTTAAATGGTGGTTATGAACCATCAAGATTATATATTTGGGGTGGAGGATCTGGAGCAGGGAAATCAACTATGTTGAATAATTCAATATATAAATCTGCTCTAACACCAAGACCAATACCAATTGATAGTAAAGAAGAACCACCTAAGAAAGGTGAAATAAAAAGAGTTTATATTTATGTTACATTAGAAAATACTATTGAAGAATCTTTAATGAGAACATATCAGCCAATGTATAGTAAAACATCACAAGAAATGATTAATGATATTCAAAATAATGTTAATATTGGTAAAACTATGATGGAAGATTTAAAAAATAATAATTCTTCTATTATAATGAAATATTTTCCTGCTATGACTATTAGTGCTGTTGATTTAATGGCTGTAGTTGATGAAGCTCAAACGGAGTATGGAGTAGGGAAAATAGCTGGTTTATATATAGATTACTTAGACCTACTTAAAACTGATTTAAAGTATGATATATACCGTTTAGAGTTGGGTCATATAACATTAGCTCTTAAAAGTTTAGCAGTTAGTTATAATATTCCTGTTATAACAGCTACCCAATTATCAAGAAAAGTTTATGGAATACAAGAATCAAGAGAATTAAGTTTAGACCAAATGAGTGAAAGTATTAAGAAAGTAGAACATGCTGACTTCGTAGCATTATTAGCAAAAGACGATAATGAACCAAATATAGTACATGGTAAAATTGGTAAGAATCGTTCTGGTAAAGCAAATGTTGCATTAGAATTTAAAGTTGATTTTTCTAAATTTCAATTTACTGATGCATTAGTAACAGCTAATAAAAATAAACCTGATGCTTCTAACTCAGCTCAACATTTATTATCGTTTGATGGATTAGATGGAACCTTTTAAAACAGAAACGAACTGGTGAGTAAACCAGTTTTAAACTAGAACATATATAAAAGGTAAGAATGTAATTAAAAAAAATAAATTTAAAATACTCAAAAGGAGGTATAATACCATGAGTAAAAAAGCATACATGAATCTTTTAAAAGAAGCTATTTCAGAATTTGATACTTCAAAAACTTCAGAAGTTAAAGGACCATTTCTTGATTCTATATTAAAATGGAGAGGTGATGGTGAGCTTCCAACTAATAAAGATGCTGGTAGTATTCTTGAAAGATATTACTACAATGAAGATAATGATGAAGGTGTAGATACCATTGATGAAGCCAAATATGAAGATGGTGCAGGTAGTTCAGCTGGCGCTTCTATGAAACATGGTAAAGGTGCTGGTACTGATCAGGCTGGTACATCTGATAAATCTTCTATTAAAGCTTCTAAGAAAGATATTGAAAAAGAGCTTGCTAAAGAAATGGAAGAAATTGAAGCAGCTGCTGGTGAAGAACTTTCTGAAGCTGATGATGCAGATGCTGATGCAGATGCTGATGCTGATGACGAAGGTGATGACGAAACTGTTAAAGAAGAATTGGAAATGGAAAATGCAATTATTGAAAAATTAATTGCTGAAATGGAAGCAGATGATGATGCACAAGGCGCAGGTACTCAACAAGCAGGCACTGGTGATGCAGATAAGTTAGTTCCAGATCGTAAAGATGATGCAGATGATGCTGTAAAACCTAAAAAATATAATGCAGAAAACGCAATGATTGAAGCAGCTCTTCAAGAATTAGAAGAAGAGATTGAATTATCTGAACAAGATGATGATGCAGATGAAGAAGATGAAGAAGAAAAAGAAGAAAAAGATTTAGATGTTGATAAAAATGTAAAAGAAGATTTTGGTGTTCCTGGTGGTCCTTCTCCTCATAAAAAAGGTGAAGATTGGGAATCTGATGAAGCTGCTTATTCAGAAGCATTTGAACTTTTTAAGGAAGCTATCCAAGACGACGAATAAATTATAAATATAATAAAAAGGGTTCTGGAAACGGAACCCTTTTATTTTTTGAAGGAGTGAATATGCAAGCAAATACAACATATACCGTTCGTGTGTTAACAGGAAATGCTAAAGTATTTTTTCGACATAAAAAATTAAGAACTCCAGTTATCTTAAATGGTGTTTTTGAAAAAGAATTAAATGTTATTAAAACTCAACTTAAAAAAGAAAACTTAAAATATACTATTGATTCCGAACCATCATTTGAAGAAAATTTTGTTTATAAAGAACAAACTCCTATTGAAGAAGATTCTTTAAATGAAGAAGTTAAAATAGAAGAATTATATGATAGTGAAGAAGAACCTAATTCGATTATGGATCGGTTATTAAAAGAAGAAAAGGAAAATGAATAATGCGAAGAATCACTATAATCTATGAAGATGCTAAACCAACAGTAATATTAGATGATAGTAAAGTAGATATAGATCAATATTCTAAAGAATTATCAGGTATCTTAAAAGAAAGTAATATTACAATTTTAAAAACTACGAGTTCAACCACCATACTACGTCCCAGTAAAATTGTAGGGATTGAAATAGAAGAACTAGAGGAGAAGGTTAAAACTACCCCTCCAAAACCACCTACTCCGCCAAAAAAAAGAGTTTTAGAGGAAGATATTAAACTTAAAAAATCGTCACCAAAAACAAAAACGACTATTAAAAAAAATGAAGATAAGATAACTGATGTTAAATAATTTAATAATTTATCAGTTAGATTTTTTTATTGTTATTATTGGTCTATATTTTTGTTTAAAAATAATAATTACAGATAGACATAAACAACAAGTAATAAAACGATTTCCAGATTATAGTGCAATACTACAATTAAATATGGAAAAATCTTATAATATTATTCATAAGGAAAAAATACTTATTTATTCTTTGGAAGCTTCAAGAGTTCCAGAAGAGCATATAAATGTAGCTTCAAAAGATTTTGTGAGATTGGTTATTAAATTTTTGGGTCCTCATTTATATAAAGAGTATCTTTTTTTATATGGTAATTATGAGACATTTGTATTTACATTATTAGATTATTTTTCTTCAAAATATGAGGAAGATGAAATAAGAAAACAATCTATTGATGATATGATGGAAGCCAATCAGGAGATAAATAAATGACCAAATTAGATGAATATTTAGATCGTTTAATGGATTATGATATAATCCAAGAAGGTAAAAAGACTTCTATGACTAAAATCACTCGACAAACTAAAATAGATCGAGCGATTGGTTCTTTAGCAACTCGTCTAGCAAAAGCACATGATGATCCTATGTATAAAAAAATGATTAAATTTAGAGAAAAATATTTTAGTTATAGAACAAAAATTAAAACAAAATATAGTCCAAGAGTTAGAACTCGAGCTGTTACTGGTGGTGGGATAGCTGATTTAATTGCTAAAGCACGTAAAGGCAAAAAAGGATAATAACTATAAATGGCAAGTATTAGTGATGTTATAAATAAATTAAAAACGACAGTAATACAAACTAAAACTAGTGCTATAGATGCGAAATTAGATGCTGCTGTTGATGATATAGTATCATATCGTAGTAATTCTGGGCGTAATGGTTATATTGATATAGTTAGAAATTTAATAGCTAAAAATGCTGATGTTCATATATCTAGTTCTGGAGGTGGTTTATTTTCCCAAGGAGGTGTAACTCCTGCTACTTTTGGTCAAGGTGCTAGATTATATAGATATAAATCTTATCAAGCTATAGTAAGTAATATTAATTATGCTTATAGAGCTTTAGAAGTATTGACTGATAATATATTATCTCCTGATGATATAACTAAACAAGTTTTAGAAATTAAACCTCAGAATCAACTTACCGATGATACAACAACTGATTCTTCTGTACGTTATGTAAAAGATGTTGTTAAATATACAGAATTAGAAAGAAAATTAGAAACTATAGTTCATAATACTTTATTAAGTGGAGACTTATTTTGTGAAATAGGTTCTGCAAAAACTGCTTTAACCAGTCAAACATTATTATCAGAAGGTTTAAACTATCAACAAAAAATAAGTGAACAATTTGAAAATGGTACTAAAGTTAAAATAAGACAAAAGGTTAAATTAGAAGAAAGTAAACAAGAAGGTATAATAGAATTTAATATTGATTATTCTTCTTTAACAGAAGTTGGTCCAAAAATTAGAACTTCAAAAGATAATAAAAAAGGTAGAAAGAAAAATCTCAAAAATTTACATTTAATTTTTCATGATCCTCAATTTGTAGTTAAATTACAAAGCTCTTTATTTCCTGTTTGTTTTGGTTATTTAGCATTTCCTATTAGAGCAGCTATAACAGGTTCAACTTTAGCAGATGATGCTATTAATAATATATGTGTTGCTATTATCAAAAATTTAAAAAATAAATTACCTCAAATGGCGGAATACAAAGATGATGAAGAATTACAAGGTATTTTATCTGCTTTAGTGAGAAATACTGACTTAAATAAATCTATGGAAATTAGATATGTTTCTCCTGATAAAATGGTACATTTTCATCGACCATCAAATAAATATGCTCCTTATGGAGAATCTATATTTGATAGTGTACAATATACAGCTAAGGTATTAATCTCTTTAGAAACAGCATTAGCAGTCCAAAGGTTGGCTAGATCAACAGAAAAACGAAAGATAGCTATTGAAGTTGGTCTACCACGTGATGCTAAGAAAGCTGTAGAAGCTATGAAGGAAGAATTTCGTAAAAGAAAAGTTAGTCTTGATAGTTTTGGAACAGTTGATACTATTCCATCAATGATTAGTACTTTTGAGGATGTTTATATACCACAAAAAGATGGTAAACCATTTGTTGATATTTCAACATTTACAGAAGGTAATGTAGATGTAAGAAGTAAAGTAGATGAGTTAAAATTTATGCGAGATCAAATGGTTGCTTCATTAGGAGTGCCACCCAGTTTTATTGGTATTGAGGAAAATCTATCTAATAAAAATGCTTTAACTGAAGAAAATATTTTATTTGCCAGAACAATTATATCACATCAAAAATATTTAACACATCAATTACAAGAATTGATACAAAAAATATTTGATATAATAGATCCTCAAGAAGCATTAACTATCTTAGATGATGTAAATGCTGCTTTACCAACCCCAAGATCTCTTCAATTTGAAAGAGAAGCTCGTTATATGAATGAATTATCTACTTTAGTTGAAAATCTTGAAAGAATTGGTATACCAAAAGAATATTCAGCTAAAAAATATCTATCTCAAATTGATTGGGATGAAGTTAAGAAATATGATATTAGTCAAAAAATCGATCAAACTATTGATCCATCTAAAAAAGATGATGATGGAATGGGTGGTATGGGTGGAGGTATGGCAGGTGGATTTGGTGGTGGTATGTAACTACTAAATTAAATAGTTTATAAGAACAAATAATAAAATTGATAATAAGGAGATAAAAAATGGAAACTAATGTATTAAGAGTATTTACTGGTCATTATGTTTTAGAAAGTGATATTGACTCAGAAGATAAACTAGATCTTTTAAAGTTTGTTAAGGTGGCTGAAAGAGACGAGTTGCTTGCATTTTTAGGAACAGGTGAACCGGTTGAGGTCACTACAGAGCATGAAAACCTTATAACTGAAACAGAGTTATATGTTATAGATTTGTTAAGTGAAGGTTTTGGTGATACATTGAAAAAAGCAAGTGGTTATACAAAATATGCTTCTGGTAAAAGTTTATCAAAAGGACGCGATTTATATGGTAGTAAAACAAGAGGTTTAAAGAAAATGAAAGCAGGTAAGAAACATATGGCTGTTGCTGCTGCTGGTACTGCAGCTGTTGCTGCTGGTACTATTGCTGCTGGTAAACTTTTGAAAAGACGTAAATGTAAAAATCTAGCTAAGGGCAACCAAGCTGCATATGATAAGTGTATGGCTTAATTTTAAGGAGCAATGCTTATAATGAATTATACAGCATTTTTAAAGCAACTTATAGAATTAACAGGTATTGATGACCCATCCACCTTCAGAACTCATGTAGGTGGGTGGTTATTTAATAAAGATAGATTTATAGATTTTCCTACTGCAGGACAAGATGATATTCCTTATAGAACTCATATGCCGATAGAAAATAAAGAAATACAAGAACAATCTAAAGAAGAATTACCTGAAGAAGAACCAACATCACAAGGAGTAGAGGGTATGCCTCCTGGTGGAGGAATGCCAGGTGGAGAAGGAATGCCAGGAGAAATGGATCCTGCAATGGCTGGAATGGACCCATCTATGGATCCAACAGCTCAACAATTATCCGCTAATCAAATCGGTAGAGTATATGAATTAAAAAAGATTTATACTCGTTTATTATCTATTGAAACTTATATAACTCGTTCAACTGATGACCCTATAATTGCAGATTTAAGAAAAAAAGTTGGAGAAGCTATTAATTTATATGAAGTAGTTATTTCAAATTATGAGCAATATAAAGATAATATAGATGATATTATTATACAATTCTATAAGTTTTTGGATAAATTACATGAAACTTTAAAAAAGCATTTTAGAGTTTTAAGATCCAAGGAAAATAAATAATGAATCTATCAGAGAGAGAAAAAAATATTATAAAGAAAACTTTTGATTCTATTTCTAAATCTTATCAAACTACTAAAAAACATTCTGCTGATGCTACTCGGTTTCGTAAACGAGCTAAGGAACATGATAAATTAAGAAAACAAGCACAAAAAGCTCTTGCTAAAACAAAATTTTGGAAACTAAAACAAAAAGCTGCTCTTAAAACTAATTTAGCTCGACATAGTAAAGTTAGATCAGATTTTAATAGATTAAGAAGTAATATGTCAACAAAGAAAGCTTTAAATACTGGTTTTAGTAAAGGAGTAAAAGGAGTAGCTAAAACTGCAGCGGTGGCTACTGTTGGTTATTTAGCTTATCAACGTTATATGTCAAAAGCAGCTAAAGCTTGTAAAGGTAAAAAAGGTGCCGAAAGAACAATTTGTTTAAAAGCTTATAAAGCAAAAGCACCAAAAAAATAATAAAAAATAGAGGAATAAATATCATGACTGGTTCTAATCTAATAGTTGAGCAGGGAGTATTCACAGAAGCTCAAGTTGTTAAACAAACTCCAACTAAAGCAATTTTTAGATGTCCGATTCAAACGGTCGATGAAGTAAATCAGAATAATAGAATGTATCCAAGAGCAGTTTTATCAGAAAGTATGGGAAATTGTTCAGAACGAATGAATAGAAGAGCATTCTTTTCAGAATTAGATCATCCTCTTCCGACAGGAAATCAACAAGTTGATGGTATACGTCAAACTACAGTAGCTTTAGAAAAAGTTTCTCATCTTATTAAAGATTATGAGTTTCGAGGAAATCAACTAGTTGGAGAAATGGAAACTACTACTACTCCAAATGGACAGATATTATTTGGTCTATTAAGAGATCAAGCTGGTTTGGGATTTTCTATGCGGGGTATGGCAGAGCTTCAAAGATTAGAAGATAAGAATGTTGTTAAATCTCCATTAACAGTTATTGCATTTGATGCAGTTTCAAGTCCTTCTCATAAATCTGCTGTTGTTGATTTTAAAGAAATGAAATTTGAACAAAATATGTTATTTGAACAAGCAAGTGGAGTAATATGTGCAAATGGTAGATGTTTTATGCCTGACTATTTTGATAAATTAGTTGAAACAAAAATGGTACAATTTTTTGAAAGGTGGGTATAATTGCAATTATGTGAATATGGTTGTGGAAGAGAAGCCCAATATCAATTTAAAAATGGGAAATGGTGTTGTTCTAAACATCATTTATCTTGTTTAATTAATAAACAAAAAATAAAAAATTATCAAACTGGAAGAGTTTTAAGTAAAGAACATCGTCAATCAATTAGTAAATCTCATCAAGGTAAAAAATTATCTCAAAATCATCGTAATGCAATACAAAAAAGTACTACAAAAAGAAGCTTATATAATGAATTAAATATTAAGGACATACAAGAAAAATATCCAACTTTTGTTAAAGTTGAAGAAATGAGATATAATTCAAATAATAAAAATAAACTAGAAATACAAGTTCATTGTAAGAATAATAAATGTAAAAATTCAAAAGAAAAAGGTGGGTGGTTTACCCCCAATAGAGGTGATTTATTTAGTAGAATATATGCTATAGAAAAACCTGGAGGTTTTGGTGGTTCTTATTTATATTGTTCAAATATATGTAAAAAAGAATGTGTTTTATATGATAAAAAAATATCAACATTAATTTATGAAGATCAGATTAATTCTGGTCAAATAAAAGAACCTCTTTATACATCAGAAGAATATAAAATTTGGCGAGATGAAGTATTTAAAAGAGCAGATAATAAATGTGAATATTGTGGAATAAAAGCAAGTCATGCACATCATTCACGTCCTCAGAAATTAGAACCAGGGTTTGTTTTAGATCCAGATTTTGGAGTAGCTTGTTGTGAGAAACATCATTATGAATATGGACATAAAGATGAATGTAATACAGGAAAATTAGCTAATAAAATTTGTATATAAGAAAGGAAGTAAAATGGAAATTATTAAGGAAGGTGAATTTAATAGTGAAAATAATGAGCTATTACCACAAATATTAAATCGTATATTTTCGATTTGTAAACAAGATCCAAGTTTTCAATTAAAGGAAGAATTATTAATATCTGAAGAAACTATGGAGAGTTTACAACAAAAAATAAATAGAAAAAAATCTCTTTTAGAAAAATCTAAATCTATTCAACAAGATCTACAAAAAAGAAATGAAAAACTACAAAATAGTAATGACGAATTAAAAGCGACATTATTAGAATCGTTAGGAAGTGAAATATGAATATTATAGAAACTAAGATACCAGATGTTACTCATGATAATATAGATCAATCAAAATTAATATTAGCTAATAATATAATTGAAAATGTTTTCCCTCTATTTGAAGATGTATATGCAGAAAAATGTGAACAATCTAATGATCTAAAAGCAACTCTTAAAAGGCAATCTAAAGAAATCCAACAACAAAAAGAATCCATAGAAAATTTATCCATAGAATATAAAAAACGTAAAAAAGTATCTAAAGCTTTATCACGTATAAGTAAACTAATTGAGTCTGGTTTAATATATGATGGATCATTAAAACATGAGACTGTTGTATTATTAAAGATAATTGATAAATTATCAGAAGAAAAACTGGATGAACAAATTTCAAAGTTAGTTAAATTCCTCAATAAAAGATTTACCAATTAAAATAAAACAAATCTTTTTCAGTTCGTTTCTAAAATTTTTGAGAATGTTTCTGTTTTTAAAATTCATATAAGTTAGTTTCTATCATGTACTTCCTATAAGAACAAATAATAAATTATTCCAAGATTGTTAGAATAAATAAAAATTAAGTAAAATATAATACTTTAAAAGGAGGTATTTTAAAATGATGAAAGAACTTCTGACGGAAGTGTATCAAACTACCAAGAAAATTTCAGGTATTGATCCTTCCAGACCTGGTAATATGAAAGCTGTCCTTGTTGATGATGCTGCATTTGATGCTTATGTGACTGGACTGGCCGAATCTATCGAGAGTAAACAAGATAGAATTGCTTTTACACAGTTAGCAGAGAATACTCGAGTAAATTTACTTGAAAATTCAATGTTCCAAATTAATCCATATGAAACTCTTGCTCTTCCAATTTTACGTGTTTTCTATCCAAAACTCGTAGCTAAAGAATTAGTAACTGTTTCTCCAATGGATAAACCTGAAACTATTAAAGCTTTTATTAAAGCTACTTTTTCACCATCCAATAGCCCTACTAAATATGCTGCACCAGTTGTTGGTACAGATATTTCTCAGGGAGTTGCTTTTGGTACTCCTGTGGCTGCTTCTTTCGCAGTTCCTTCAACTGGGTATGATGTACTAGCTACTGCTGGTCTTTCCCCAACTGAAGCTCATCTTGAAAGAGATTTTGAGATTACAGGTGTTTCAAGTGATGGTACTAACTGGGTTGATGTTTCAATTGTTCCTGCAGTTGAAGGTCATTTCTCAGCGAGTGTTGAAGTTAATTCAACTGCTGATGTTGTTTCTGGTAAGGTTGATTATTTGAATGGTACAGTAGATATTTCTAGTACTACTGGTACTGTTACTTATGCTCGTTATAGAGTAACTACTTCTCTTGAAGAGAATAGGATTAATCCAAGTGTTAACTTGACTGTGGAAAAGATTCGTCTGTATGCGAAAGATCGTCAGATCTCAGCTAACTGGACAATTAACATGGAACAAGATATGAGAGCTCTGTTTGATGTATCAATGCAAGCAGAAATCGTTAATATTCTTGGTCAACAGATTGCATTAGATATTGATAGGGAAATTATTAATTCTCTTATTACTGCTAATACAAGATTGAATGATGCTACACATCAGAAAACATTTAATAGAACTCCTCCAGGAACTTATACTTGGGGAACTAAATATTGGCATGAAAATATCATACCAAAATTGAATGAACTTTCTGGTCAGATTTATACTGATACAAACATGGAAGCTGGTAATGTTATTGCTGCTAACCCTCTTGATGTTGCTATTCTTGAAGATCTCCAGACATTTAATTATACTGGTACTTCTTCTGCAGATGGTGATTTGGGTTATCGTTCAGCAACTGTTGCTGGTGGGAAATGGAAGATTTTGACTTCTTCAGTTGTTACTCAGGGTACAATGTTGATGGTTTATAAACCAGTTGAAGAGTTGAAGAGTATTTTCTTCTACAGTCCTTATGTTCCTGCAATTTTGCATCCTTACCCATTAACTGCAACTCCAAGCTTGACAATCTTAAGTCGTTATGCGACAGCTCTTGTTAGATCAGCTGGTATTGCAACACTTAGTATTGGTGCATAAACAATAACTAAATATTATTTAATTAA
>Ga0164313_10002184_pt1 | contig 17562 bp, 20 predicted proteins | sample GuaBasSedimGuay4_FD_113735 | JGI IMG/M metagenome (GOLD analysis project Ga0164313, IMG submission 113735) | Subseafloor sediment microbial communities from Guaymas Basin, Gulf of California, Mexico - Guay4, Core 4569-4, 0-3 cm | ecosystem: Environmental > Aquatic > Marine > Hydrothermal vents...
AAGGCATCAAGGCATCAAGGCATACCGGATATAATACCTGGTCAGCTGGAGAGGAAATATTAGCGGCGAATCACTTATTCTTGGAAATACAAGTGACATCGGCACTTCTTTGAATACGTTAAGATTATAACCGAAGGATAAAACAATGGAATCCAAATTCAAGAGCGTCAAGACGCAGGCAGATGCTATGGCACGTGAAATATCGATGCTGGCCATCGCGTGTAATATTGACATCGATCAGGATCAGGTAGCGCAACGCGTTCTCAAGAACGACAGCTCTGTGTGCCGTCGCAAGAACCCGCAGGCGTTTGAAAAACTACGGCAACACTTAATGGCATTTTTCCCGCTGAAGCAAAGAGCAATTGACCGCATGAGTGCGGAGCACGTGGGTAAAGCTTTGAATGAGGTTCGTGCAAGCATCAGAGCGCTACGGAATGCGGGGAAGGCCTGAAAACAAGAAAAGTAGCGCCGTCGTTTATGTCCGGCGGTTTCACGGTGCGCTGTCTTATCTCATCTGTTTGCTACTTACGGAACCGTGCCTCCTGGCGGCGCCAGATATAGAAATCATACTGGTCCGTAACGTCAGCCTGATTGACCGGCAGAATTCTGCCGAAGGCGTTCTTGTCAATATACTCATCAAGAACGGCAAGCTTGAAATCATAACCGAAGAAGCGGTAGCCAAAGATGATGTTTCGCTGGTTGTCGATGCAAGACGCGGTTTCCTTATTGGTAAACTCAGCATCGGCCAGCCACCCAGCTTCATGATCTTCTATGTCGATCCGCGAGAAAATCCCGACCTGTTACTCGACACGAAAACGCACGCTGTTTTCGCGATACAAGGTGGCGAGATAGTCAAGAACATGTTGATCGACACGATTGATACGAGCACGCAGAAGGCTGCGCCAGCAAAGAAATCTGGTTGGCTCGCCTACACACCACCGCCCATTGTATTGCCGTTAGCCTTTGGCGAGAGCGCACAATGGAACCACTGGAATAGCAAGTACGTTTCCGGCATTTTCATAGCAGCGCTGCTCGTAGACCGACAGTGGTGGCTGTCACAGGACGCCGCCAGCGAGCAACAGGTTGGTGATCTCAAAAACTTTGAAAGCGGAGAGTTAAGGGGTGTTCGATTCGGTCCGGTCGGTACCCTGAATTTTTCGAAACCCTGGGTCTACACTGTAATGGTGGCCAGTAATGCGTTCGAGCGCGGATTTGATGCTGACAATTCCGAGGGCTTTTCTTTGTTCGATTATCGGCTGGACATTCCACTTCCGGCCAGCTTGAACCTGAGTGTCGGCAAGCAGAAAGAACCCTTTTCCATGGAGCGGTTGATTCCCTTATTTGACCTGCCGATGCAGGAACGCAGTGCCGCTGCCGATGCTATGCAGCGCTCTCGAAATGTTGGCGCCGTACTCAGCGGTACTGTTTTTTCCCAGCGTTTAAGCTGGGCAGGAGGATTGTTCAACGACTGGATTGACTCCGGAGAATCCTTTGATGAGAGTTCGCAAGAGTTCGTTGGCCGCGTCACCGGACTGCCGTTTATCTCTGAGGACGAGAGTAGTCTGGTGCACTTGGGATTCGGCTGGCGCTATACTGACGCAAAAAATGGCCTGCAATTTCTCACAACACCAGAGTTTGAGAATTCGCCGACATTCGTTGACACCGGTCAATTAGATGCCAACAGTGCGGTAACCTACGGCCTGGAAGCAACGTGGCGCAAAGGTCCGATATGGATCGATGGCGAGTATAATCGGACGGACGTCGATTCTCCTTCATTGGGCGATCCTGTTTTCACCGGCTATCACATCGGTGCCTCCTGGGCCGTGTCTGGTGAGATACGTCCCTACAACAGAAAGAGTGGCACCCTGGGACGCCTGCCAGTTTCCACATCCGTCAACCAGGGCGGCAGGGGAGTATTGGAGCTGGCATTACGCTGGTCGGAACTGGATCTGACAGATGGCCTGGTCAAGGGCGGTGAAATGGAAATTCTTTCACTCGGCCTGACATGGTGGCTCACTGGTGCAATCAATGCGAGCGTCAATTATCGCCACATTAACCTCGATCGTCTTGACAGTGATGGCAGTAGTGATGGGCTGACGGCCCGCATGACTTTCCTGCTTGAATAGATATTACGGTTTCTCTTCCTGCCAGAACCGATAATTAACGGCGGGGCGAAACTACCGGTTTTCCTGTCTGCAAGTCTGGCAAGCCCAATATTTCTGGTCCACTCAAGCTGTTAGGGTTTTCGGTTGTTGATTGATATTTCCTTCAGTCCATCGCTGTAAAAATTGTTCCGGGTTCATGCCGCCCAGCGATCCATGCGGCCTGATCGTGTTGTATTCCTCCAGCCATTGATTGATGACCACACGAGCTTCAGTCATTGACTCGAATAACCAACGGTCCAGGCAGGTCGTTCGGAAAATAGAATTGAAACTCTCGCAGTAGCCGTTTTGCCACGGACTGCCAGGGTCAATATAGTGCGTATCCACGTGCTTTTTCTTCAACCATTCCTGCACTGCCTTGGAGACCATTTCCGGTCCGTTATCACTTCTGATGCAGACGGGCCGACCGTGCTCGGCGAATAGTTTGTCGAGAATACGAATGACATCGCTTGCCGTCAGGCTACGACCAACAGTGATTTCAAAACCCTGCCGCGTAAACTCATCAACCACGGTCATGCATTTCAACTGTCGAGCATCCTCCGTGCGGTCAAAGACGAAATCGTAGCTCCAAACATGGTTCGGATAATGCGCCTGGTTCACCCACTGCGTGGTCATACCCAGCAACTTGCGTTTGCGACGTTTCCTCACTACCTGCAGCCCCTCGCGGCGTCGGATCAAGCGCACTCGCTCGCGGCTGATCGACATTCCTTCGCCCTTCATCAAATCGAAAATCTTGCGGTAACCCCAATAGCGATACTGGTCCGATAAGCTCACCACACGCTGGTACGCGTCATCCTTAAGGTCCTGGGCGCCAACATATCGGTAGCTCGAACGGTTCATCTGCATCGCCTGACAGGCGCGTCGTTCGCTAATCGCGTACTGAGTCGTCAAGTACGTCACGCAGCGTCGGCGCTCTGGCAGGCTTACCATTTTTTTGAATTCACATCCTTCAACATCCGAATATCCAGCGTCTGCTCCGCCACAATCTTCTTCAGTTCACCGTTCTCGCGTTCAAGCTCCCGCAGCCGTTTTGCCTCAGAGACTTCCATGCCACCAAACTTCTTTTTCCAGCGATAAAACGATTGCTCCGCGCAGTTGTACCCCAAGGGCAGGCTACGCGCTGCTTGCGGCATACATCCGCCACCGAAAGCCCAAATTCTGCCTCTTGTAAAATCCGTATTATTTGTTCTTCTGTAAATCGCTTGCCTTTCATCAGTTCCTCCAGAATCGAGAAACCCTAACATAGCAACTGGACCAATTATGACGGGGCTAGCCAGTCCCCTCTGGCCACCATGATACCGTCCGTGACCTCGATAATTTCATCAATATTTTCCCAGGCACTGGATCTTTCGATCTTGGCAACAATAAAGGGATCAAAGCCACTGCTGTCCCACTTATTCTGTTTGCGCTGTTGTAAACCAATATGCAGACTGGCATTCAGTTTGCTTTCGCCTATTGCCGACTTAGATTTTTCAGCGCTTATTTGCGATGCTACCCGCGGTTGCAAGGCAACTTCAGTCACGGCTGGAAGCCCATTTCCTTAGCTGCTGCGCGAACATCTTCCACATCCCGGGCAGTGTTTACAAAAGACTGACCGATCGCCTCCACACCTTTTTCCAGGGCAAACTGCATGCACTCACCATCCCGCACCGTAAATGCGCTTGCTCCAAGATCAATTCCCGGGATATTCAATCCTTTCCTGGAACGGAGCTGGCCACCGACAACAACAGTGCAGTGGATATCCTCATTCGCAACCTCCTGGACCCGGAGTTCGATGAGACCGTCATTAAGAAATAGGGTATCCCCTTCTTTAACCACAGCAAACAGCTCTTTCATGGTTATCGAGACGCGATCCACATTGCCAATAATGTCTGCCGAGCTCAGGGTAAAGCGTGCATCCCGCTCAAGAGTGACGAACTCCTCCGCCAGGTCACCGATGCGCATCTTGGGTCCAGGCAGGTCGGCCAGAATGGCGACCCGCTTCCCGGTTTTTCTTGAGGCTACCCTGATCTTACTTATCACTTCGCCATGTTTCACAAAATCACCATGGCAAAAATTCAAGCGCGCCACATTCATCCCGGCTTCAATCATTTTCTCCAGCATTTTCGCGGAATCGGAGGCTGGACCAATAGTGCAAACCAGTTTTGTCTTATTTTTCGGTAGATGCCTCATAAAATATTTGGGGAGCGGGCGGTCGACCAGACCTTACATTCTTGCAGATCGACAACATTACCATTCTCTAAATTCATAACAAAGGTTTGTTGCTCTCGCCCTCAGTTTATCTTTCCCGCCAGCAGCGATCAGTTCGACAACCTCAATAAGTGGCAGAACTTCTGTAACCTACCGATTGCTGACATCATCTCCTTAACGTAATCCCGCGTTCAGTCACCCGTCGAAACCGAGATCGTCGTTTGCCACATCAGCACGTGTGCCAGTCGGGTGCAACCAGTGGTCGTTCGGGCTAATATCAGGGCCCAAACCTTCGGGAATTGCAGAATGCATTTCCCTATTACTTGTGTTAGCGTCAGCGCCCAACTTAGGGGTGCCGAATGCCGATTTGTCGCATCGGACACCCACTGTAAAACCTGTCGAAATTCATCAATGAGCGCGGTTACTGCAGGGCACATTGATAGAGAATCTGGAGCCATTTATGCTCAATAACATCGCGCTGGGGCTACTGATCTTCGTAGCACTGGTCATCTTCTACGGGATCATCGCCATCCACGACATTCCCTACGAAATCTCCAAACACCGGCGGCACCCACATCAGGATGCCATTCATGTGGCTGGCTGGGTCAGCCTGTTCACCCTGCATATCCTATGGCCATTCCTGTGGATCTGGGCCACCCTTTACCGCGAAGACCGGGGCTGGGGCTTTACCGAAAGTGAGTCCGCAAACCCTGTCGTTGGACGACTCGAGGGGCAAATCCAGGCGCTGAGTAACCGCCTTCAGGCGATCGAATCAGCACCCTCCGGGTCAGACGCCTCGCTATCTTCCGGACAGGATGAAAATTCAATGTCCGATGACTCGCCATCTTCTGTGGAATCCCCAGCATCAGCAGATGCTGCGGACAAAAAATAGGGCTATCCCATGGAATTACTGTTAATGCTGACATATACCGCTTTCTGCATCGCCATCTTCAAGATATTCAAGATTCCGCTGACCAAGTGGACGGTACCGACGGCTGCCCTGGGAGGCTTCGTCCTGCTCGGCGTGCTGTTTTTTGCCATGAATTACAACCACCCCTATGCGGAGAATACCCGGGAATATTTCTACTCTACGCCCATCACTCCCGATGTGGCCGGCACCGTCATCGAAGTGCCAGTGCAGGCAAATTCTCCTATTAAGACGGGTGATGTGCTGTTCAAACTGGATCCCAGACCGTTTGAGTATGATATTGAAGCGTTCACGGCCCAGTTGGCTTCTGAGGAACTCAACCTGGTACGGACGGGAGATTTGTACAGAACTGGAGCGGGCTCCAAACGGGACTACGATCTGTCTTTGAGAGCGGTTGACACATTGAAGGCCAATTTAAGGAATGCCGAATTCAAGCTGGAACGCTCAGTGGTAAGAGCATCTGCGGATGGCTACGTGACCCAGCTGTTTCTGAAGCCCGGCATGCGCGCCGTGCCGATACCCTTAAAACCCCTGATGGTGTTTATTAACAAGGTACCTGAAGAACAATACATTGGCTGGTTTCGACAGAACAGCCTGCTGCGTCTTGAGGAAGGGAGTAAGGCGGAGATTGCCTTTGATGCTCTCCCCGGCCAGGTATTTGCAGCCGAAGTTTTGCATGCTGTTCCCGCCCTGGGTGAGGGACAGTTGAAGCCGTCAGACGATTTGGTAAAGATGCCGTATTCATCACTACCAGGCCGGGTGCCGGTAGTTATGCGGATCACCGATCCGGCTTTCGAAGCCTACCGGAACCGTCTGCCTGAGGGTGCCTATGCGCAGAGCGCAATTTATACAGAGCACGCTCACCACCTGGCCGTCCTGCGCAAGATCCTGCTGCGCATGTCATCCTGGATGAATTACGTTTTTCCGCTCCATTGACCAATTGCGTGGCTGAATACCACATTTAGACAGGAAAATATCGATGCCAAGCAAACTCAGACACGACCTGCACAGCATGGTGACCTCCCTGGCGCTGTTGTTCGCCACTACTTTCCTGTTCGGCGGGTGTACAACGCTCGGGCCCGACTTTGTCACGCCCGAAGTCGCAGAAGAAGAAACCTGGCTGGAGGAGAACGAGGACATTTCCAGCGACTCACCGGAACAGGCAGCATGGTGGAGCGTCTTCGGCGACCCGGTGCTCGATACACTGATTGAAAAGGCCTATGCGCAGAACCTGCCGTTGCAGATTGCCGGCTTGCGTATATTTGAAGCCCGTGCGCGATTAGGAATTGCGACCGGTTTGCAGTACCCACAAACGCAGGTGGCCGGTGGTTCGGTAAGCGTGAACGGGATCAGCGAAAACAGCCCGAATTTCAGCCCGGACTTTGATAGTAATTTTGTCAATTACCAGGCAGGCTTTGATGCAGTCTGGGAGATGGATTTCTGGGGTCGATACCAGCGCGGGATTGAGTCGGCAGATTCGAGCCTGTCGGCAACCGTAGCCGATTATGACAGCGCCCTGGTCAGCCTCACGGCTGAAGTCGCCCGGGTGTATGTCAATATCCGTATTCTGGAAGAACGCCTGCAAATATCGTACGAGAATATCGTATTGCAAAAGGAGAGCCTTAACCTGGCGACCTTGCGGTTTACGAATGGCGCGACGACAGAACTCGACGTGCAACAGGCGACGACGAACCTGGCGGACACACGGGCCCAGGTCCCGGTCCTGATCAGGCAACTACGTCAGACCAAGAATGCGCTCAATATCCTGATGGGTGTGCCACCTGCTGAATTAAGCAGCATCCTCGGTGAACCGGCATCGATTCCGGCTGCCCCCGACGAGATAGCTGCTGGCATCCCTGCGGAATTGCTGCGACGGCGGCCGGATGTACGCCAGGCCGAAATGCAGGCCGCGAGCCAGAGTGCGTTGATCGGTGTCGCGGTTACAGATCTGTATCCGCGTTTTGCGCTGTTTGGTTCCATCGGCTTGCAGACCAGTGACACCGGCAGCAGCAACGCCGGCGACCTGTTAAATGCAGACAGTATTTCCTATTCGGCTGGTCCGGTCTTCAGCTGGAACATATTTAATTACGATCGCATAAAGAACAATGTCCGTGTCCAGGATGCTCGTTATCAGCAGACGATTGTGAACTACCAGAATACCGTGCTGACGGCCTACCAGGAGGTTGAAGATGCCCTGGTCGGTTTTGTACAGGCCAGGGAAGAGAGCAGCATACGTGCAGAAGGCTCGCAGGCCGCCCGACGCTCTACCGAGCTTGCAAACATCCAGTATCGACAAGGATCCACCAGCTTCCAGCGCGTCGTTGACTCGGAGCGCGCCCTGGTAGTGCAACTGGACCAGTGGATCCGGGCGCGTGGCGATATTTCCCTTAATCTAATCGCTATGTACAAAGCACTCGGCGGTGGATGGGAATTGCGCGAGGGCCATAATTTCATCTCCGAAAAAATCCGCAATGACATGGAAGAACGAACCAATTGGGGTGATTTACTACAACTGGAATAGGTTACCAAGCGCTTCAATGATACCGTTCAGAAGTATGGTTTCTGTGCGGTGTCTAAATGAAACTCATAAGCCTCACAACAAAGAATAAGAAAAACAAAAGCAACATTATTCCTTCCCAACGCATTACGTGGCGTGCCAGCCCCAATACGAAGAAAATCATGGACGCGGCCATGAGCACCTTGAGACCAAGGACCATTACGACTTCGTCGACCATAAGAGGCGTGATAAGGGCTGGAACACCAACAACAATCAACATATTGAATGCGTTTGATCCAAAAATGTTTCCGATTGCCATCTCAGCCTCGCCATCTTTTATTGCACGTAATGATACAAAAAGCTCGGGAAGTGATGTACCAAGTGCAATAGCACCTATGGAAACCAGGCCAATCGGCACGGATAGCGCTGTGGCAATGTTAACCACCATCTCGACGGTGTAGTGCGCGCCTATAACGACACCGGTAACACCAATTACAATATAAACAATCGACTTTAGTTCCACCTTGGGATTACTGTTTTCCTGCGCGAGTTCTACCGTACTGTCCGCACGGGACTCAACGAACAGATACCACACATAAGCACCGAAAGTACCCAGCAAAAGCGCCCCTTCAATTTGATCAACAGAGCCATCAAACACGATTGCAACAAAAAGAGTTGTCGAAATAAAGAACACGGGAAGCTCTGTCTTTAGAAGGTCACGTTCGATAATTACAGCTCCTCCGACTGCAGCCAAGGTCCCTACAATCAAAAGAATATTGGTGATGTTTGAACCAACGGCATTAGCGATCACAATTTCCGTTGATCCACTCAACGCCGCTGCTAAAGAAGACGCAAACTCCGGCAGCGAAGTACCAAAGCCGACAATCAAAACGCCAATCGCGAATTTGCTCATGCCAAGCGAAGATCCAACCTGCTTTGCACCCGTAACGAACATGCCGGAGCCACGAACTAACGCCAAAAGAGCTACTACTAAATATACGATCCACAATGTCATCTGAATTAATTCCTTCTCATTAAGGGCAGCTCGAAACGACTAGCCAGTCAAATCGATCCACGCAGAATCGTACAACACATCCAATGCGATTTTCGCATGGGTCTGATACGGAAAACGTATCGGGGACAAACGAACATTTCATTTGATGGCGCCACAACCGCAACCACGGTTGCGCGATGAATTCAGCATGGTCTGGATACTGCCTTCCCGGTCACATATGGAATCCAACATGTTAATGTGTCAGCAACCGAGCCAGTACAGAATCTTCGATGCGCCGGTCAGGCAATTAATTTCAAGGAAAATCCGGGAAATAGATATGGCAAAAGAAAAAGGAAAAAAGGACAAGAAAATGCAGCCTGACATCAGCGGAAAAACAGAGGCTCGAAAAAAAAAGAAGTTTGGAAACAAGGAATACGAGGCTGAACTTTACAAGCTGCAGATAGAGTTAGCGAAGCTACAGGACTGGATCACAGACACCGGAAAGCGAGCGATCATCGTGTTCGAGGGTCGCGATACAGCGGGCAAGGGTGGTGCTATCAAACGTATTACTGAACGGGTAAGCCCACGGGTCTTTCGCGTGAATGCCTTGCCGGCGCCAACCGACCGGCAAAAGACTCAAATGTTTATGCAGCGTTATATCGAACGCTTTCCAGCTGCAGGAGAGATTACCCTGTTTGACCGGAGTTGGTACAATCGGGCTGGCGTTGAACGGGTGATGGGTTATTGTACGGAAAAAGAGTACAAGCGGTTCTTGCTAACCACGCCTGATTTCGAGCGGACGATCGTAGACAACGGCATTACCCTCATAAAGTACTGGTTCGACGTGAGCCCGAAAGAACAAACCAGGCGTCTTGAGGCACGCATGACCGACCCGCGCAAGCACTGGAAACTGAGCCCCATGGATCTGGAATCATACAGCCGGTGGTATGACTATTCGCGAGCCAAAGATGCCATGTTCATGGCTACTGACACCGCATGGGCACCGTGGCATGTAATAAATTCAGACCACAAAAAACCTGCGCGACTCAATTGTATTGCACACCTGCTCAGCATGTTCCCCTATAAAAATATTCCTTACGACAAACCAGAACTACCTGGGCGGCAGAGCGATGAAGGTTACAAAGCACCGGAATACGAATATACTTTTGCACCAGAAAAATTCTAAAAGGTGACCGAGCATCATGTATGTAACACTTGCTATCCTTGCCCTGTTTATTTTCTTCTACAGCATGGTTGCGGGTCGTATCGAGCGATCGGCGATATCGGGACCCATGGTGTTTGTCGTCGCCGGATTCCTGATGGGGCCTTTTGGTCTCGGCTGGCTCTCTGGTGATGCGACGAGCGCAGATTTGCGAACTCTTGCGGATCTGACCCTCGCGTTAATCCTGTTTATTGACGCAGCGAACGCAGATATGTCCATCCTGAAGAAGCAGTTCCGGATACCTTCACGGATGTTGTTACTGGGCCTTCCCGGCGTGATTGCACTAGGATTTGGTTTTGCCGTACTGATTTTCGATGGATTATCACTGATAGACGCAGCAATCCTCGCAACCATGCTCGCTGCTACCGATGCAGCGCTTGGCAAAGCGGTGATTACTAACAAAGCGGTTCCCGCCCGGATACGAGAGGGTCTTAACGTGGAAAGCGGGCTGAATGATGGTATTTGTGTCCCCATACTGCTGTTTTTCATCGCGCTATCTGTTGGCGGAGAGCATGGTGGAAGCTCAGCGCCTGCTTTGCGTCTGCTTGCAACGGAAATCGGGATCGGGATGGCCGTTGGCATGGGCCTGGCCCTGGTCGGCGTGTCATTACTACGCTGGTGCGTTAAGCAGGGTTGGGTGACCGAGATTTGGAAGCAGGTCACGGTAGCAGCTCTGGCTCTCTCCTCGTTCGCGATCGCGCAAAGCCTGCATGGCAGTGGTTATATTGCTGCGTTTACCGGTGGCTTGCTTTTTGGTTTCCTGGCCAAAGAGGCCGCGCATAAACTGGTGATGGATGCTGAAGGCATTGGCGAGACACTGGCATTAGTGACCTGGATGCTATTCGGCGCAATGGTGATCGGTCCGGCATTCAAGTTGTTCAGCTGGGAAGTCGTGGTCTACGCACTATTAAGCCTTACTGTAATACGCGTCGCGCCCATCTTCCTGTCTCTCGCCGGTACCGGGGAAAGTATCTCGAGTCGGTTGTTCCTGGGCTGGTTCGGGCCGCGCGGCTTGGCCAGCATCGTGTTTGCAATTATCGTCATCAATGCAGGAGTGCCCGGCGCAGACGTTCTGGCATTGGTCGTTATTTGCACTGTGTTCTTGAGCCTGGTTGCTCACGGTATCTCTGCACATCCGCTGGCGAGGTGGCTTGGTCGTAAAGAAAGTAGCGATAGTAATCAACAACAATAAAGGAGTGTGGTCTTTCAACACTCCCCCTTTCTTAGCCTCCCTTGCCTGCGTCGCGCAGTGCCCTGATGCTCGCTCGAACCTCATTTAGAATTTCACCGACGTTTTCCGCACTCAGATTTTCTATTGCTTTGTTCTCCAACGGGAAAAATGCCATGAGATGATGGCGTAGTTTTTCGAAGGCCGCTGGGTTCTTGCGGCGACATACACTGCTGTCATTCTTGAGAACCCGATTTGCGACTTCATGCCGATTAAGGTCAATATTACACGCGATCGCAAGCATCGAAATTTCACGTGCAATTGCATCAACCTGAGTTTTGACGCTCTTAAATTTGATTCCACTTTATTAGTTACCTATTGTCATTTCCGAGCGAATTTTCGAGAAATTTCCGAGCCAATTCAAATGCAGAGATTTGGATACGACGATTGGACAATACGTGAACTCGCCGAACCATTTACGCAACTTGCGGTGAGAATTGGGGACACCCTTAGTTTGGGAAGCGGTGAGAATTGCGGACATCCTGATGTTCCCCCGGTTTAACGGACCACTAACTTGCAGCTATGGACTTCCCCCAGTGCATATGACACTTCCGGGCTGTTTTTACTCTGACCCCAAACGTCAGTCTTTACACTAATTTTCACTGCTGTCCCGTTAAGGAGTAAAAAGTAAGGCCTGAAAACCGGGCTGTTTTGGTATAATGAAATTGCGAAAAGTCATTATAAAACAAGCAGGAGTGCAGGCCTTGAGTCATCATAATACCGTGTTTTCCCAGCTTCTCAAATTGATACCGAGACATGAGTTCGAGGCCCTTGCAAAACAGCACCATACGGGCCGTTCGTTTCGAACGGCATCAAGATGGTCGCAATTTGTGAGCATGGCGATGGGGCAATTGTCGGGGCGAATCAGCTTGCGTGATATCGTTGAAAATCTGTCTGCGCAGGCCCACCGTCTTTATCATCTGGGTAGCACAAAGCTGTCGCGATCCAACTTGTCTCGCATCAATGACGCCAAGCCGTATGCGCTCTACGAGGCCTTGTTTGGAAAACTGTTGGGTCGCTGCCAGGGCGTGGTACCTGGCCATGCGTTCCGCTTCAAAAACCCGCTGTATTCGCTGGATGCCTCGACGATAGATTTATGTCTGTCGGTTTTCCCCTGGGCCGATTTCCGCACCACCAAGGGGGCGATAAAACTCCATGTTGGGTTAAACCATGCCGGTTACCTGCCCGAGTTTGTCACGGTCACCGAAGGCAAGAACCATGATGTGACCGTTGGTCGCACACTGGATTTTCCCAAGGGCAGTATTGTTGCCCTTGATAAGGGGTATAACGATTACACTTGGTATAAGCAACTGACAGACAAGGGAATATATTTTGTTACCCGACTCAAGACCAATGCAAAATACCGTACGTTATGCCGCCGTCCCGTACTGAAGAGCAAGGGTCTGATCTGCGACCAAACCATTGAATTCACCGGTACTCAGACGGCAAAGAAGTGTCCTGTACAGCTACGACGCATTGCTTACCGGGACGCACAAACCGGAAAGCGTTATGTGTTTCTGACCAACAACTTCAAGCTATCGGCCAAAACCATTGCCGATATTTACAAAGCAAGATGGCAAGTTGAACTGTTTTTTAAATGGATCAAGCAAAACCTGAAAATCAAATCATTTGTGGGCACGAGCAAGAATGCGATCATGACACAAATATGGATCGCACTGTGCGTTTACTTGCTGCTGGCTTTCCTCAAGTTCCAGGCAGGGTTGAAGAAAAGCACACAACAAATCTTACGACTATTACAGCTCAATCTGTTTGAAAAACGGGACTTGATGGCGTTACTGAGAGGCGATCCACCCGACAACACGCAGCCCAATATCAATCAGCTGGCCCTACTGTGAACGTTAACGGGACAGCAGTGACTAATTTTCATTGCCGTCACGGTCGCCACTTGGCACGCCCGTGAACACGTAGGCCGCTCCCGAGTCGCCACCCTTGACGTTGTCGTCAACCAAGCGGGCCCCGATTAGTGCGGTATTTCCGGACATTGCGACTCTGCCGCCGAACTGGTCGCCTGCCGAGCCATGCGAGGGGGTGAGCTTGGCATACTGGCTCCAGGTCGTTCCGGAGCGAGTGAATACATATGCTGAACCTGAATCGACACCGTTGATATTGTTGTCATCTGACTGGGCTCCGACTAACGCAGTGTTACCAGAAATCGCAACGCTGTAGCCGAAATCGTCGCCGGCCGCACCATCGTCGGCCGTGAACTTGGCCTGCTGGCTCCAAATGGCCCCGGAGCGAGTGAACACATACGCCGAACCCGAATCGTCGCCACTATCGTCAGTGAAGCGAGCCCCGATCAACGCGGTGTCACCGAAGACTGCGGCCCTAACGCCAAACAAGTCGCCTGCCGCGCCATCGGCAGCAGTGAGCTTGGCCTGCTGGCTCCAAGCCGCCCCGGCGCGGGTGAACACATACGCAGAACCTGAATCAATACCGTTGACGTCGTCATCATCCGCATTGGCCGTAACCACCACAGTGTCGCCAGCGAGTGCGACACTGTATCCGAACTCATCACCCGGCTCGCCATCGGCAGCGGTGAGCTTGGCCTGTTGGCTCCAGATCGTTCCGGAGCGTACAAACACATACGCAGAACCCGAATCGACCCCGTTGATATCGTCGTCATCGAACTTAGCTCCAAACACTGCGGTATCGTCGGAGAGTGCGACGCTATAACCGAACAGGTCAACCGGCGCGCCATCTGCGGCGATAAGTTTGGCTTGAAGGCTCCACGTCGTTCCGGAGCGGGTGAACACATACACAGAACCTGAATCGACGCCGTTGACATCGTCGTCATCCGCGTCGGCTGTAACCACTGCAGTATCTCCAGAAATCGCCACTCTGACCCCAAACCAGTCGCGTGCCGCGCCATCGTTAGCGGTGAGTTTGGCCTGCTGACTCCAGGTGGTCCCGGTCCGGATGAACACGTACGCCGATCCCGATTCGGCGCCATTGACGTCATCGCTATCAAAGCGGGCCCCAATCACTGCGGTATCACGTGACAGCGCGACGCTGTAGCCAAATTGGTCGCCCGCTGCACCATCGAGCGCAAGAACTTTCGCCTCTTCGATGGGGGTTGCTGACCAAGCCGGTCCAGCAACGAACAACAGCACACCCACCAACCCGAGCATGCTACGTATTGCAGCCGGTTGGGCGCGAAAAATAGTTATGCCCATGCTATTGAGGTCGTCATTTGCTTTCCCTGGTTCGCCAATTAAGAATTCGTGCTGTTTCATTAAACAATTTTACAATACAGCCGTTGCACTTAGTCACTTGATAGTAGTTTGGTTCAAATTTTCTCTGCAACAGCAAGGTCGTATTGCCTCCCTGTTTAGTCTGCAATTGGCAATGCCTACAGAAACAGTCGCCCAACCGACCTTACCGATTCTCCGCCATTGATGAGAAAAATAACTGCGCCTAATTCGGCTTTGGCATTGATTGCCAGGTTGGCCGAGAGGAAACAAGCATGACTAATCAGTCAACCAGAGCCACGGTCTCTGCTGTAAGCAAATTACGAAATGGCTAAGAATCATTGGCGTAATTGGCAATTAGCTACAGACACCCGGCGGCTTCAGGAATTCATTCGGGTGGGCAATCCAATCGAGGTAAAGAATTCGAACCAGATATTGACATGATACCTTTTGGTGTTATATTGCGTGACACTGTTTGGTGTTACTTCGGAGTTAATAGTGATTAAGAAACTAGCGATCCCTGCCTTGGCAAGCTTACTTGCAGTTGGGGCACTCGGAATCTTCTCAGAGGCGTCAGTGCCTGCCGTTATAACCAATATTCCCTCTGCTCAACTCGGCTGGGAGCGAACAGAAGAAGGCGTTGGGTTCGCTCCGCTGGTCGGAAAACGGTTCGAAGAATCATACATGGCGATGGTGCAACTACCCGCAGGACTGGTCAGTCCCGCTCACACCAAGTCATCGAATATGTTTGGTGTGGTGGTCTCTGGAACACTTGTAAATGTGACGCCCGAAGCCGGCCTGAATGACGAAGTTTTGCTGCCTGTTGGGTCCTTCTACAAGATTCCGGCCAATCTTCCACACATCAGCAAATGTGTTTCCGACACGGATTGCATCACCTTCTTGTATCAGGATGGCAAGTTCGACTTCTTGCCGATCAGCCAGTGAATATTGGTCCACAAGGCGCGTTTCGGGCGCTGGGTGACCCAACCCGGCGCAGCATTCTGATGCTCTTGAGCTCAGCAGACATGAGTATTGGCGAGGTTGCGTCTCACTTCGAAGTCACTCGGGGCGCAATTCAAAAACACTTGTCGGTGCTGCAGGAAGGCGAACTGATTTCCGTGCGAACGGCAGGCCGTGAACGCATCAACCACCTTGAGCCCGGCGCTATCAGAGCAGTAACAGAATGGCTCGGTTATTTTGATCAGTACTGGGATGAGCGCCTTACCAGCCTGAAGCACGCAATAGAAAACAAAAAGGAAAAAACCTGATGTCAGATTCAATGATTGTTAAGACGATTTTTCTTCGGGCAGATGCGGAAACGGTTTGGGATTTCCTGACCGACAAAGACAAGCTGGGCGAGTGGTTCCATCCTGCAGATTCTGACCTTGCGACGGGAAGCGACTATGTACTGAAAGGCCAGGCCGACGACGGATCTGAGGTCCGAAAATGCTGGGGCTCGGTTATGGAAGCAAGGCGGGCCGAAAAGCTGGTTTACACGTTCACCATTGAGCCCCTGGGCGGAGTGATGACAACGGTAACCTGGCTGCTTCAGGAAGTGCACGGCGGTACCCGTCTCACGCTTCATCATGAGGGGATCGGTGCAGCAGCCGATGACATGGCTTTGCCGCTGCTAATGGCGCTGGACGCCGGATGGGATGCACACCTGAGCCAACTTAGGGACGCTGCGAAATGAAGTTGCGTTGTCAGAAAAAGTTTGACACTACCTTGGGCGACGCCCTTTGCTTCCAGAGGCGATCGTTCGCTCTGAGGTCATTCTTTCTTCTTTATCGAGACCATCTCCGCGCTCCACTTGCTTGTCGAAAGCACTTCGAGCCAGCAGCCGTTCCACTCAATCGTGTCGCCCTTTACCGGAATTCGTCCAAGCAACTCCGTAACCACCCCCCCGAGACGACTTGCTTTTGTTTCAGGCGGCAGCTCGATTCCCAGCTGCTGGCTTAGTTTGCGGAGCTCAATCGTTCCCAATGCATGCAATGAACCGTCGTCCTGTGGCCACACGTCCTGGATCGACCGATCACTTTCATCGAAGATGTCACCGACTATCTCCTCGAGCACATCCTCAAATGTGACTATGCCCTGGACGTCTCCGTATTCGTCAACAACGATGGCCAGGTGTCGTCGGGCTTCTTTGAACGTTCGCAGTAGTGAATCGAGCGGCGCAGTTTCAGGCACGACGACCGGCTCCAGGATCAGGCGTGACCATTCAATCGTCTCATCGGTGTTTTCCTGCAAGTAGAGAAGCAAATCTTTCGCCAGTACGACGCCGGACACCTCGTCCAACTGATCCGTCATAGAAAATGGAAATCGGCTGTGCCGGGATTGTTTCAGTGTTTTCAGCACCTGCCGCCGGCTGCTTGTTGCCGATAGAAAAATCACCTGTTTGCGAGGCAGCATTACGTCCGATGCACTAAGCATGGGCAGTCCCGATGCTCCGATGATGATTCCCGCAGTCTGAACACCGACGACTCCCTCGGTTCTTCCCAGCGCGGCCAGCAGCCGGATCTCTTCAACTGAGGTCACCGACCCGTCCCTTCCACCACGCAGTGAGCGGGAAATGTAACCACTTATGAGAACCAGCGGGTGCAAAGCGACAGCTAGCGCGTGGATACCATGGGCGACCGGCGTAGCTAATCTCGACGCCTGTGTGATTCCGAGGGTCTTCGGAATGATTTCTGTGAAAAGCAGAACCGCAATCGTAAATACGATCGTGAAAATCCACAGCGTTTCTGAACTGAAGGCTTCTTTATAGGTCGCACCGGCCACCGCAGTGCCGACCGTGTGGGCGATGGTATTGGTAATAAGAATGGCTGCGATCGGCATGTCGATCCGCTGCTTAAACTCCTTTAGAAGCTGGCCGGAACGTTTGCCCTGCTGAACCAGTGCCTCGACCTGTGCGTGATTGATTGATAACAACACCGACTCGAATATGGAACATAGAAACGACACAATGAGCGCCACGGATACCGCGGCAATGAAAATCTGCATGCCCCCCCCCAACCGTAAGTCGCACGTGTAGCGAACGCCTAGTTTGTCGCATAACTTGTCTGGTTTACAAGCCGTGTCAAGGCAGATTTGCCATCTTGGGTATTACAAATCACATGACTCAATAGGGCA
>Ga0164313_10002185_pt1 | contig 17559 bp, 16 predicted proteins | sample GuaBasSedimGuay4_FD_113735 | JGI IMG/M metagenome (GOLD analysis project Ga0164313, IMG submission 113735) | Subseafloor sediment microbial communities from Guaymas Basin, Gulf of California, Mexico - Guay4, Core 4569-4, 0-3 cm | ecosystem: Environmental > Aquatic > Marine > Hydrothermal vents...
AACCATTAAAACACCCAACCTGGATAGAATGGCCAATGAGGGACAGAAATGGACCAATTTTTATGTCTCTGCTAATGTGTGTACACCTTCCAGGGCCGGACTGTTAACCGGACGCTATGCCATAAGAAGCGGTATGACAAGCGACAAAAGATGGGTGCTCTTTCCTGACTCTGATGGAGGGTTACCGGCAAAGGAAATAACGATAGCAGAAGTGTTGAAAGAGGCCGGTTATACTACAGCAGCAATCGGTAAGTGGCACTTGGGGCACCTGCCTCAATATTTACCAACAAGTCAGGGATTTGATTCTTATTACGGCATTCCCTACAGCAATGATATGGATAGGGTGGATGTAATAGAAGGGGAAGAAGATTATCTCTCGGCTTTTCCGAATCCCAAGATAGAAACTTTCAATGTGCCCTTAATGAGAGATGAAGAAATCATAGAAAGACCGGCTGACCAAACTACCATTACAAAGAGATACACCAAAGAGGCTGTAAAGTTCATCACCGCTAATAAAGAGAGACCTTTCTTCCTTTATCTGGCCCACTCGCTACCTCACGTACCACTTTTCACATCCGATGATTTTAAGGATGTCAGCGAGAGAGGGCTTTATGGAGATGTGATTGAGGAGATAGATTGGAGTGCAGGAGAAATTGTGAAGGTATTAAAAAGGGAGGGCATTGATAAAAATACGCTTGTAGTATTCACCTCTGATAATGGGCCATGGAAATTATTCGGGAATCAGGGTGGCAGTTCAGGCTTATTGTATGGTGCCAAAGGAACAAGTTATGAAGGAGGGGTGAGAGAGCCTGCGATTTTCTGGTGGCCTGGCACAATCATGCCTGAGGTGGTGTCCAAGATGGGTAGTACACTTGATATATTACCCACATTTGCCAGTCTGGCAGGAGCTATACTTCCAAATGATCGGATATATGATGGCTTTGATTTGACATCAGTCTTCAAAGGGGAAAGTATTTCTCCTCGCAATGAGATGATCTATTATCACAATACCAAAATTTTCGCAGCACGCAAGGGCGATTATAAACTCTATTACTACAGCAATAATCCTCTGGGATACCCTGAAAAATTAGAAAAACTGGAAAAATACCAGCTTTTCAACCTTGCGCATGACCCCTCAGAAAAAGATGATATTATGGATCAGTTTCCTGAGATCGTACAGGAAATCGAAGAACTGGTTATCCGGCATAAGGCTGGAGTCGTACATGTTGAGAATCAATTAGAGAAAAGAATTGGCGAATAGTTAACCAAATTCAGATATAGAGTAGAAATGCATAAGCAAAAATAACATTGGTAATAATAATATGAATTTAGCAGTTGCCCAATTTGAGCCAAAGGACGGAGATAAAGGCTACAACTTATCGATAATTCGAAAGCTTGCCGAAAAAGCAAAATCCAAAGGAGCAGACGTAATCAGTTTCCACGAAATGTCTATTACAGCTTATACCTACACGAAGGATTTAAACTTCGAAGAGATGACCGAATTAGCGGAGAATATTCCGAACGGAAAAAGTACCCAAGAATTGATTAAAATTTCCCGGGAATTAGAGCGTCCAATATTGGCAGGCCTGGTCGAAAAATCAGAAGGGGAGATTTTTAATACTTATATATGTGTTACGAAAGATGGAGTGATAGCCAAGCATAGAAAAATACATCCATTTATCAGCAAATACATGTCCGCCGGCAGCGAATATTGTGTATTCGACCTGCTCGGTTGGAAATGCGGGATTTTAATATGCTACGATAACAATGTAATTGAAAATGTAAGAGCAACAAGCCTTTTAGGAGCAGAATTGATTTTTGCCCCCCACGTTACAGGGTGTACACCTTCAGCAATGCCGGGGCGGGATTATGTAGATGATAAGTTTTGGCAAAACCGTGAAAACGACCCGGTTTCTTTACGATTGGAATTTGACGGACCAAAAGGCAGACGTTGGTTAATGCGTTGGCTACCTGCAAGAGCTTATGACAACGGAGTTTACTATGCCTTTACGAATCCGATAGGTTATGATGGTGAACATCTGAAAAATGGTAATTCCATGATAATTGACCCTTACGGCGAAGTTTTATCCGAAATAAGATCATTTGAAAACGACATTACAATTTCAAAAATTACAAAGGAAAGAATCCAACTTTCAGGCGGTTGGAGGTACACAAATTCCAGGAAACCAGAATTGTACAAGGATATTATTGGTGGGGGTCACAAGTCCGACACAACGCCGGTGTGGATGAAGGAGAAAACATCCAAGCATTGAAGAACTGTGAGAGTACAAGCAGAGTCAGTAACCAAGCTTAAATTGAGATACCGATGAAGACCATGGTAATTACAGGAGCCAGCAGCGGACTTGGAAAAGTGATGGCTCTGAATTTTGCAAAAGATGGATATAAAGTTTGTGCTGTTGCACGAAACAAAGAGAAATTAGAGGATTTGGCAAGTCAGGCTCCAGGACAAATTTCTACATACTCAGCAGATGTCGGGGATGTCAGCCAGGTGAAAGAGACCTTCGATAAGATCTTTGCAGCGCATAAGAGAATTGACGTATTGGTCAACAACGCTTCTGTTTTTAATAGCTGCAATTTTTATGAAGAGGAGCTCAGCAGCATTGAAAGATTAATCAATACGAATCTGAAAGGCACCATGTTCTGCACACATGCCGTGTTGAAATCGATGGTTGATCAAAAGGGTGGTCATGTGATCAATATAGCCTCGGTTTCAGGAACACACGGCATCCCGCAACAGGCGATTTACGGTGCATCAAAACATGGCGTGGTAGGTTTCAGTGATGTGATAGGCCAGGAAGTGAAGGAGTTTGGTGTTCATATCTGTGCCATTTGCCCCGGCGGTATTGATACCCCTCTGTGGAATGCATCAAATCCTTATCCCGGAGTAGAGGAGGATTTGATTGACCCGGAAGAGTTGACTGAGCTGGTTGGTTTTGTACTGGACAAGCCAACCCTCTATAAGAAACTGATCATGTTCCCCATGAGTGAGTGGCATTAGAAATTAAACATTATTATTTAGATAAAATAGTATCCCCATGAAAAAAATTGACCGCAACAAATCCAGAAGATCGTTTATTAAAAAAACCGTTCTGGGTACAGCACTCGTTTCTTCATCCCCTTTGTTACTCTCAAGGAGCTACAAACAACGATTATTGATGGAGTCCAGGGATTACCTGCCAGCTTCATTTGCAGCGAATGATCACATCAATATTGCACTGATTGGATCCGGCATCCAGGGTATCTATGATACAAATTCAGCACTGCGGGTACCAGGCGTAACACTTGTAGCTGTTTGTGATCTGTACAATGGCCGGCTGGACCGGGCGAAAGAGTTGTGGGGTAATGACCTTTTTGTGACCAGGGATTACCGTGAGATACTTGATCGCAGCGATGTCGATGCAGTTATTATTGCCACACCTGATCACTGGCACAAGAGGATCAGCATCGACGCCCTGTCATCCGGGAAAGCGGTCTACTGTGAAAAGCCAATGGTCCAAAAATTTGAGGAGGGCCGGGAAATCATTACAGCACAAGAAGAGACAGGTAAAGTGATGCAGGTAGGTAGTCAGGGTATGTCATCGCTGGGCAATGAGAAAGCCAAACAGTTATACGAAGATGGGGCCATCGGGCAAATCGTGATGCTGGATATGTACAATGACCGCTATTCTGCAGAGGGCGCATGGCAATATCCCATACCGCCTGACGCCAATCCGGATACGGTTGATTTTGATACATTTCTGGGTCATGCTCCTGAAGTTCCTTACGAATTGGTTCGTTTTTTCCGGTGGAGAAATTACAGGGATTATGGTACCGGAGTCGCCGGAGACCTGTTTGTACATGCATTTTCCACCCTGAACTTTATCCTGAGTTCATCCGGCCCGGAGAGAGCAGTTTCAACCGGAGGTTTGAGATACTGGGAGGATGGAAGGGATGTGCCAGATGTAACGATGACACTTTATGACTATCCTGAAACCAAAACACATGCTGCATTCAACGCTGCATTCAGGGTGAATTTCATTGCCGGAGGCGGAGGAGGCGGAGGTTTTCGCCTGGTGGGCACCGAAGGGGAGATGGAGGTAAACTCAAACAGGGTGAAACTATGCCGTTCAAAATTGGGGATGAAGCCGGGCGATTACGCTTTGATCGCTTATACTGAGGAGAATCAAAAAAATATCAGGGCTGCTTATGATCAGAAGTTTCCCGGAGAACGATCTGCTGATCTCAATATCGGTGAGACCATCTATGAAGCTCCCGATGGTTACATGGGAAGTCATTATGACCATTTTTACAATTTCTTTCGGGGTATTCGGGGGGAAAAGATGATCACAGAGGGTCCTATCTTTGGTTTACGTGCTGCCGGAGCTGCTCTGTTGGCCAACGAAAGCTACTACAAGGGAGAACCTGTAAAATGGGATCCTGAATCAATGCAGTTGATCTGAACCCATCAAAGCGTCCGTTCTGTCGATTAAAAGTTAATCCAATGGCTAAATTCCGGACAATAATAAAATCTTAAACAAATGAGAAATTTGTTAAAGTATATGAAAAAAGCATGGGTTCTTGTAGTTTTCCTTTTAGTCGTTAATATTATTGTAAACGGACAGGAAAATTGTGCCAAAGTTCTTTATGAAGAACTAACACCAAAAGAATTTCGCGAAAGAATTGCTGAAGCTCCTATCGCTTATCTCCCATTAGGGACTATTGAATGGCATGGCGAGCATTTACCGCTTGGAGCTGATGGTTTGCAATCGAAATATTTTTTAGAAGTACTCGCCAAGGAGGTAGGGGGAATAGTTCTCCCTATGTATTTTCTTGGTCCGGATTTGGCTCAAACGATTGATGGAAAACAATTGTACGGAATGGATTTTTACAGTGCAAAAGAGCATGGAAATCCCGAACAGCAATTGGATGGAAGTGCATACTGGATCTCCGATTCACTATTTTCTGCAGTTGTTGAGGCAACCCTCGTCCAGTTAAAGCGAGCCGGATTTAAAATCGTGGTTTATCACGGACATGGTCCCTCCACCAACCTGGTTAAAACGAGGACAGCGGGTTGGCAGAAAAAGTTTGATCTAAAGATGTTCAATTGCTGGGAAGAGGGCAGCGGCAATGTCTATGGCATAATGACCGACCATGCTGCAATGAACGAAACATCACTCTTAATGGCAATGTATCCCGAATTGGTTCAAATGGAGAATCTGCCTTCAGATACTGCAGTTTGGCCGGTAGGGGTTTCGGGAAGAGACCCCAGAATATTTGCAAGTCCCCAGGTGGGATTTAAGTCAATAAATGAACAAAAGGAAAGGATGGGAAAAATCCTGAGTAATGCACTTTCCGAATTATTATTCGAAATGCCAAAAAAATAGGAGGAAAATATGAAACATAGAGATTTGATAAGAAAACTGAGGATGGCCGCTTTCGCGGTTGGAATGTCTTGTCAACTACCCTTAACTGCTGAACAGGGCGTTCCTCCAGGTGGATCAAAACCTAATTTTATAATCATTTTTACAGATGACCAGGGATATGGTGATTTGGGATGTTTTGGTTCTGAGACCATTATTACACCAAGGCTGGATAATCTTGCAAAAGAAGGAACGCGTTTCACTGATTTTTACGTTCAACCTGTTTGCGGCCCTTCGAGATCGGCCCTGCTCACCGGCCGTTATCCTGTTCGGAGCGCGGGATGGTCCATGCCCGAAAGTGAAATCACAATGGCTGAAATTCTTAGACAAGCAGGATATGCAACTGCATGCATCGGAAAATGGGATGTATCCAATCGTAAAGACATAAAAGGGCGGGTGCCAAATGACCAGGGGTTTGATTATTATTGGGGGACATTGGGGGCTAATGATGGAGGTGCTGTTACTCTGTTTGACAACCGTATTAGTATTGGTGAAGAGCAGGATATGGCCAGCCTGACAAGACAATATACTGATAAAGCGATAGGTTTTTTAGAAGCAAACAGGGATAACCCATTCTTGTTGTATATCGCTCACACTATGGTGCATTCCGTGATAGATGCCTCTCCTGAATTTAAAGGAAAATCAAAGGGTGGACTCTATGGGGATACAGTTGAGGAGTTGGATTTTCATACAGGTCGTCTTCTGGATATCATAGATAAATTAGGATTACGTGAGAATACAATAGTCTTTTTTACTTCGGACAATGGGAGTTGGAACAACATGCAGGATGTTTTACGCAAGAAACATAATGGCCAGGTTGCCTGGGGTTCATCGGGCCCGTTGCGCGAGGGAAAAGGATCCACATATGAGGGAGGTGTACGTGTGCCATGTATAGTCCGATGGCCAGACCATGTGCCTTCGGGCAGGGTAAGTAATGCAATATTTTCCACCCTGGATTTCATGCCGACATTTGCCCGTCTGGCGGGATGCAATATACCTGATGACAGGATTATTGACGGAGTTGACCAAACAGACTTATTACTCGGAAAGAGTATTGAAGGTGAGAGAAATGACTTCTACTATTTCTGCAAAAATGAATTACATGGTGTCCGCAAAGGGAAATGGAAACTAATGCTACCTGATCGAAAAATATTCCGGGGGTACGTAAAGGACAGAGGAACGAAGGAAATAGAGCTGTATAACCTGGAATCAGATATTGGAGAAAAAAACAACCTGGCAGAGCAGCATCCGGAAATAGTATCAGAGCTGATGACTTATGCAAAGAAGTTTATAATGCCGGATATTCTTCCTCCTGTTTATATCAGGATTGAGTAAATAATTTGAATTATTGAGCGACAGCCTTTTGGTTGCTGTATTAGAATATCTGAAAATGACTAACGATAATTAGCTAATTCATATGATCGGAATCCTCTACATCGCGATAGGCAGCCTCAGTGGCTCCAGTTTTTATATTCCATTCAGAAAGGTGAAAGGGTGGGCCTGGGAATCCTACTGGATCAGCCAGGGCGTAGCTGCCTGGCTCGTTGCCCCATGGCTATTCGCACTACTAACTGTTCCGCCAGGTACGCTCATGGACATACTTCATGACGCACCTGCATCTGCCAAATGGCTTACAATAATGTTTGGTGCCCTCTGGGGAGTTGGTGGACTATCATTCGGGCTCAGCATACGGTACCTGGGTATTGCATTGGGTCAGAGCGTGGTGCTTGGGCTTGCAGCTGCCATGGGTACGCTGATTCCCTTCATCGTTGCCGGAGAAGACCTTTTTACCAGCCGGGTGGGGATCCTGACACTCGTAGGGGTAGCTATCGTCCTGGCAGGTATTGCCATAATCGCTTATGCCGGTGTCCTTAAGGATAAAAGTCTTTCAGAAAAAGAGAGAAAGGCAGCAGTGAAAGATTTTGCACTCAAAAAAGGTATCCTGATCGCAACACTTTCCGGTGTAATGAGCGCCTGTATTAATTATGGTTTCACAAGCGGAAAGGCTATTGATGAAGTGGCGTTACAGTACGGAACAAACGAGCTGTTCGTCAGCAATCCGACTTTGATCTTTATCCTGCTTGGGGGATTTGCAGTAAACTTCATCTATTGTCTCTTCCTGAATATTAAAAACAAAACGTACAGGGATTATACTCATGCATCCGCCTCTGTATTCCTGAATAATATTGCTTTCACTTTCCTTGCCGGGTTTTTGTGGTTTATGCAGTTCCAGTTCTATGGAATGGGCAAAGGCCAGGTCCCCGCTTCGATGGAAGCCTTTGCCTGGAGTATCATGATGGCCATGGTGATTGCCTTCAGCAATATATGGGGACTCATTCTCAAGGAGTGGAAAGGGGCTAGCAAAAAAAACCTCGTGGTACTATTTATTGGGATAACGGTTTTAATTCTGTCAATCTTCATCATCAAATTCAATTAATAAACACTTAATCATTATTTGTAACTAAAAACAGAAAATACAATGGAACGTAAATACTCAGTTATACTTGGCAACCTTGGCAACACCCGGGACCGGTTCTGTACCGGGTACAAAGACAATCCCGATAGTGCGGAGATGCTCAAACAAGCCGCCGCTATTCCATATGTAAGTGGTATTGAATTGGTAGGAACATGGGATATTCGTCCCAACAATGCAGTCGAGATGAAAAAGGCATTTGTTGATCTCCATCTGAAATGTGTGTCTATTATCCCGGACCTGTTTGCAGATAGAATCTACTGGAAAGGCAGCTACACCAGCAATGACAAAAACGTACGGTGCAAGGCGATCGACTACACCAGGCAGATGTGTGATATTGCCCTTGAGATGGATTGCGAGACCATTAATATCTGGCCCGGTCAGGATGGTTACGACTATTTGCTTTGCGCTGATTACAGTGACCAACGCGAATGGATGTGCGAAGCAATCTCCGAGTTGGCGAACTCCTACCCGAATTTGCAATTTGCGCTTGAATACAAACCCATGGAACCCAGGACCCACTCCCTGTTGGCAAGGACAGCCGACACGCTGCTGCTGGCTCAGGAAACCGGATGCAACAATGTGGGAGTGACAATTGATACAGGGCACGCATACATTGGAGGGGAGGTTGTTGGTGAGGCAATTGTACTGACTAAACGTGCAGGGAACCGCTTGTTCCATATGCACTTTAACGACAACCACTCTACCTGGGACGATGATATGATCGTGGGGACAGTGCACACGGTATGTTACCTCGAGACTCTGTATTGGCTCGACAGATGCGGCTACTCCGGTTGGCTTTCCATGGACCAATACCCGTACCGGGAAGATGCGGCCTCTGCAATCGGGGAGAGCATTCTCTGGTTGCGGCGATTTGACGAAGTTGTTCAAACACACAGTGCAGAGATTGATCAGCTCGTGAAAACAGGAGATGCCGTGGAGACTTCGCGCTTTTTACGAAATGTGTTAATGGGCAAATAGTTACCAAACCTCCCCCAACGGGATTACTCAGACACAAAATTCTAACAGGAGTGACCAACACAGGATATCAATGAAGACAATGGTAATTACAGGAGCCAGCAGCGGACTTGGAAAAGTGATGACTCTGAAGTTTGCAAAAGATGGATATACAGTCTGTGCCATTGCAAGAAGTAAAGAGAAGCTCAATGATTTGGCAAGTCAGGTTCCCGGACAACTATTTGCATATTCGGCGGATGTCGGGGATGTCAACCAGGTAAAGGAAACCTTTGCTAAGATCTTCACAGAGCATAAAAGAATTGATGTTTTGATCAATAACGCTTCGGTTTTTAATATTTGCAGTTTTTTTGAAGAGGAGATCAGTAACATTGACAGATTAATCGATACGAATCTGAAAGGCACAATGTTCTGCACACATGCCGTATTGAAATCGATGGTGGAGCAAAAGGGTGGTTATGTGATCAATATCGCTTCGGTTGCAGGAACACACGGAACCCCACAAACAGCAATTTATAGCGCATCAAAATATGGGGTTGTAGGTTTCAGTGATGTAATTGGTCAGGAAGTGAAGGAGTTTGGTGTACATGTTTGTGCAATCTGCCCCGGTGGTATTGACACCCCTTTGTGGAATGAATCTAATCCATATCCCGGGATAACCGAGGATCTGATTGACCCGGAAGAGCTGGCAGATCTGGTTGGTTTTGTACTTGATAAGCCAACCCTCTATAAGAAACTGATCATGTTTCCAATGAGTGAGTGGCATTAGTAGTACAAAAATGGATCGATAAATATGTATGTAGTTATGAACAAAAAGGATAATTAAAGCATCTGAAATGAATGAGTCACGAAGTGATGCACATACGGATTTAGGTTGCGAATATGGTACTGCTCTAGATTTAGAAAAAGAGATCTATCAAATACCTGTAATTGATGCTCATGAACATTTAAAAGGTCATGAGCAGTGTCAGGCCTGTGATGGTGTAGTTGATTTCTTGACAGGAACATATTTATCTTCAATGTTACCTTTCGCTGATTGTAAGCTAGCATTAAAAATTAATGATACAGCTCTTAGCGATAAAGAACGATGGGATGCTCTTCAAAAAATATGGCTAAGTGTATCTTGCACAGGATATGGGCAGATAGTTAGGCGTATGCTTTGCGAATGGAGATTAAGCTCCGATTTGAGAAATGTTTCTTATACTGACATTCAATCAAAATTATCTGCACGCTCTCCTGAAATGAGCCGTAAATCTTATGCCAAATCAGGCATAGAACACTCACTAACACATTATCTTTCTCATCCTCTTTGTGGTGGGATAAGTAACGTTCGTTCATTTTTAGAAGGGCAACTTGTTTTTGATGAGAGATTTCATCCTCTTTTAGGGACTTTGCCTTTTCATGACTTTTGCAACAAAGAAGATATTGAAAGCATTGAGCTAGTTTCTCAAAAATCTATTTCTAGTCTTGAGGAATTAGTGAATTCCATTAAATATATAATCGAGTCTTGTGTTGCAAAAGGAGTCGTTGGACTGAAAGACCATGCTGCTTACACAAGAGGATTATCATTTGGAAAGATGGATAAAAATGCAGCCAATCATCAATTTCAACAATTATACTCAGGAGAGACTTTTAGTAATGGAGCAAATCAATTGTCAGATTATCTTTTCCACAAAATAATTCAAATTTCAATAGAATTGAAGATCCCCGTTGCTATTCATACAGGATATTTGGTGGGTTCTGCAGATCCAAAATCTAATGTAAAACATTTTGTTCCAATAATTGAAGCATACCCAGATGCGACCTTTGATTTATTTCATCTCAATTATCCATGGCAGGAAGATATGATATCGGTCTTAAAAAGATTCCCGAATACTTTTGCAAATTGTTGTTGGAGCTATATTGTAGATATAGAAAAGACAAAACAATTTCTTCGTTCCGCTTTGGGATCTATCCCAGCAACGCGCATTTTGGGTTTTGGGGGAGATTATTCAATTCTGCCAGAGCCTGTGATAGCCCATTTAGATATAGCGAGAACTGCTATAAGCGAAGTTTTGTCAGAAGCTATAAATAAAAGCCTGTGTTCTAAAAACAATGCTTTAGAAATAGCAAAACTGTGGTTATACGATAACCCTAGAAGAATTTATAATTTATAAGCATAAACCATACAGGAAAACTTTCACTGTATTCAATGTGGTCTGTGTTTTAAAAAAAAGAAAGATATGAAAAGAATTGGTTATAAAATGAAGTTGAAAACAGGTTGCAAAGAAGAATATAAAAAAAGACATGACAACATTTGGCCAGAATTGCTTGAAGAGCTGTCTTTATTTGGACTATCTGATTTTCAAATATTTTGGGATAAAGAAACCGATATCTTATTTGCCTCTTATCTGCAGGAAAAGGAAGCAAATAAAAAAACACAACCAGGTGGAGATGTTCAACGAAAATGGTGGGACTACATGAAAGACCTTATGGATGTAAATCAGGACAATTCTCCTGTAACAACACCATTAGAGGAAGTCTTTTACATGGAATAGAACTTAAAGCACCACCATAAAAAATATTAGACGAAAGTATCGAAATGTTAAAAAATCAAGAAGATCCCGGAAAAAAGTAAATAGTATGAAAAAGCAATTGTTATTAATCGTGCTTCTAACCGGGCTTGTTGGGTTTCAGTCCTATGCCCAGTTGCCTGAAAAGGCGGAAGATATTTCACCACTACTGGTCGGGGAATCCATACCGGATGTAGCATTGAAAGCACCTGATGGAAGTGATCTCCAGATTTTGGATATCCTCAATCAGAAACCAACGGTACTCCTGCTTTACCGGGGAGGCTGGTGTCCTTATTGCAATATCCACTTGGCTGAAATACAGGAGGCTGAAAGTGAAATCATTAAACTGGGGTATCAAATAGTGGCCATCAGCCCCGATTCGTACAAGAACCTGCAACTTTCGGGTGAAGAAAATAAGCTGAGCTACAACTTGTATTCCGATGCTGATGGGAAACTATGCAAAGCCATGGGTATTGCCTTTAAAGCCCCCGACAAATACGAGAACATGTTATTTGAAGATTCTGGCGGGTTAAACAAAGGCTTCCTGCCTGTCCCATCGGTGTTTGTTACCGGCACAGACGGGAAAATTTTATTTGAATATATCAATCCTGAATATAAAACACGATTGAGTGCCAGCCTCCTGGTTGCAGTATTGAAAAACCTTATAACGACCAATTGATGACCATCAATCATGAAACATTTATGTTACGCAACAACTTTCAAGAAGCATAATTTAGGCTTACTTATAAAACGACAAAACATGAAAAAACTAAAAATTCTAATCCTGTCTGTAGCACTTTGTTTATTTGCAAATATTAGTATTGCGCAACAAAAGGAGTTCGTTTCTGTGATAGAGAACTCCGAATCACAACCTCAATTATTAGAAGGAATATTGAGTCAGCTTAATATTTCATTAGATCTTAGCCAACGTATAATGAATGAAGCACAGTTGGTTGCACAATCACTTGAAGAAAATGTAACCATTGCTATTGTTGATAGAGTTGGAACACCTATCCTGGTTGCTAAAAATGATAACCATGGTGAGTTGCACTTTGAATTTGCTCTTTATAAAGCAAAAACAGCTGCTATGCGAAAATTGCCAACAAAAGAATCAGACGATCAGGTGTTTCAACTTTCCAATCTCGAAAATACAAATATGTTGCTAGGTGTTGCAGGAGGTATTCCTATATTCTATCAAGGTCAGTGTATAGGAGCCATTGGAGTAACAGGTGCCGCCGAGGATGTAGATTTAGAAATAGCACAAGCTTCATTAAAAGTTATGCGTTCACCTGCTGGTAATTATCAGAAATGAAAATATATTGATAAATCAATCTATACTTGGCAATGAATACATATGAATAAAAAAAACAAGTATTTAAGGAATTTTATTCTTATTGGATTGTTATTCTTTGTACACTTTGCAAAAGCACAAAGACCCAACATTCTTTTAATCATTTCAGACGATTTAAACACGCATATAGGTCCGTATATGGAGATTGATAAACATACTCCACATCTCGATCGACTTGCAAATGAAGGTGTTCGTTTTTCCCGGACTTATTGCCAATATCCACTTTGTGGTCCGTCAAGAGCTTCGTTAATGAGTGGGCTGTATTCAGAAACAAATGGAGTTTTAAATAATAATGACACCCTTGGTAGTTATCGTGTTGAAACACCGTCGCTTGCAAAACATCCTTCAATAGCAGGTTTTTTTCGGGAACAAGGTTATTATACAGCAAGGGTTTCTAAAATATATCACATGGGTGTACCGGGCGGTATAGAAAGGGGTGCTCCCGGCGGTGATGACCCTGATTCGTGGGATTATGCTTTTAATGTTTTAGGACCGGAAACACTTAGTCAGGGTACTTTAGAATTACTTTCTCCAGGTAATTTACATTATGGTGGTAATTTTTCAAGAATGATTTTACCCAATGAACTTGAAGAAACTCAAACCGATTACATAACCACAACTCAGGCACTTGCGATTTTGGAGAACCGAGTGGGAAAATTACCACTACACGGTACAAACAAAAGACGTTTAAAACCAGACGCACCATTTTTCCTCGGTGTTGGTTTGGTTCGCCCACATGTTCCACTTATTGCCCCCGAAAATTGTTTTAAGCCTTACCCAGAAGATGAGGTAGAGTTACCCAAATTTAAAATTGATAAAAATGTTCCGGAGCAAGCACTGAGACAACGGAATAATAAATCTCAGAAAATGAATGAACTTCAACAACGCCAGACAATAAGTGCTTATATGGCAAGTGTTCGGTTTATGGATCAACAAGTCGGGCGTTTGTTAGATGCACTCGACAGATTGAAAATAAGAGATGAAACCATTGTTATTTTTATTTCAGACCACGGGTACAACCTGGGTGAACATGATTGTTGGTCGAAAGTGAGTTTATGGGAAGGAAGTGTGCGGGTTCCAATGATTATATCCGATCCTTATAACAAATCAAATAATGGAATTTCAAGCAAAGCTATAACTGAATTGATTGACCTTTATCCAACTTTAACTGAGCTCTGCGGATTTTCTGATAAACAACCACAAATTCTTCAGGGAAGTAGTTTAGCCGGTATTATTAAAGGAGAAAAACGACAAGAAAAAGAATCGATAGCATACACAGTTACAAGTGATAATGGTGCAACTATTAGAACCGATCGGTGGAGATATACTCGCTGGGGAGAAGATATTGAGAATGGGAATGAGGAACTCTATGACCATAATAAGGATTCTGAAGAGCATGTTAATCTTGCGCAGAATTTAGAATATCAAACTACTTTAATTGAATTAAGAACGAAACTTGAACAAGCCAGAAAAAATGCAAGGAATGGATTGACGACTATAAATTAAAAAATTGACAAAAAAAGTAGGACATAAATGTTCTTTTGCTGAGGTGACAGATCATGCAGCGATAGTTGAAACCTCACCTATTAAGGCAATGTACTCTTGGATGGTTCAGATGAGAAAATTACCATAAGGCAATAAATAGCGTTACAAATTTTTCAAATTAGATATTTAAGTACAATTAAAAGAAGCATTATGAAAATCAAAACAAGTCTAATCGTAGGAGTATTTACTGCTCTTTTATCTCAAATGTCGTGTTCCACAAAAACACCAACCGACCTTACCAAAACAAGCTTTATCCCGCAACCGGTTTCGGTAACAGCAACTGGTAATTCATTCAAAGTAAAAAACTCAACCGTAATTTACGTTCAAGAAAAATTGCAACAAACCGGGCAGTATCTGGCAACTGAAATCAATGAAATAACTGGTTTTTCACCCGACGTAAGAACAATCGATAAAGAACCTACGAGAGGCATTTACCTGACTCTTTCCGATAGAGACATTGAATTAGGAGAAGAAGGTTATGAACTTACCATTGATAAAAAACAAATAACCATAACTGCTAATAATGCAGGAGGCTGTTTTTATGGTATTCAAACTTTATTGCAGACCATGCCCATAAAAGCTAACTCAGATGAATTGTTAGAAATTCCTACAGGTTTAATTCGCGATATTCCGGAATATGCATACCGTGGGGCAATGCTTGATGTAGTACGGCATTTTTTTGGTGTTGAAGATGTAAAACGATACATCGATTTTCTGGCGGCTTATAAAATGAATGTATTACATTTTCATCTTACCGATGATCAGGGCTGGCGAATTGAAATTAAATCTTGGCCAAATTTAACTACCCATGGCGGAAGCACTCAGGTTGGTGGAGGCGTTGGAGGTTATTACACACAGGAACAATATTCCGACATAGTAAAATATGCACTGGAAAGAAACATTACTATAATTCCTGAAATAGACATGCCCGGTCATACCAATGCTGCACTTGCATCATACGCCGAATTAAATTGCGATGGAAAAGCAACAGAATTATACACCGGAATTGAGGTTGGATTTAGTACATTATGTACTGATAAAGAAATTACTTACCAATTTATTGACGATGTTATTCGCGAATTGTCTGCACTAACACCCGGTCCTTACATTCATATTGGAGGCGATGAGTCACTGGTGACAAAAACTGAGGACTATATTCCATTTATAAATCGTTTACAGGAAATTGTGGTCTCACATGGTAAAAAAGTAATTGGTTGGGATGAAATTGCTAATGCCAAACTGGTTGAAAATGCCACCGTTCAATTCTGGAATCATGTTAAAAATGCAACCAGAGGTGCTGAACAGGGAGCTAAAGTAATTATGTCGCCAGCATCAAAAGCTTACCTCGACATGAAGTACGACTCAACCACTCACCTTGGACTTAATTGGGCAGGATACGTTGAAGTAGATATTGGTTATAATTGGGATCTGGCAAGCTTTATTCTCGGTATTTCGAAAGACAACATTCTTGGGATTGAAGTTCCGCTATGGTCGGAAACCGTTACAAATATTAATGAAATTGAATACATGGTTTTCCCACGATTACCCGGGTATGCTGAAATTGGCTGGTCGGCACCTGAAGCCAGGAACTGGGATGAATATAAACTAAGGTTGGCTAAACACGGAAAACGATTTCACGCCATGGATATTGATTATTACCGGTCAGCATTAGTTCCATGGGAGTAATTGCTAATCTATCAAAAAACAGTTTTTATGAAAAGCTCATTCTATGAATTGGAATCATCTTCAAGCTCAAAGGAATTACAAGTGGGTGAAAGCATGAGGCATATTCATAAAACCTATCATTTTGAAGGAAAGCAGGAAGACTTAAACCTAATAGCAAAGAGGGTACTGGGAATTGACTTGGATGAAGTGAAAACAAAACACAATTGGCGTTAACTTATGCATCGTATTGAAAGCGAGCTCAACAGGTTACCTTCTTAGTTTATTGTGCTTTCTCCAGTCCTCAGACATTGCTAAAGCTGATATCTCATTTTTTTAGAAACAGATGCATATTTTCCGGAGTTATTACTTCAAATTCGGTGTTGGGGTATGCTCTGGAAAAAGTCTTGGATAGGTATGACTTTTTATGCGGGCTCCACTTAAACTCCCAGGCAAAAAACTTGTCCTGATGTTCCTCAATAAAATCAATTTCCTGCTGCTGGGAGGTTCTCCAAAAATATGATTTTACATCCATCTCATTATTTTCCAGAAATTTGAAACGTTCACTAATAAGAAAATTCTCCCACAATGGACCCTTATCTGTCCTTGAGGACAAAGAGGAAAAGTTGCTAAGGATTGCATTTCGGATTCCGTTATCGTAAAAATATATTTTGCGGGTTTTTTTAATCTCATTCCTGACATTTCGACTTAACCCTCCCAGCCTGAAAATGATATAGGATTTCTCTAACAGGTCAATATATTTTTCAATGGTCTCTTTGTCTGAATTTAAGAGTTGAGCGATCTCATTGTATGAAACCTCGCTCCCTACCTGTAATGCCAGCGCCCGAAGTATTTTCTCTAGTAAAACAGGTTTCTTAATGGTATCCAGCATTAGCAGATCCTTATATAAATAACTGGACGCAAGTGATTTAAGCAGCTTACCCTCCTGTCCTACGTTCAAAGCGATATCAGGGTAATATCCATATATCAGCCGATGCTCCAAAAGTCTTCTTTCAGTCAGGAATCCATGATGATCCGCCATTTCACTAAAAGAAAATGGATAAAGTGTGAATTCTAATTTCCTTCCTGTTAATGGTTCGCTGATTTTGTTAGCAAGTTCAAATGAGGAAGATCCTGTGGCAATGAGTTGAACGTTCTTGAAATTGTCATGAATAATCTTTAAAACAAGTCCGGTTTCAGGAATTCGCTGAGCCTCATCAAGTACAACGATGCTGGATTTTCCAATGATGGGAATGAGTTTTGCCGAATTTAAATCTGAAAATAATTCACGTACATCGGCATCGTCACCGTTAAAGAGCACGGTCTCTCTGGCATAAGGTGCAAGCAATTGCTCTATCAAGGTCGTTTTACCTGTTTGACGTGCTCCGTATACAATTATGGTTTTGTTTTTAAAAAGATAATTCTCAATAATGCTTTTCAGATGACGATGGATAATTAGCATAATTACATAATCATTTATTGATTCTAATCGAATATAAATATATATATATTCGATTTAAATCGCAATTTTATATAATTATATTAACCAATCCCAACATCTATATCCAATGCCCTGTCAAT
>Ga0164313_10002187_pt1 | contig 17556 bp, 17 predicted proteins | sample GuaBasSedimGuay4_FD_113735 | JGI IMG/M metagenome (GOLD analysis project Ga0164313, IMG submission 113735) | Subseafloor sediment microbial communities from Guaymas Basin, Gulf of California, Mexico - Guay4, Core 4569-4, 0-3 cm | ecosystem: Environmental > Aquatic > Marine > Hydrothermal vents...
GATTCGCGGACGCGCAGCGGCATTCGAGCGGCACTTTTTTCGGCTGCGCCGAAAGTCGCTCCACTCTCATAGCCTGCGCTAGTCCACTCTCGCACGCACATTCCGTTTGGTCGGTATCGTCGTTGGGGTCCGATCGTGGATACCGTTCGGGATAGATGTGTCCACCCGTGAGCCTGATCCATTCAATTAGTACCTTTCGGTCTAGCAGGGGCTCAAGCGCAACAGATATTTCATATTCCCGGCTACGAGCGAATTCAGTTTCCTGGCCTGGATCACCAATAACCAACTCGGTGCCGGAAACACCGATAGCGGGTAACAGCATCAGGTCGAACTCACCTTCCAGGCGGACGCTCATGCCGATGCGCCCGCTCAAAGTCTGTTCCAGCATCCGCCGCCCGCCGGAAGATTCCAGCCAACTGTCAGCCAACCAGTAAGCTGCAACGGGCAACAATATGAAGCCCGCCAGTATCACGATTACCAGTTTCCGGAATGACACTTTCATCGCAAATCCGGAACAGACCCAGACTGGTGTTGCGTTGGTGGCGCGTCTAAACTGTGTCGATGTCCCATATTGATATGTGTGCACGGCATTCGATGCCTACCCCCGAAGCGCAACAGGCAGCCGACGAACTGGCCAGCGACCTGGCGGAAAAATTTGAGATCAACTATGGCTGGGATGGCGACCATATCCATTTCGAAAGACCCGGTGTTCACGGCATGATCACTGTCCGTGACAACGAAATCAGGATCAAGGCTACACTCGGTTTGATGCTCATTTTTCTGAAACCGCTGATCGAGGATGAAATAACACAATACCTGCAAACTCACTTCGACTGTACCTTCGTCTAAGCCGCTAGAATCCGAACGGCAGCACTTCGCCCGCGAACAGCTTTTGCATGGAGTCCCATTCCCGCTGGTAGATGGTCTCATTGAATTGCCGCACATCATCGAGCGCCCGGAATGATCCCAGGCCCGATTCCAGAAACTCCTGCAATTTCCCGAACCCTGCCGCGTGGGCCGGCCCGCGCAACAGACGCACCAGGGTATTGACCAGCGGCTTGTTTACCAGTCTGTCGAGGTCGTATCCAAGCTTCCTGATCAGCAGTATCTGCCTTTCACGGCCCGACTTGTCGCTACCGGCGCGGTAGACTTCGCAATACCGGTCCATGTCCAGGTTCTGAATATCAAGCCGTTCCATGTACCCCGCCATTTCCATGTCGAATTCAAGGCTCACAGCCTGCAATTCAAAAGCTTCGGACATAACAAGCAACACTTTGTCGGGAAGAAATCGTTTCATCACCGGCATCACCTTGCTCATCTGCTGATCACGCTGCCGGAAATCCAGTCCGCCATACAACTCGGTGAGAAAAAAATTGATTGCCGGGCGATAAGCATCCTGCTGAGTCAAATCATCGAAAGTCCGCGCCAATCTGTTCTGCTGCCACCTCTGTAGCTGTTTGAATGCATGTTGCGGGAAATCCTCGCCGTCAATTTTGCCGGCCAGGCGATGATTCCAGGCCAGCATCTCGTACAGGCGATCGGCTCCGGTTCCCATCACTCAGGGGAGCTTGGCGATCACTTCCAGCAATTCCTCGCGCTTGCGCCGGAACAAAGATACTGATTCGATGTGCAGATACCGGATCACACCCGCTTCATCCACCAGGAACACAGACCGCTTCATCCCCAACAGTCCCTTGCTGTCGTACATGGCGGCAACGGTAAGTCCCGGATCAGTCAACAGAGTAAACGGAAGCCGGTATTTCTCACGAAACTTCCGGTGTGATTCAGCGCTGTCGTTGCTGATGCCAACAACTTCCACGCCCAGACCCTCAAATGCCTCCACGCCATCGCGGTAGTCACATAACTGTTTGGTACACACTGGCGTGTTATCGCCGGGATAAAATGCGAGCAATATTTTCCGTCCCGCCATCTCGGCCAGGCTGAAATCATTTCCAGCGTCGTCCTTGAGGACGAATTGTGGCGCTTTATCGTTGATTTTTAGCATTACCAGTGAATCCCCCGCATTAGGCTGGCGAACGCCACCTGTTCCTGGGAAGCCGCCTCCTGGTGATCTTTCAGGCCCTTCGAAACGGTCGAATCCGGGAACATCCTAAAAGCGCTGTTCATAACGATTTCAGAAACCTTCGGCGCTACGGAGTGCAGCACCTGGGCAAAAATCCCCAGCCGTGTCGCGATACGCTGCGGCTGGTAAATTACGGCCTGCTTCACCATGGCGGCCGCTTCTTCGGGTGAAATGGTCGGGACATTTTCGTAAATCTTGGTTGGGGCGATCATCGGTGTCCTGACCAGCGGCATGTTGATGGTGGTGAATTTTACCCCGGTATCGCTGAACTCGGATGACGCGCAACGCGAAAAAGCGTCCAGCGCGGCTTCGGAGGCCACGTAGGCGGAGAATCGCGGTGCATTGGACAGCACACCGATTGATGAAATGTTGATGATGTGACCGCGGCGCTTCTTCTCCATCACCGGCAACACCCCCATGATCAGGCGCAGGCTGCCGAAGAAATTCAGTTGCATGACACGCTCGTAGTCATGGAAGCGGTCATAGGACGAAGCGATACCCCTGCGGATAGAACGGCCCGCGTTATTGACCAGGATATCGATGGAACCCATTTCGGCGCGAATCTGTTCGAGCACGGCATCACAGGCGTCCATCTCGGCCAGGTCGGCGGAAAAGGACTTGACCTCACCACCCTCCTCCTCGATTTCGCGCACCGCTTCAGCCAGCTTGTTCTCGTCGCGGGCTACAATCGCGACCCGCGCACCGGCCCGGCCCATCATGACGGCGGTGGCGTGGCCGATTCCGGACGAACCACCGGTCACCACGACTACCTTGCCGGCCACGTGCCCCCGCAGGCTGCGGTCGATAAACAGGTCGGGATCCAGGTGCCGCTCCCAGTAATCCCACAGCCTCCAGGCATAGTCGTCAAGGCGGGGAACCGTGATGCCAGTCCCCTTGAGCAGTTTCTGCGTTTCCCGCGAATCAAATTTCGTCGGGTAGTTAATGAAGGTCAGGACATCCGGCGGCATGCCGAGATCTTTCAGCACTTCGCGGGAAATGCGTCGCACCGGCGGCAGCATCATCAGCCCCTGCTTGACCACCCCGGGAATCAAATTGAAAATGCGCGCATCGATGCGCATACTCATCTGCGGCGCGTGGGCCGCTTCGGCGAACAGGTTCAATACATGGCCTATGCGCAAGGGCTTTGGGTCGGTCAGATGAAAGCATCTTCCATCCTGCCGCGGCTGATGGGCAATGTGATCCAGCGCCCTGACCACGAAATCCACTGGGACGATGTTGAGCCTGCCACCCTCCAGGCCAACCATCGGCATCCAGGCTGGCATTGCCCGCCGCATTTTCTGAATCAACTTGAAGAAATAGTACGGGCCGTCGATCTTGTCGATCTCACCGGTGGTGGAATCACCAACCACGATGCCGGGGCGATAAATCCGCCAGGGAATCTTGCATTTGAAGCGCACCACCCCCTCGGAATCATGCTTGGTGCGGAAATAGGGGTTTTCCAGACCAATGGCCTCTTCGAACATGTGCTCGGTAAAAGTGCCGGGGTACAAGCCCGCAGCCGCAATTGAACTGACGTGATGGAACCGTTTTGCCTTGACCGCTTCGGCAAAGCGAACCGCGTTCTGCGTACCCTTGATATTGACCGCGTCCTGGGCGGCCGCATCAGCCTTCAGGTCGTAAATCGCCGCCAGGTGAAAAACGTGGTCAATATTCCCGTCCAGTTCCTTGCGCCGGGCGGGAGAAATACCCAGGAAAGGCTTGGTCAAATCACCGGTAACCGGGACGATTTTCTTCGCTGCCGCACCCCAACCCAGCTTCAGTTTTTCCAGCTTTCCCAGCGATTCCTTACGGACCAGGACATATACCTTGCCGCGGCGTTTGAGCAACAGGTTGATGAGATTGTGGCCGATAAAACCGGTTCCGCCCGTTACGAAATAACTCATGGGAATTCACTCCAGAATGATGCGCTGAGTCTTAAGTGATACGATCATAGCAGATGAAGCCATCACCGGAGAAAGTGGAACATGAGTACTGGAGAAGAAGCATTCGAACAAGCAGCGGTCGCAGCTAAATCCCTGCCGGAACGGCCAGATGACAACACCATGCTGCAACTCTATGCCTTGTACAAGCAGGGCTCTGCAGGTGATGTACAAGGTAGTAAACCCGGGTTTTTCGATTTTGTGGGCGCCGCGAAGTACGAAGCCTGGGAAAAGCTGAAGGGCACCAGCGGCGAGGACGCCCGCGACCAGTACGTGAAGTTGATCACAAAACTGGGTGGAAAACTCTAATCGGCTGTCACCACTGATACCATGGCCCGTCGCGACACCAGGGAATTGATCCTCACCACCAGCCTGGAGCTGTTCAACCAGTTTGGTGAGCCCAATGTCACCACCAACCACATAGCCGATGAAGCTGACATAAGCCCGGGCAACCTGTACTACCATTTCCGCAGCAAGGATGACATCGTCATCGAGTTGTTCAAACGCTTCCTGGTCCGTTTTCAGCCCCTGATCGAAATTTCCGACGAGTCACTGCTCCAGGCGGAGGATCTCTGGTTTCAACTGCACCTGAGCTTTGAGCTCAAGGGCGAATTCCGGTTTTTGTTCCGCAACCTGTCCGATCTGACGGCCCGGATTCCGGACCTGGACCGCGCCATGCGCGGCCTGCTCAAACGCGAGCGCCAATCTGCATGGAACTCACTGACCGGACTGGAACAAGCCGGCGTGATGGGCATCGACCCCCGGCAGAAAGAAATGCTGGCCGACAGTATTTTGCTGGCCCTGACTTATTGGATTCCCTTCGCGGAACTGTTCGAGCCAGGCGGACTGGAGGACGCCTCGGCACAAACCCAGGCCATTGCACGCGTGCTGCTGCTGGTGACTTCACATTTCCGCGAACCCGAAAGAAGCCAGTTCACCGCCCTCGCCTACAAATACTTGAGTAGCACGTAGGAGCGGGCCATGCCCGCGATCTTTAAAGGTTGAAAAAAAAGATCGCGGGCATGGCCCGCTCCTACAGATAAAAAAAGGCCGGCAGGGCGCCGGCCTAAAGAGGGATATCAGGGAACAATGGGGTCAGAGTAAAAATTATAATTCCAATTTTTACTCTGACCCCATCCTTCGTAGATCAGGCTGCCTTGGGAGCCACTATCGGTGCAGGCTTGGGAGTAGCCTTTTTGGCCACTGGCTTCTTCACTACAGCTTTCTTCACTAAAGCTTTCTTCGGCGCTGCCTTTTTAGCCACTGGCTTCTTCACTGCAACCTTCTTCACTGCAACCTTCTTCGGCGCTGCCTTCCTGGCTACCGGCTTCATTGCTGCCGGCTTCTTCACCGCCGCTTTCTTCGGTGCTGCTTTCACAGCTTTAGGCTTGGCTGCAGCTTTCCTTACCGTTACCGGCTTGCTTGTCTTGATCTTCTTATCAAGCGTGGCGACCTTTCTGGAAAGCACCTGGACACGCTTTGACAGGCTGTTAACGTCATCGCTGGTCGGGAATCCGAGACGCTTGAGTACGCGGGAAACGCGGTCTTCAAAAATGTTTTCCAGCTTGTCCCAATTGTCATTCGCCTGTTTGCGCACGGAACCGGCCTGGTCACGAACGTCGTCCATGCGTGAATCAATGTCGCCGCCAATGTTTTTCACACGGGATTCGACTTCACCGCGAATATCCTTAACCCGGGTTTCAACTTCGCCGCGGAAATCTTTAACGCGGGTTTCAACTTCACCACGAAAATCCTTAACACGGGTTTCGACTTCGTCACGAATGTCATCAAACGCGCCTTCTACATCTGTACGGGTACGCTTTTCGAGCTTGACGCCTTCTTTGACCAGCTTGTCAAAGAACTTGTTGCCTTCATCGATGAACTTTTCACCTTCCTGCTGGGCAACGCTGAATGCGCCAAGACCAGCCAGCCAGATTTCGCGTGCTGAATCTACTACGGGGTTTTCCGCCTTGCGGGCAGCGGGTTTACGTTGTACTTTCTTCTTTAGTTTCTTCGTAGCCATTTCATTCTCCTGAATGAGTAAGTTATCCAATTGACGGACTCATTCTAAGAAATGAAATTAGAGTAATCACACTAATGTACAAATGGAATAATTTTCCCCACGACCAGGCGGGTTTTGACTATCCGGACTCCAGGCTGGAAGACGCCTGGGATGATTTACATCGCGGTGACCGGGAAGCGTTTCCCGAAGAGGCGCAATTGCGCGAAGCATGGCGCTGCTTCCATCGGGGCGACTTTCAACAGGCCACGGAACTCGCGGTTGAGTTAGGACTGGCCGGCCACGCAGTAGCCAACAAGGCCACAGGCATCTACGCAACGTACCTGGAAGATGATCAAAAACGCCAGATTGATTGCTTCAAGTCCGCCATCAAGAGAGCTGAACTGGCCATCAAGGAATTTCCCGAAGACGCCAACAGTCACTATTTTCACGCCTTCAACCTGGGCCGCTACAGCCAGAGCATTTCAATAATCAAGGCTCTGAAACAGGGCGTGGGAGGCAAAATATTCAAAAGCCTGCAGCGTGCGATCGAAATACAGCCCGACCATGCCGAGGCGCACACGGCGCTGGCGATGTATCACTCTGAAATCATCGACAAGGTCGGTAAACTGCTCGGCGGGTTGACCTACGGCGCCAGCGAATCCAGCGCCCTGGAGCACTTTGGGATCGCCCTGGAACTCACTCCCGAGGCGCCGATAGCCAACATCGAATACGGTAACGGGCTGTATCTCCTTTACGGCGACAACAGGCTCGACGAGGTGTCCGATTTATATATAAAGGCCGCTGAACTGGAGCCTCACGACGCGATGGAAAAGCTCGACGTGGAATCGGCTTTGGCCGAACTGGAATAAGCGCTACAAATGCACAGGTAATCCTTTACAAAACATTTGAAATATCATAGTGTTAGTTTTGATTCTGACAGGGAAGTATCATGATCAGCGAAAAAAATACTCTCATCGGTCATCTGGTAGAAACCAACGGGTCGGATTTTACCGCCCAGTTGATCTCCGAAGATGAAGGCTTTGTTCCCGAAGTAATCGTAGACGACATCAATGTGAGGATCGGCCAGATCGGTTCCTACCTGATGGTGCGACAATCGGGTGTCTATGTTCTCGTCATCGTGGAAAGCATGTGGCAGGAAGTCGATCTCGAAGGCACCTTGATCAGGATGGTACGGGTCAACCCGCTGGGCGAGATCACCGCGAAAGGGGGTTTTGCGCGCGGCCTTGCGAATTTCCCAACCGCGGGCGCTGAAATACACCTGGTGACGGCAGCGACCCTCGAGGTGCTTTTCTCAAAATACAGCGCGGCAGATTTCAAGGTCGGCAAACTCAGCTCCTTCGACTCGGTCGATGTGTACATTGATCCCGACGCGTTCTTTGGCCGCCATTGCGCGATCCTGGGGCAGTCAGGCTCCGGTAAGTCATGGACTGTGACCAGCTTCATTCAGTCAACGCTCAAGGCAATGCCCAACGCCCACGTCATCATCCTGGATTTGCATGGTGAATACGGGGCCAAAGACTGGGATCCCGACACCAGGCCGCCCTTCCCCGACGAAATGGTTCGGTGCATCAAGGCCAGTGACCTGGAAATTCCCTACTGGTTGTTGACCTACGAGGAACTGATCGAACTTCTCATCGATAGCGATGATCCGAACGCCTCGGTACAGGTCGCCTTCCTGCGCGGCGTGTTACTCGAATTGAAAACAGCGTCCAACGAACACCTTGACCTCGGCCACATTACGGTGGATTCACCGATTTATTTCTCGATGGACGAACTGATCCGGCAGATTAAAAACGCAAATGAAACCACCCAGGACTTCGGCAAGAGCAAAACAGCGCTGACGGGTAAATTTGATCAACTGCTGGTCAAGCTGATGAGCCGTCTCAATGACACGCGTTACGACTTCCTGCTCAAACCCGTGAAGCGGGTTTCTTCGGAATCCCTGGAGGGGCTGTTACGCGACTTCGTCGGGCTGGGCGACAAGAATGCGAAAGTCACCGTGCTGGACCTGAGTTCGATTCCGTTTGACGTTCACCCCACGGTGACAGCCCAGATTGGCCGGCTGGCATTCGAGTTCAATTACTGGAACCCGAAATGCCGCGAATTTCCCCTGTTTCTGGTCGCTGAAGAAGCCCACTCTTACATACCACGGGCCCATCTCGGTGGACACCAGGGCACGCGCCGCAGTTTCGAGCGCATCGCCAAGGCCGGCCGAAAATATGCGGTCGGGCTGTGTGTCGTGAGCCAGCGGCCCAATGAACTCTCAGAAACCGTGCTGTCGCAGTGCAGCACTTTCGTGTGCCTGCGCATCACCAACCCGGATGATCAGGAGTACGTACGCGCACTGGTGCCCGACGCCGCCCGTGGAATCCTGGAAGCGCTGACTTCCCTGGCCCAGGGCGAGGCGATCGCTACCGGTGAGGGCGTACCGATGCCGGTTCGTTTCAAGGTAACCATGCCGGATCCACCGCCGAACGCGCAGGATATTGAATACGCAGGCATGTGGTCCAAGGGACCCCAGGATGCCGATGTCGAGCACATCGTGGATTGCTGGCGGCGCCAAAAACGCTAACGCACCATGTAGGAGCGGGCCATGCCCGCGATCTCTTGTTTATCGAGCTTGAAAGAAAAGATCGCGGGCATGGCCCGCTCCTACAGATTGGCGGCTAACGCTCGAGGAGTTCTTCTGCGAGCCTGGGTGAATTTGGTTGATCAACCGGTATCATCAGGCTCAGGTAGACCAGCTTTTCAAATTCCGGCCGGAACCGTTCAATGATCTCGTGCGGTTCCGGTACCAGTTTGCGGTCCGCAATAACGCCGAAAAAGACCTGGCCGTCGTAACTGAAAATACTGATCCCCATTCCGATGCTGCCGTTTTGCGGCACCCAGAACATCATCTCTTTGACCCGCGAGCCTGCCAGGTAGAGCGGTTGCTGTGGGCCCGGCACATTGGTCAGCACCGTGGTGGCCTTGTCACTGAGCATTTCAAGTGCGGGCTTCTGCAGGGCCGGCGGAGCCATACCGAGTGCAGCAAGCAAGCCGAATGCGACCGTCGCCTGCCTGCCGCTCTTCAACTCGTTCATGCGCTCACTGATGCGCCGTACGCGCGTGAGCGGGTTTCTCTCTCCCACCGGCAAGCTCAGGAACACCAGGCCAAAATGATTTCCGAGCTCTTTGGCGTGCTCCAGCGGCCGCAGGTTGACCGGCACGGTGGCGCGTATCTCGGTGCCGGCCGTGGGCCGCTCACCCTTATCCACCAGGTAGCTGTTCAGCGAACCGCTTACCGTTGCGATCAGCAGGTCGTTGACGGTGCAACCCAGGGCCTTGCTCAAGGACTTCACCTCGTCCAGCGGTAACGGTTCGGCCCAGGCCACTCTCTTGCGCACCCCCAGGCGTCCCTTGAAAATGGTTTTCGGATCGTCAGGCAGGCTCAGAGAGTTCACCAGTTCCCGGGCAAGGCCGGCGGCTTCATCCACGTAATACGCGGCCCGTTCGCGGTCCTGCAAAATCCGTGCACCTTCGCCGATCAGTTTTTGTGACAATTGCAGCGCCAGGCCGAGACCATCTTTTGCCGGTTCCATCAAGCGCTTGAACACAGAGGATTTCTCCACCTGGCTGCGACGCCATTTCACCGGATCCGATGCTACCGGCGATGGCTCAGGCGCGGCATCCGTCAGTGACAGAAAAACCTGCACCAGGGCGATCCCATCAGCGTAGCAATGATGAATGCGCTGCACGATCACCGGACCGCCAATGTAGTTTTCTATGTAGTGGAATTGCCACAGCGGCCGGGATGGATCCAGCGCGGTGCTCGCCAGGTCACTGACAAACTCCTCCAGTTCTCCCTGGTCTGCCTTGCCAGGCAGCGCCACACGGCGCACATGGGCATGGATTTCAAAATCTGTATCCGTGACCCAGTAGGCTCCGCGGGGGCCATCCACGGCTTTCTGACGGAATCTCTTGAAGGCCAGCCAGCGTGTCTCGATGGTATCGAGCAGGCGCTCATATGTGATCGGGTTGGCCAGCGTCACCACGCCGGTAATCATCATCAAGTTGGTCGGCTGCTCCATTCGCAGCCACGCCGTATCGACTTTGGCTATTGGTTCCCTGTTGGCAAAGCGGCTCATGGCAAATCAGACTGCCAGTTGCAGCGTTTTTTTACGCCGGCGTTTTTTTCGGACTTTGTCCGAGCGCTGCTCCTGCAATTTTTCCAGGTAACCGTCTTCGACACCGGTGACGTATTCAGCGGAGAAACAGGAAGTGTCAAACTGCTCGATTCGCTCATTACCCTCGCGGCATGCTTCGATCAGATCAGGCAGTTCCTGGTAGATCAGCCAGTCGGCTCCCAGCACTTCCTGGATTTCCTGTTCATTACGGCCCGCAGCAATCAGTTCATCGGTCGCCGGCATGTCGATACCGTAAATGTTCGGGTACCGAACCGGTGGTGATGCCGATGCGAAATATACTTTCCGCGCACCTGCCTCCCTGGCCATCTGGATGATCTTCTGCGAGGTGGTGCCACGCACAATGGAATCGTCCACGATCAGGACGTTCTTGTTGCGAAATTCCAGATCAATGGCGTTCAGCTTTTGCCGCACGGACTTCTTGCGCTGCTTTTGTCCCGGCATGATGAAAGTACGGCCGATATAACGGTTCTTGATAAATCCTTCGCGATACTTCACCTCAAGGTCGTAGGCCAGAGGCAGCGCCGCGGTGCGACTGGTATCGGGAACCGGAATCACCACATCGATGTCATGGTCCGGGCGTTCGCGGAGAATTTTACGGGCCAGGGCCTGCCCCATGCGCAAACGCGCCTTGTACACTGAAATATCATCCAGCAGGGAGTCCGGCCGCGCAAAATAGACGTATTCAAAAATACAGGGGGAGAGTGACTGCTGGTACGGACTCACATGCGAGTGCAATTCGCCATCCAGACTGATGAACACCGATTCACCCGGTTCCAGGTCCCGCATGAGAGTAAAGCCAAGCACATCCAGCGCCACGCTTTCCGAGGCCAGTGCGTACTCCATCCCTTTTCTGCCCTTGCGGTATCCCAGCACCATCGGCCGGATTCCATAAGGGTCCCGAAACCCGAGCACTCCGTGGCCGCAAATCAGGGCGACAGCCGAGAACGCACCTTTACAGCGCCGGTAAACCGCATCCACCGCGGTAAATATGTGTGTCGGCTGGAGGCGCGGAGGGGTTTGTTTTTGTATCTCGTGAGCCAGTACGTTGAGCAGCAACTCTGAATCGGACTTGGTATTCAGGTGCCGCCGGTCGCTGTCGAATAATTCCTGCGTGAGTTCCTCGGTATTGATCAGGTTGCCATTGTGGCCCAGGGCGATACCGTAAGGAGAATTGACATAGAAGGGCTGGGCCTCCGAGGAATCGTCCCTGCCCGCAGTGGGATAGCGGACATGCCCGATACCCACGCGTCCGGTCAGGCTGGACATATCCTCGGGTTCGAACACATCCCTGACCAGGCCACTGCCCTTGTGCAGCTTTATCTGCAGACCATCCAGGGTCGCAATACCGGCTGCGTCCTGGCCCCGGTGCTGCAAAATGGTTAAAGCGTCATACAGAGCCGGAGCAACGTTGCTGGTCCCGGCGATTCCTATGATTCCGCACATTTTACCTGCCCCTGTTGATTCAGCGAAGGTTGGGTCGCGCGAGATTCTACCACGCTAACCCTCATCTGGGGTCTGATCCTCATCAGGAGTCTGATCCTCATCTGGTTCTTCTGCATCCTTTTCGTCCGGCTCGAAATCCAGGTGCTCCACGACGGATTCAGGGAGGTATTCCGCCGCCCAACTCACCAGCGGCATGATGCGCTGAATGGTGGACGAATCTTTCCACCAGGGATCTGCCGGAATCGGAGTAAATCCGGCCACCAGCAAGACAGCTACGATCAGCACCAGTCCCCTGGCTGCCCCGAAAACACCTCCAAGCAGGCGGTCTGTGCCACTCAGACCAGTGGTCTCAACCAGCCGGCCCAACAGGTAATTTATCAACCCGCCCACCAGCAGCACCGCGACAAACAAGCCGGTAAACCCCATTGCCGTGCGGGCTGACGGCAGCGTGACAGCATCTTCCATCAATTTGGCCACGTCACCGGCAAAATGATAGGCCACGAGAAATGCAGCTGCCCACACCAACAGCGAAAATACTTCTTTGATAAACCCGCGCAGCGCCCCTACAAGAACTGAAATTGCAATGACGGCAAGGATGGCATAGTCGGGCCAAAGCACTAGTTCGCGCTCATCACCACGCCGTCAATGGACATGCGCTCCATCACCTGTTTGTCTACCCTGATTGCTTCTTCGCGTTCCAGGAACGGGCCAACCCGCACCCGGTAAATTGTCGAACCCGAACGGCTCACTTCTTCCTTGTAGGCAGTCATTGAATCCAGCCTGAGCCGGGCAACCAGCTTGTCGGCATTGGCCGCGCTGGAAAAACTGCCCACCTGCACTACCCAGCGCACCAACGGATCCGCGGGCTTGGTCACCTGCGCGACCTTTTCAGGCTGCAAATCCATCACCCGTGGCTTGATGTCTCCTACCTGGGTTTGTAGCCGGCTGACGATGCCGTTCGCTTCAGATTCAGTCCCATACGGCCCGACGCGAACCCGGTGCAAGGTACCAACGTCAGATTTAACGGTGTCGGTCTTTACGGCATAACCGTAACTGCGCAGCGCCTCCGATAGACGTTTGGCGTTATCGACCGCCCCGAAACTCGCAACCTGGACTATGTAGCGGCCCGAATCTTCCGGCTGTGTTTCCAATGGAATGACTTCGACTGGTGGTTCTTCAACGATTTCTATCGTTGGCAGCGCCACCCGGTCCGGCAAGGCTTCAACTACGGTGCCGGGGCCTGGCTCCGCTGCAGACTCATCAGAAGTATCGGGAGGCGGCCCCGGTGACGGCAGGGGCTTTGCCGCCGCTGCCGAACGGTCTGCCTGGGGCTTTGGAGGCTGCTCCCCAATGGGGTATCTCCGGGTTTCAAAATCCAGTTCAGACGGCTGTGGCGGCAACTCGATTTTCTGTGATTCGGCGACCTCACCGTCTGGCCGGCCACCCAGCAGCATCGGTAACACCACGACCGCGAGAGCGATCAACACACTGGCGCCAACCAGTCTTTGCTTGAGCGCTGTATCCATTATTGCCCTATGCCCTGCCCATGGTTGAGGATTCTATCAGTATCAGGGGCCAAATGCTGCAGCGCCTGCGTCGCGGTCAGGAACGAGCCAAACACCAGTACCGCGTCATCCGGTCCGGAGTCCAAAATCGCACTATCCAGGGCTTGCCTTACACTTTCGAATACGCGGATATCCTGCGCTGCATCCACTTGTTCTACACGCCGCGCCAACGCAGCTCCGGTCTGGCCCCGATCACCCTCGAGCCCGGCGCAGTACCAGCCAGAGACAGCCGCTTGCAGTTCCGTTACAACAGCCGGGGCGTCCTTGTCAGCCAGCATCGCGAGAACACAGCGGCATGTGGCAATGCCTTCAGCTTGCATCGCTTCGCCAACGGTAATGGCCACGGCGCTGGCCGCCATCGGATTGTGGCCCACGTCCACCCACACCACAGGCTGTTGCAAAATGCGCTCGAACCGGCCTGACAATGAAACAGAACGCAGGCCGTGAACCAGTGCGTCGGGAGCGGCGGCTGCCCCGGGAATCAGTTCAAGCAGCGCGGCGATCGCCGTGGCCATGTTGTTCAACTGGTGTGGCCCGTCCAGCACCGGAAGTGGAACTTCCATCTCCAGGCCACCGGTGCTGAACAGAGCCAGGCCGTTAAGTCGCCGGATGGTGAAGTCCACGCCCAGGCGTTTCAATGGGGCGGCGTGAGCCTGTGCAATCTCTATGATGCTGGCCGGCGGGTCGGCCTCGCCGCAGACCACGGGCCGGCCCGGCCGGATGATACCGGCTTTCTCCCGCCCGATGCTGAGCAGGTCATCGCCAAGGTAATCCTGGTGATCCAGACCGATCGGGGTAATTACCGCACAGTCGGCATCAAGCAGATTTACTGCGTCCAGGCGACCGCCCAAACCAACCTCCATCACCGAATAATCCAGCCTGGCGCGGGACAGTATGGAAATAGCGGCAAGCGTGCCGAATTCGAAATAGCTCAGGCTGACATCACCGCGCGCTGCCTCCACCCGTTCGAAGGCTTGCAGCAGGGTTTCATCCGGCACTGGCTCACCCTGCAAGCGGACCCGCTCGTTGTACCTGGCAAGGTGCGGGCTGGTGTAGCTGCCATAGCTATGGCCCAACGCATCGAGCAAGGCGCAAATGGTTGCCACTGTGGAGCCCTTGCCATTGGTTCCGGCGACCATGAAAATCCTGGGTGAGGGTTGCGGTGAGCCCATCTTCCGCCAGACCACGCTGCAACGCTCCAGGCCGAGGTCGATAGCCTTGGGGTGACGGCGTTCGAGTAATTCAAGCCAATCGGGCAAGTTGCTGGGCAGCAAGGGGGAACTCACGACAAATTAAACCTAGGAGGTCACTACCTCACCAGTAACCGGTATGGGTCGTCTGCCACCGCTCATCAGCATCAGCAGAGAGGAAATTTCATCACGCAGTTGCCGCCGGTCGACGATCATGTCAATGGCGCCTTTTTCCAACAGGAATTCGCTGCGCTGAAACCCTTCTGGCAGTTTTTCCCGAACGGTCTGCTCAATCACCCGTGGACCGGCAAACCCGATCATCGCGCGCGGCTCAGCAATATTGATGTCGCCGAGCATGCCAAGGCTGGCCGATACACCGCCGGTAGTGGGATGGGTCAACACCGAGATGAAGGGGATTCCTTGTTCGGCCATGCGCCCCAGCACGACGCTGGTCTTGGCCATTTGCATCAGCGACAGCACCCCCTCCTGCATCCGTGCGCCACCGGTGGCCGAAAAACATACCAGCGGAATCCGCATCCGTAAACACTCCTGCCCTGCCCGGGCAAATTTCTCTCCCACCACCGAGCCCATCGAACCGCCCATGTAAGCAAACTCAAAAGCACAGGCCACGATCTCTTCGCCGCCCAGCTTTCCGGCCAGCGCCACCAGGGCGTCTTTCTCGCCGGTTTTTTTCTGCGCGGCTGTAATGCGGTCGCGATACCTCTTGCTGTCGCGAAATTTGAGGGGATCAGTGGGCTCCAGGCGGCCGGCAATTTCACGATTTTCACCCGGATCAAGAAATAACTCGAGCCGGGTTCGCGCTTTCAGCGGCATGTGGCTGGAGCACTTGGGGCAGACGGAAAGATTACGCTCCAGTTCCGGGCGGTACAGCACGGCGGCACAGGCGCCGCACTTGGTCCACAGTCCTTCCGGAACGTTGCGTTTGCTACCGCCTTCGGTGCGAATCCGCGAAGGCATCAATTTCTGGAACCAGCTCATAACCGTGTATTGTCCATGGCCGCGCGAATGGGTGCAAGGAAGTCCGCCACCCGCTGGCAGGCATCTGACTCGGAACCGGCCTCCGCGAGGCGTTCAATCAGGGCGCTGCCAATCACTACACCGTCGGCCACCTCAGCCACCGCGGCCGCGCTTTGCGCATCCTTGATACCGAATCCAACCGCCAACGGCAGGTCGGTGTGTGAGCGCAGTTCACTGACTGGCTCAGCCAGGCTGGTCTGTTCCAACCGGTCGGCGCCGGTGATGCCTTTGAACGAGACATAATAAATATAACCGTTCGCCTGGCGGGCAATCCGCTCCATCCGCTCCGGCGTCGTGGTCGGCGCCACCAGGCAAATCGGGTAGATGCCGTGATTATCCAGTTGACCGCGCAAGTGCACCATCTCCTCCGGTGGGCAATCCACCATCAGGATGCCGTCCACACCCGCCCGGGCGGCGTCCTGCGCGAATTCTGCATGACCGTAGCGCTCGAGTGGATTGAGATAACCCATCAGCACCACCGGCGTAGAAATATCCTGTTGCCGGAATTCACTGACGATTTCCAGCACGCCTTGCAAACTCACCCCGCGGGCAATGGCGCGCTCACTGGCCGCCTGGATCACCGGGCCATCGGCTGCAGGGTCGGAAAACGGCACGCCCAGTTCCAGCAGGTCGGCGCCCGCATCCGCCAGCGCATGCATGATGGCCGTGGTCCATTGGGGATCAGGATCACCGGCCGTGATGAAGGGAATCAGCGCCGTTCGTCCGGCTTTGGCCAACGCTTCGAAGCGGGCGTCTATCCTGTTGTTCACAGCGTAATGCCCTCCAATTCGGCCACCGTGTGCACATCCTTGTCACCCCGCCCCGACAGGTTGATCAGCACTACCTGGTCCGGCCGCATCTGCGCGGCCAGTTGCATGCCGTAAGCCACCGCATGACTGCTCTCCAGAGCCGGCAGGATACCTTCGAGCCGGGTCAACTGGTGAAAAGCCTCCAGCGCCTCGTCATCCGTCACGCCGACATACTCTACCCGGCCCGTGTCCTTGAGCCAGGCGTGCTCCGGGCCGACGCCCGGATAGTCCAGCCCGGCGGAAATTGAATGGGTATGCTGGATCTGGCCGGCGTCATCGTCCATCAGGTAAGTGCGGCAGCCATGCAAAACACCGGGCCGCCCGGCGCACAACGGAGCGGCGTGCTGCCCGGTGTGCAGGCCGTGGCCGGCCGCTTCCACACCAACCATGCGCACGTCCGCATCGCCAAGGAATGGATGGAACAGGCCCAGTGCATTGGACCCGCCGCCCACACAGGCCACCAGGACATCCGGCATGGTGTCGTATTGCCCGATCATCTGGCGCCGGGCTTCACGCCCGACCACCGCGTTGAAATCCCGCACCATCACCGGGTACGGATGGCCCCCTGCCACCGTGCCGATAATGTAAAACGTGTCATCGACGTTGGTCACCCAGTCCCGTATCGCCTCGTTGAGGGCGTCTTTGAGGGTCCTGGAGCCGGACGTGACGGGACGCACTTCGGCGCCAAGCAGTTTCATCCTGAAAACATTGATCGCCTGGCGCTGGATGTCCACTTCACCCATGTAAACCACGCATGATTTACCCAGCCGGGCGGCAACTGTCGCTGCTGCGACCCCATGCTGGCCGGCGCCGGTTTCGGCGATGATCCGTGACTTGCCCATATAGTCCGCCAGCAAGGCCTGGCCGACCGTGTTGTTGATCTTGTGTGCACCAGTGTGGTTCAGGTCTTCACGCTTGAGCATGATGCGCGCCCCACCAGCGACCTCAGACAGGCGTTGCGCGAAATAGATCGGCGAAGGGCGGCCAACATAATGGGCCAGGTCTGCGTCCAGCCGGGCGATGAACTCATCGTCCGTGCGCCAGCGGTAATAGGCTTCCTTCAGCTCTTCATGTGCATGGATCAGGGTTTCCGAAACGTAGGTCCCGCCATAGGGGCCAAAATGCCCACTCTCATCGGGTTCGAAAGACTGCGGACTGGTAACTTCTGTCTCAATACTCACACTTTGCCTCTTGGATAAATTCACGCATCAGTTCTTCGTTCTTGACTCCCGGCCGGTCTTCCACGCCACTGGAAACATCGACGGCCCAGGGTCTTAC
>Ga0164313_10002188_pt1 | contig 17555 bp, 9 predicted proteins | sample GuaBasSedimGuay4_FD_113735 | JGI IMG/M metagenome (GOLD analysis project Ga0164313, IMG submission 113735) | Subseafloor sediment microbial communities from Guaymas Basin, Gulf of California, Mexico - Guay4, Core 4569-4, 0-3 cm | ecosystem: Environmental > Aquatic > Marine > Hydrothermal vents >...
ATACCTGCAGCGCCGAGAATGTCGCGGCAATCACGGGCGATATCAATCGCCATGCGCACGTTGTTCCATTTCGCAAGACTCACCTGCTGTGGCGCCATTTTACCGGCATCTTTCAGACGCCCGAGCTGGAGTGACAATAATTGTGCGGTTGTTATCCGCCGGGCCATGTCAGCCAGGCGTATCTGGACTGCCTGATTAGCTGCCAATGGCCGGCCGAACAGCATACGGTCGGCAGTATATTCGATGACCTCGTTCAGACAGGCTATCGCAGATCCAATGGGACCCCATGTAATCCCGTAACGTGCCTGCGTCAAACAACCCAGGGGACCTTTGAGACCGGTCACATTGGGTAAGCGGTTTTCATCCGGCACACGCACGTTATCAAAAAACAGACCGGATGTAACAGAGGCCCGCAAAGACATTTTGCCCTTGATTTCCTGTGTCTCAAATCCTGCCATGCCCTCTTCAATGACAAAACCCGTAATACCGTCATCGGTATGCGCCCAGACAATGGCGATATCAGCAATACTACCGTTGGTAATCCACATCTTTGAGCCATTGATGAGCCAATCATCGCCATCACGTTTTGCATATGTTTTCATACTCGCCGGATCGGAGCCGCCATGCGCTTCGGTCAAACCAAAACAACCGATCACCCTGCCCGCTGCCATATCTGGCAACCAGCGTTGTTTTTGCTCTTCTGAACCATAGGCATAAATTGGATACATACACAGGCTCGACTGAACCGATGCAAAACTACGCAAACCCGCATCGCCGCGTTCAAGCTCCTGGCAAATCAGACCGTAGGAAACACCATTCAATCCCGCGCAACCATAACCCTCAATGGTGCAACCAAGAAGTCCCAGTTCGGCCATTTCAGGGATCAATTCTTTCGGGAAAAATGCCTTGTCAAAAGCTTCACCCATCAGAGGCAATGCACGCTCATCAACAAAACGTGCAACACTATCCTGGATCATCTGTTCTTCTTCAGAAAGCAGACTGCGGACATCAAATAAATCGGTAGGGTTCAGCTTGGCCATGAATACTCCGTTGGCAATCAGTATTGGATAGGTTCAAAAAAAGCTATTCTAAGTTCTTCGTCAACGACAGTCACTAGGCAAATTGCAATTCAGAAATGGTAATCCAGGTATAACCTGGCATCGATAAAGTCACTGGTAACCGACTGGAAATCATAACCGTGGATTTCCCGGTAGGTCTCAAAGTCATAATTTGTGCGGTAATTGTTGTAGGCTAAGCGGAACTGAAGACTCAGTCCCTGCATCTCCGTAAATATGCCAAAACCGGACTTTTGGGTGAACGAGTAGCGTAAATCAAAGGTAAGCTCACTGCGGTCCTGACGAGCATCTGTGAAACTCAGCTTATCCGGTAAATTATAATCTCCATAACGCCAGCGCATCACCACGCCTGGAATTAATCCATTGTGGCCAAAGTCATACTGCAGACCCACACCGGTAGATTTCTCACCCGCCAACTCCGAATCCTGGACCTGGAATGAATTAAACATCTGGGGGGTGCCCCACCTGACAAACAGGGTTCCGCCGTCGTAGGAATTTTCATTATAGGAAAGCTCATTGTAATTGGCAAAAAAGCTGAATCCGCCCGTGTAACCGCGAACACTGAAACCGTAATGCCAGGTATCCACATTGCCCGCAACATGATTGCCGACGTCTTGCTGAAGTGTGTATTGCGCTGCCAGGACAAACTGCAAATCTCTGGCCCTCGGGTTGATCTTATATTGAGCCACCAGGTAAGTTGAGTTTATAAAATCATTAATGTAATAGTTCCAGCCTTCTATGCTTAATTGTTTGTGCAGGTAGGTCAGTCCCAGCATGGTCATTTGCTTTTCATCACCAATATAACCGCTCTCATCATAGTCGGACATATCAAAATCCCCACGAATGAGTTGTTTTCCATTGGCGGTTTCTCTCAGTCGGGCGCCGCGGGCCATATCAATAAATTTCGTAGCATTGCGCTCTTTCATTTTCCGGATATAAGCGAAGTTGATACCGAGATTTTGAATTGTCCGGTTTTCATAAACCGCACCGCTATGGGTGATCGGGGAAAACCGGATATTTGACAACGAAACCATGCGGTAGTCAGCCATCTCCTGTCTACCGACTTTTACCATGTGGCCATTGTTCTGATACTTGATAAACAATTCACCCAATGCCGCATAGGCGTCCTGGCCACCATCTTCTTCGTATAGGCCACCCAATCCCCTGCGATCATCCGGGTTATTGCCAAATGGTACAGCGCCATAAATTGTGGCCCCGGCGGTGGTGTGTAACCAGGGGGCGGTCTGGTAACCAACAAAACCACCGATAGCTGAGTATTGCTGGATTTTTTTATCTGGAGTATCGGGGCTTGAACTATCCTGCAATAAATGGAGATTACTGTCACGGTACTGGCCGCTGTAGCGGAACAGGGCTTTGAACTTGCCGTTGGTGATGGCTTCGAGAAAACTGCTGCTGGCCGGCTTTTGCTTGTTCAGTGTTTCCTGTTGTGCAAATGCAGGTGAAACGTAACTGCAGAGGCAGGATAGCAAAATGTGAATCAGTGGCGGTCCGGGTTTCATGGCTTGATTGTTTTTTGATTGGAACCAGTTTACAAGTTGCAGTGCATTTTGTCTGCCTGGAGAATCGCCGCGATTTACCTGCTATAAGTTGCGGACTCCGTGCGGAACGTGACCGGTAGCGACGTGTTCGTTTGCTGAATCGCAATGGACCTGCTGGTCGTCGAAAAAGATGTCTGCACCAAAAGCGGCCAGGAACGGGCCTTTGGGTTTGCCACCCAGGAACAACGCCTCATCTATCCGGATGCCCCACTCTCTCAAGGTCAGGATGACGCGTTTATGGGCAGGTGCCGAGCGTGCTGTTACCAAGGCTGTGCGGATAGGGTTGTTCTCAATGGGATATGCCGACTGGATACGCTGTAATGCCTGTAGCAGGGGTTTAAAAGGTCCTCCACGCAATGGGGTCGCCGCACGCTGCTGTTCCTGGCGTGCAAAAACTTCCAGACCTTCATCCCGGTAGACTCGTTCAGCTTCATCACTGAACAAAACCGCATCACCATCAAACGCAATACGCAACTGCTCACCGTCCGGGCGATTCTGTGCACCCGGTAGAATCATTGCCGCCGCAAAACCCGCTTGCAGGGTCTCACGTACATCTTCGCCATGACCGGACAGAAACAGATCTGTGCCAATCGCTTTCATATAACGAAACGGGCTTTCACCATTGGTAAACACGGCCCGCTGAATATCCAGCCCATGATGTTCAATGCTATTGAATATTCGCAAACCGGAATCGGCACTATTACGGGAAACAAGGATGACCTCAACACCCTGGTGGTTGATTTCATCAGCATTCAGGGCCAGTAACTTTTTGACCAGTTGAAAAGCTTCACCCTTATCCAGAAAATCATTCTCCCGGCTGACCTGGTAGTCTGCATAGGCCTCAAGCCCATGACGTTGAAATACCTTGTGGCTTTCATTCAGGTCAAAAAGTGCACGCGAGGAAATCGCCACGACCAGCGGCTTTGAATTGTGCGGCTTGTTACTCTCTTCCATAGTCACAGCATAACAGAGCACTTCTCAGAACATGAGAAGGCTGAAAAACAGCAATAACCGGTCAGAGAAACTGTTCGTTTAAGATTCGCTCTTCCAGCGAATGATCGGGATCAAACAACAGTTTTAACTCGATATCCTTGTCTTCAAAGGCATCCACACGAACCACATCACGCACTTCGTAGGCATCTGCCGTGGCACTTACATTGCGCTTGTAATAATCAAGAATCTCAAAACTGACGCGTGCAGAGTTTGGAAGTATCGCACCGTTCCACCTCCGTGGTCGGAATGGACTGATAGGTGTCAGTGCCAGTGCGTCGGTACCCAGCGGTAAAATGGGGCCACGGACGGAAAAATTATAGGCAGTACTACCTGCAGCGGTGGCCAACAACACCCCATCACAAACCAGGTCTTCTACTTTAATGCTGTCATTGACCAGTATACGAACGTGGGCAGCCTGGTTGGTCTGGCGAAGTAGCGATATTTCATTGATGGCCAGGGCACTGGTCTCGGTGCCTGATTCGGTTTGTACCACCATACGCAGCGGGTTCAGAATTACCGGACTGGCTTCAGCCAGTCTTTCTATCAGGTCATCCTCGCTGTAGCGATTCATTAAAAAGCCAATATTGCCAATTTTCATTCCAAAAACCGGTAGGTCGCTTTGAATCACTCGATGTAGTGTACGCAACATGAAACCATCGCCACCAAGGGCAACAATCACATCTGCGTCATCCACATCATATTGACCGAAACGTTTTTGCATTTGCGCTGCAGCCTGCCCGGCAGGTTTGACCTGGCTGGCCACAAAATGAATGCGTGGGTTTGTCATGATTATTTCGTCGCCTGTATCAACTGGTCCAGTGAGCGGACAGCTACCGATACGGTAGCATAATCCATTGATGGCAGGTCATGCATATCGTTCATCATCAGTGAAAAACGTTCAACTTCAGCACCATTGTTTTCAACCCATAGCTTCACCGGATTTTTTGAGTTGGAAAAATTAACAAGTACCCCGGCTGCCAGTTTACGGTGGTGGGCATACAACTCATCCCGCAAATTGCCACGCGCATGCGCGTGCCACTGGCCTTCCACGGTCAGTTTCTCCACATTTTCACGCAACCATTTCAAACAAAGCCTGCTATCGAGGCCAAAAAATACCGTGGCCACATCAAGTACATCGGAACCACGCTGGGCAGCCGTTTCAACAACGTCAAGTGCAGGGTAGAGCAAATGCAAACTGGCTGCCCTGCTTGCAAGTGTTTTAGGCATACCACCCTCCAGGAAGGGTTCCGCTATTTCCTGGACGCGTACTTTTTCCGGTGGGCTGAGCGAGCGCAATATCTTCTTTTCCAGGATATCCAGACCGGGAGCAAGGCGCTCTATACTTGCACGGATATCCAGTTTGTGGCCTGGGTTGAGCATCCAGCGAGTCGCCTGGCGCAGCAGATTCCACATCAACAGGGTAGCTTTAATCTGAAGTTCGCTCGCAACCTTGTTGTCAAGAGCCTCGATTCGATTCCAGAAATCCCTGGCCCTGAAGATTTCACGGGCAATGGTAAATGCCCTGGCAATCTCTGCCGCCGATGCACCTGTATCTTCATGCATACGCAACGCAAATGACGCCCCCATACGGTTGACCATACTGTTGGTGACCTGGGTTGCGATAATTTCACGTTTCAGACGGTGACCGTGCATGAAGTCGGCATACCTTTCCTGTAAAGGAAGCGGGAAATAACGCTGCAATTCTTCAGATAACCAGGTGTCCTCCGGTACATCGGAGTCCAGCAGTTGTCCGTAAAGCATAATTTTGCTGTACGACAGTAATACGGAAAGCTCAGGTCTGTACAAGCCCTGTCCGCTACCGCGTCGTCGCGTCAACTCTTCATCATGGGGTAATTGCTCCAGATCACGGTCCAGCAACCCCTCGTTTTCCAGGACTGATATGAACTGTTGCTTGGCACCGAGGCGGGCACCTGTCAAAACCTCCATCATGGAAATGGTCTGTGACTGCAGATAATTATTACGTAACACGAGACCGGCAACTTCACCGGTCATATCCGCGAGCAGTTGGTTTCTGTCTTCAGCTTTCAACTGTCCAACTCGCATGACCTGGTTCAGCAGGATCTTGATATTGACCTCATGATCCGAGCAGTCCACACCAGCTGAATTATCAATAAAGTCGGTATTGATACGGCCACCTGCCTGGGCGTACTCAATACGCCCGAACTGGGTCAGACCAAGATTGCCACCTTCACCCACTACCTTGCAGCGCAACTCATTGCCGTTGATGCGTAGCCAGTTATTCTGTGCGTCACCAACCTCTGCATTGGTTTCGCGGGAGGATTTGACGTAGGTGCCAATACCACCATTCCATAACAGATCCACCTCGGCCTTTAACAGGGCACGGATCAGATCATTGGGAGTCAACTGCTTGTCCTCAACTCCCAGCATGGAACGTACTTCCCGGCTGAGGGCAATACTCTTGTCATAGCGGGAAAAAATACCTCCGCCCTTTGAGATCAGCTCAGACCTGTAATCCTCCCAACCGGACCTTGGTAATTTAAACAAACGTTTGCGTTCTTTAAATGAGGCTTTAATGTCCGGGTCCGGATCCAGGAAAATATGCATATGATTAAATGCTGCCCTGAGTTGGATCTGGGGTGACAGCAACATACCGTTACCGTATACATCACCCGACATATCACCAATACCCAGAACACTGAACGGTTCTTTCTGGATATTCCGGCCCATTTCACGGAAGTGACGTTTGACCCCCTCCCAGGCACCGCGTGCTGTAATAGCCATGGCTTTGTGGTCATAACCAACCGAGCCACCCGAGGCAAACGCATCACCCAGCCAGAACCCGCGCTCCAGAGCGATTGCGTTGGCCGTGTCAGAAAACGTTGCGGTACCTTTATCTGCAGCTACAACCAGGTATGGATCATCTCCGTCATGCCGGACCAGGTCGACTGGCGGGATTATTTTTTCTTCATCTAAATTATCCGTAATATCTAATAATCCATTGATAAATATCTTATAACATCGAACAACTTCAGCCATTACCTCATCACGACTGCCGTTTTCAGGTAGATGCTTGACGACAAACCCACCCTTCGCACCGACCGGCACGATAATGGTGTTCTTGACGTTCTGGGCTTTCATCAGACCCAGTACCTCGGTCCTGAAATCCTCCTTCCTGTCTGACCAGCGCAAGCCGCCACGGGCAACCGTTCCACCACGCAGGTGAATACCTTCCATGTCCGCTGAAAAGACCCAGATCTCCCGGTACGGGATAGGTTTCGGAAGATGGGGCATCCTGGAGGAATTCAGCTTGAAGCTCATGTACTCAAGCAATTCGCCGTCAGTATTTTTCTGGTAAAAATTGGTCCGCAAGGTACCTTTGATAACTTCGTAAAAGGAAAAAAGAATACGATCTTCATCAAGGCTGCTGACCCGGGACAAGGACAATCTGAAAACCCGTTTTATCGTCGCCACTTGTGTCTCACGGTCTTTTTGACGTGCACTTACCACATTATCCAGCAGCTCAAGCAAAACCTTGTCATTGCATCGCTTGATAGTAGAAAGACCATAAAATATCCGCTTCAGATTCTTGCTGGCCAGTTCTTTGCGGTAAGTACTTTCCGTATCCCGTGAGGGGTTGAACATGGCATCAAAAAGCTCAACCAGCAAACGTGCCATAAATGGATGTTTAGCCAGGGTTTCTTCCATGTAGGCCTGCGAATAGGTAATACCAGTCTGAAGAAGGTATTTGCAATAGGCGCGTATCCCCTTGACCTGCCGCCAGTCAAGCTGGCAGGCCAGGATTAAACCGTTAAATCCATCGCTGACGGTTATCCCGCGCCAGGTATTTTCAAAGGCCTGCTGGAAACTTTCGCGCACGGTTTCAATATCCAGGTCAATACCCTGACCGTAGACCATGTCAAAATCCTGGATCCAGACTGATTCATCATCAATCTTCAATTGATAGGGTCTTTCGCTGACGATGTGCAAACCCATGTCTTCGAGCATTGGTAATACTTCGGACAAGGGGATTGGGCGCTTGCGTTTAAAGACCTTGAAACGAATTATTCCGGTTTCCTTACCCCGTGGCCGATATAAACTCATCTGCAGATCACGCGCATTTTTCAGCAGGGCGATTTTCTCTACATCATATGCGGCAACCCACGGAGAAACATCCTCCACAAAGGCTGCGGGAAAGGCCACACCAATCTTCCTGGCAAGCTTCAGGCCCGCTTCCTCTCCGTGTTTCTGTACCAGGATATTGCTGAGTTCCTCCTTCCAGGATCGCAGGGCACTGATGATCTTGTTTTCAAGTTCACGGACATCGGGCTGGGGTTCAGTGCCGGTTTTCGGTCGTATGATGACCTGCAATCGAGCCAGGTTCGAATCCGAAAGCTGCACCATATAATCCAGCTTGTCCCCTTTCAGGGCACGCTTGAGAATGCGCTGGATCGCTTCCCTGTTCTCCGTATTCCAATGATCCCTGGGGATATACACCAGGCAGGAGAAGAATCGCCCAAACCGTTCTCTTCGAATGAACAGACGGACCGTTTGACGTTCCTGCAAATCGAGCACGCCGGTTGCAATAGCCAGTAATTCGGTACTGCTGGCCTGTAACACATCATCACGCGGCAAGGTTTCAAGAATATGTAGCAGTGATTTCCAGGCGTGACGATTCTCTTTCAAACCGGAATTTTCCTGAACCGTTTTGACCTTCATGGCTACCAGGGGCGTATCCGCAACGTTATGCTGGTAGGCCAGTGAAGTAAAAAGCCCGATAAACCGGAACTCGCCAACAACCTTGCCATTTTCATCAAACCGCAATACGCCGATGTAATCCATATAGCCGCTTCGGTGCATGGGTGAACGCGTGATGGTCTTGGTGATGATAAGCGGGGCATTCTGGTCAAAATGAGAGTCACCGCTGATACTGGCCAGGGGTCGGCTCAACCTGGGCTTGCCATGCTCACGTAACAGCCCGAGGCCAGTGCCATCAACTACTTTCAGGTACGCGGTATTATCTTCCTGAACAATGTCATAGGTACGTACACCGATAAACATGAAATGATCATTGCCCACCCACTTAAGGAAATTAATACACTCTTTTCTGACCTTGCCGGATAAATCCGGTGCATTCCTGCCAAATTCCTCAATCGCCACATCCAGGCTTGCTTTCATTGGCTGCCAATCAGCGATGGTTGTGCGTATCTTGGCCATGCGGGATTTAAGACGGGACTTAATGGATGCCAACACCACCGGATCAGACTGTCGCTCAAGGTGAACCTGGATAAATGACTCTTTTTCGGTAAGCTTGCTGGTCTTCGGGTGAAAAGCCTTCAGCCTGTTACCAGCATCCCGTTCAACGTTGAATACCGGGTGAACAATCAGGTGTACACCCAGGTTCATCTCCTGCATGACCATGCCGACCGTATCCACCAAAAACGGCATATCATCGTTGGCCAGTTCCACGATGGTGTGCCGGCTTTCCCAGCCATCATTGTCGTTTGCAGGGTTGAAAACACGTATTAGCAGGTCACCACGTTTGCGTTGACGCATAAACTCGAACTGACTGGCCACCATTCCGGCAAACATGGCTGGTGTTTCCCGGCTGAGCGCCGCCAGGGGTACCCGCTTGAAATACACATCACAATAAAATACGGCCTGCCTGGCAGCCCTGACGGACATCTGACCGGTTAGTGCCGCTTTGACCTGTTCGAGTATAGTTTGCTTACTTTGTTCGTTGTTGGATTGCAATGCCTGGCCCCACCCTGTTTGCCCATGATTTTTGTTATTTCGGGTCCGATGATACTTTCCAGACTCCGCGGGAAATTATAATGGCTTTACCTGGCCGAATCATGGCTTTTATAGAACCTTTCATCACGCCCCGCTGGAGTCCCCTTTCTAAGTATAGACAGGATCGTTCCTGTTACCGGTTGACCCGCCCCGCCACACTGGTTAATCTCTCATATATCTCTAGATCATGATAGAAGGATATATGAGCTCAACAATGGATCTGCAACATGCTTCACAGCACTTCAGGCTACTGTCGGACAGTACCCGGCTGCGTCTGTTGATGTTGGTCGACCACGAGGAACTCAGCGTGGCGGAACTGGCAGCGATCACGCAACTGGCACAGCCACGGGTTTCCACCCACCTGGCAAAACTGAAGGAAGCGGGACTGGTCAGTGACCGGCGCGAAGGCGTATTTGTGTATTACAGGATGGCGACCAATATAGCCGACCGCAGTTTGAACGCGCTGTGGGAATTATTGCGTACCAATACCAAAGATCCATTAATACAACAGGATTTTGAACGTATTCCGCAGGTTTTAAGCTCCCGCGGTGGTAACTCCAACTGGGCCGACAGTGTCGCGGGCGATATGGAACGCCATTACTCTCCGGGCCGGACCTGGGAGGTCACCACACGCGCCATCGTTCAGTTGCTTGAACTTGGCGATGTACTCGACATAGCCTCCGGCGATGGCGTACTCGCCGAGCTACTGGCACCCCGTGCCCAAAGCATCAAGTGCTTCGATTTCAGTCAGCGGGTGGTGGATGCCGGTAAAAAACGCCTGCGGAACTATCCCAACGTCAGTTTTGAATCGGGTGATATGCATGAACTGCCCGTCGCTGATGCATCATGCGACACGGCCTTGCTGATGCACGCTCTGACATACACCAAAGAACCGCAAGTGGTGTTTAACGAGGCCAGCCGTGTCTTACGGCCGGGTGGTCGCCTGTTGACAGCAACACTACAAAAACATGCACATAAAAACGTCGTAACGGCCTATAACCATCTAAACCTGGGTTTTACGGAAGCACAGCTGCGAAAATTCTGCACCAGGGCCGGTCTAAAGCCTCAAAATATCCAGATCTCGGCCGTAGAAAAACGCACCCCCAATTTTGAAGTCCTGACCCTGGTTGCCGGCAAGCCCGGTTAATCATCAACCTTGTCACATCGCAAACGGTAGTAATCAGTATGTATTCCCAAGCTTACAAAGACCCTCAACGCGCCAGCCAGCTCGAAAAGCTGTTGACGGAGCAGATCCTGGTACTCGATGGTGCAATGGGGACAATGATCCAGGCATTTGATCTGGACGAGCAAGGCTTCCGTGGCCAGCGATTCAATGATCATGCTCTGCCACTGCGCGGTAACAATGACCTGCTGAGCCTGACACAGCCGGACAAAATCGCGGGTATCCACCGTGCATTCCTTGAAGCCGGGGCGGATTTGATCGAAACCAATACATTCAATGCCACCAGCATTTCCCAGGCCGATTACGGCATGGAATCCATTGTCAGGGAACTAAATTTTGCCTCTGCCGCGCTGGCAAAGAAAGAAGCGGACAGCATCACCGCCAGGGAACCCGGCAAGCCCCGTTTTGTGGTCGGCTCACTGGGTCCAACCAATCGCACCGCATCGCTATCGCCGGATGTGAACCGCCCGGATTTTCGTAACATCAGTTTTGAAGAACTGCGTGAGTCTTATGCCGAAGCCGCAACCGGCCTGGTCGAGGGCGGCTCTGACGTTCTGATGGTAGAAACGGTATTTGACACACTCAATTGTAAAGCTGCGCTGGTAGCCATCGATGATGTGTTCACCTCGATGGGGTTTCGTATACCAGTCATGATCTCCGGCACGATCACCGACGCAAGCGGACGCACCCTGTCCGGACAAACCGTTGCCGCTTTCTGGAATTCGGTGCGTCATGCAAAACCCATGTGCATCGGTCTGAACTGCGCCCTGGGAGCCATCGAACTGCGTCCATGGTTGCAGGAGTTATCCCGGGTTGCGGACTGCCCCGTCAGCGTTCACCCGAATGCCGGCCTGCCCAACGAATTGGGTGAGTATGACGACACACCCGAACACATGGCCTCGGTACTGGCGGAATTTGCCGATGACGGGTTGATCAACATGGCCGGTGGTTGTTGCGGAACCAGACCCGAACATATCAGGGCCATCGGCAAAACACTTAAAAACAGAAAACCAAGGGTAGCACCCGAAGCCATTCCCTACTGCCGGCTGGCCGGTCTCGAACCGTTGACGCTGTCCCCGGAGCTGAATTTCATCAACGTCGGCGAACGTACCAACGTGACCGGATCTGCGATATTTCGCCGCTTGATACAGGCGGACGATTTCGAGGCCGCGGTAGACGTTGCCCGGCAACAGATAAAAAACGGTGCCCAGATTATCGATATCAACATGGACGAGGGCTTGCTCGACGGCAAGGCTGTCATGACCCGTTTCCTTCACCAGATAGGCTCTGAGCCGGATATCGCCCGCGTACCGGTGATGCTGGACTCATCACGTTGGGAGGTGCTGGAGGCAGGTCTGGCCTGCTTACAGGGCAAGGGCGTGGTCAATTCGATCAGTCTCAAAGAAGGTGAAGCTGCATTTATAAAGCAGGCACAAACCATATTGCGATTCGGAGCTGCCGTTATCGTTATGGCCTTCGATGAAAATGGCCAGGCTGACACGCTGGAAAAAAGAGTCAGTTTCTGTGAACGGGCATGGAAACTGCTGACAGAGGATGTTGGTTTTCCACCCGAGGACATTATTTTTGACCCCAACATTTTTGCCGTGGCGACAGGTATCGAAGAACACAATAGCTATGGCATCGATTTTATCGAGGCCACCCGCCGTATCAAGCAGTCCTGCCCCGGTGCGCTGATTTCCGGTGGTGTCAGTAATATTTCGTTTTCATTTCGCGGTCAGGAGCGGGTCCGCGAGGCCATACACAGTGTTTTCCTTTACCACGCAATACATGCCGGCATGGACATGGGTATCGTCAATGCAGGGCAACTTGAGATCTATGATGAGATTGATCCTGCATTACGCGAGGCGGTTGAAGATGTCGTTTTGAATCGCCGCACGGATGCAACCGACCGTTTACTCGAGTTGGCACAGGAATTCCAGGGAGCGGGCAAAACGGAAACCGTGGATGAATCCTGGCGCCAGGCACCTGTGGAAGAGCGTCTGAAACACGCACTGGTCAAAGGTATCAATACCTATATCCAGGAAGACACTGAGGAGGCCAGGCAGAAAGCAGCACAACCGCTGGATGTCATAGAAGGCCCGTTGATGGACGCGATGAACGTGGTTGGCGACCTGTTTGGGGACGGTCGTATGTTCCTGCCACAGGTAGTCAAAAGTGCACGTGTGATGAAACAGGCCGTAGCGGTACTCATTCCCTTTATCGAAGAGCAAAAGCGCCTGGCCGGCACCGCCGAAAAACGCCTGACCCGCATCCTGATGGCGACCGTCAAAGGTGATGTACACGATATCGGTAAGAATATCGTCGGTGTCGTGTTGAGTTGTAATCACTACGAGGTGATTGATCTTGGTGTCATGGTGCCAGCTGAAACCATACTGGAAACGGCACTTAAAGAAGACGTGGATATCATCGGCCTTTCCGGCCTGATCACCCCTTCCCTGGAGGAAATGTGCTTTGTGGCGGCAGAAATGCAACGCCGTGGTATGCAACAACCTCTGATGATTGGCGGCGCAACCACATCGCCCTTGCATACGGCCCTGCGTATCGACCCCGAATATTCCAATGGTGTGTTCTGGGTCAAGGACGCATCCCGTGCAGTGGGTGTGGCACGGAAACTCAGCGATAAAGATGAACGCCGGAAACTGGCCCAGGCCACTGCTCTGGATTACGCCAACATGCGTGAGAGACGAGCCAGGGGCAGCTCCAGGAAACCACCTGTCAGCCTCGAGGATGCGCGTAATAACGCTTTTTCACCGCCATGGTCGAGTGAGGACATCTCCCAGCCAGCCCTGCCGGGCATACATGTTTTTGATTCCATTGACCTGGCAGAACTGTTGCCCTTGATTGACTGGACGCCTTTCTTTCAAACCTGGGAAATGCAGGGTCGATACCCTGATATTCTTGAGGACCCGCACAAAGGTGAAGCAGCGCGCAGCCTGTTTGCAGATGCGAGTGCGATGTTGCAACAGATTGTTGAAGAAAACTGGCTGGGTGCACGCGCCACGGTCGGTATTTTCCCCGCATCGACAGAGGCTGATGATATTATTTTATACACGGATGAAAGTCGCCAGGCTGAACATCTGCGCCTCAACTTCCTGCGTCAGCAAAAGGCCAAGGCAACCGGTCGTTTTAACCGCTGCTTATCCGATTTCATAGCCCCGTCATCTTCCGGGTTGAAAGATCATATCGGCCTGTTTGCCGTAACAGCAGGCCTGGGTATTGAAGAAAAACTGGCAGAATACGAACTGGTGCACGATGACTATAGCTCCATCATACTCAAGGCACTGGCTGACAGGCTGGCCGAGGCACTCGCCGAGCACACACACCGCAGGTTACGTCGTTCCCTGTGGTCATATGACCCTGAAGAAACGCTCGACAATAATGCACTTATCGCCGAACAGTACCGTGGAATACGCCCTGCCCCGGGATACCCCTCGTGTCCTGACCATAGCGAGAAAGAAAAGATTTTTGAGCTATTGGATGCCGGGGAAAATTCAAAAATGGAATTGACCAGTGGTTATGCCATGTTACCGGCAGCTTCGGTTTGCGGTTATTACTTTGCTCATCCTGAGAGCAATTATTTTGTGCTTGGCAATATTCTCGAAGACCAGTTACTGGATTATGCCAAACGCAAAAACATCAGCCCGAAGCAAGCACGCAGACTGCTGGTGGCGAATATTGCACATTAATCAAGCTATGTAAAAGAGCAGGAATGTCCACAGATTACGCAGATTACACAGATTAAAAGCATTTATGATTGAGGCAGACTGAACGGCTGTACGGTTTGACCTAAATCTACCTCCACCCTGAACCTGGCTCTTATCCTATATCGCTCTTGCTCTTAATCTGTGTAATCTGCGTAATCTGTGGATAATTTCGCTCTTAAACCCTATCACTCATCCCGCTTTTACCAGATCAAATCATCAGGAACCGGATTATCCTTCTCTTCCTCACTCTCATTACCACTGAGATCCGGTATATGGTCAGGTGCAAATTGACGGATTTCTTCAATTTTATCAGCCGGCATCAGGTGATAATTGCCACTGAGGTAAACAACACCCAGTGAGCCATTATTGATATCGCTGATCTGTTCAGGTGTTGCCAGCACGCTGCGAATCCTGCCCTTATATAGGAAGCTCCGCTTGCTGTCTGCGGCCTCATCCCGGGTTGCGTGATCTTTTATGGATTTCTTTATCTTCTGGTTGATTTCGCGACGTAGGCGCTCCTGCTCACGCTTGCGTGCAATGGCCTGTTCTTTCTGCTGCCGTTCGTCCCTGTTGCGGATTTTGTAAGCCTGGTCCAGGGAAATTTCAGCGTTACTTTGTTTGGCCTTACCCTGCCCGGGTCTGGGTTTGTGCTGCTTTTTAGGACGGGACCCGGTTTTCTTGGGGGCCAGACCCAGTGCAAGCAGTTGGTCTTTCAGACTATTACTCATGATTGATTAAAGTATTGAAGGCCTTCGGGAAACTGAAGTGGACTATTGTGGTGGCGTGGCCAAGGCTGTTGGCATCCCAGGAATGATTTAAAAAAACCGAGCCCGGAAACAGCCCTGACCGCACCAATGACTATTCTACGCACTTTTTAATATCAGTACGCGTTTGATTTCAATAGTCCCTTATTGGTTACTTTATTTCTCTATATCCAGCAATTCCACATCAAACACCAACGTGGCATTTGCAGGTATAGGACCACCACCACCTTCACCATAAGCCAGCTCAGGGCCAATGTAGAAAGTGAACTTGCTGCCTACAGGCATCAGTTGCACACCTTCGGTCCAGCCCGATATTACCCGGTTCAGTGCAAATGAAATTGGCTCGTTACGAGCGTATGAACTATCGAACTCGGTACCATCAAGCAACGTGCCACGATAGTGAACCTTGACGGTATCTGTAGCAGCAGGCTTGGCACCGTCACCCATGGTCAGCACTTTATACTGCAAGCCGGAATCGGTCGTGATCACACCTTCTTTTACCTTATTCTCCGCAAGGAATTTCTGACCTGCAACCAGGTTGTCACTGCCGGCAGCCGCTGACTCAGCCTTCTGAGCAGCCTGCATCTTTGTTACATATACCTGGCGAACTGCAGCAGCCTCTTCTTCCGTCATTGCAAGTTCGTCACCGTTGTATGTTGCACGAATCGCCTCTACCAGTGTATCAAGATCAACTTCTGTGCCTTGATTCGCCAGTGATTTGCCGATGTCCATGCCAATGATGTAACCCAGTTTCTGTTCGTCAGTATTCAATTCAGTAGCCCATGTATTTATTGAGATCGTAAGTACGGCCAAAACCAGGCCGCAACGTGTTAAAAAAGTCATCCTGTTATTACTCCTTGGTAAACAGATGCGAATTGTCCACATAACTGACCCCATGCGCAAACAAATGTTTCAATTATTTAGCCAGTTATCACATTGGTGGAACACTAGGTTATGCTCTGCAGCATGACGACTCTCATTGCAACCTTGATCCTGTACCAACTACTACTACTTTCAATCGGCTGGTGGGCCAGCAAACGCACCTCCGATAACGAGGATTTCTACCTCGGTGGCCGTAAGTTGGGCGCCGCCGTTGCCGCACTGAGCGCCTCTGCGAGCTCATCATCCGCGTGGAGTTTACTGGGTGTTTCGGGTGCAGCCTTCGCATGGGGTCTACCGGCCATATGGTTGATACCCTCCACCCTGCTCGGGTTTTTCATCAACTGGTACTGGGTGGCACCGCGCATGTGGGAACGCAGCAGGGACAATAATGCATTAACCCTGACGGAATTCCTCGCCGGTCCACATGGCGACCCCGCACGTAAATCCATCATGAGAATCGGCGCAGCAGTGATCCTGTTCTCATTCACCTTTTATGTCGCTGCTCAATTCCAGGCTGCGGGCCATACTTTTGCCGGTGCCCTGAACATGGACCCGGAGTTAGCCATCATCCTCGGTGCCAGCATCGTACTGGTCTATGTCATGCTCGGTGGTTTCTGGGCGGCCAGCATCACCGATAGCCTGCAGGGTCTGTTAATGGCGCTGAGTGCCCTGATTTTACCCATAATCGCCCTGGTCGCCGTCGGTGGGCCCGGTGTTTTATTGAGCAGTCTTGATGTAGAGGGTATCTCAACCATCGCATTGTGGACCCGCCAGGACAACCTTGCTGCCGGTATCGGGTTTGTCATCGGTCTCGCCGGCATCGGCCTGGGTTATCCAGGCCAACCCCATGTGGTCAACCGCTTCATGGCAATGGAAGACCGCAAGGCCATTCCCAAGGCCAGGCTGATCGCAATTACCTGGGCCGTCATCATTTACACCGGTATGGTTTTACTCGGCTGGTGTGGGCGTTTACTGGTTTCTGCACTCGGTGATGGCGAACAGGTTTTATTCGCCCTCGCCACCTTGCTACTCCCATCGATACTGGCCGGCATCATGGTATCCGCCATTTTATCCGCCATCATGTCAACCGCCGACAGCCAGTTACTGGTAGCAGCATCCAGCGTCAGCCACGACCTGCGTAACGGCAAAGCAGCAACCCACAAATCCCTCAAACAGGCACGATGGGTAGTACTACTCATCGGCATAGCAGCCATCACCCTGGCCATCTTCTCCCCCGAAGCCATATTCAGCCGCGTCCTGTTCGCCTGGCAAGCCCTGGCCGCAGCCTTCGGCCCCCTGCTCATCGTCACCCTGTGGCGCGGACCGGTTCGACCCAACTGGCGTATTGCTGCCATGAGTTCCGGTTTTGTCCTCACTGTAATTCTTAACTGGACCACTGATACACCGGGCGATATTGCTGAGCGTTATATCCCGATGCTTGTTGCCTTGGGATTGGCATGGTGGGGGAGTAAAAAAAGCAATTAATTCTTTTTGAGGGTGGCGTACGAGGTGGTTGGCTACCTCTGAGACACGCCACCAGTACTTCCCTGCAGGCTCATCACCGACGTCCCTGTCGGTGAAGGTCTCAGAGGTAGCCAACC
>Ga0164313_10002189_pt1 | contig 17552 bp, 9 predicted proteins | sample GuaBasSedimGuay4_FD_113735 | JGI IMG/M metagenome (GOLD analysis project Ga0164313, IMG submission 113735) | Subseafloor sediment microbial communities from Guaymas Basin, Gulf of California, Mexico - Guay4, Core 4569-4, 0-3 cm | ecosystem: Environmental > Aquatic > Marine > Hydrothermal vents >...
CACGGCCGGCGTGGGCTGGACAGCATGGAGGAAATCCCGGGTTCGTGGTTCGTCTCCAGCCGCGACCTCACAATCCCCGAGGGGAATGTGTCGCACACCTACAACTCGTACTACAACGGCGATTTGCTGTGGACCAGGATCAGCGACATCAGTTTTGGCGGAGATTCTTTGTTGTTGGTGGCCACGCTTCAGGATCTGGTCGGCACCACTGCGCAGAACATTCAGGATCGCGCCCAGACGATGGGCATCGAGTCGGCGCCTCCCGGAACGATTGCCGAGCGCTTCCAGGCCGGCGAGATGCCGGTCTTTTCGAGCACTACGTCGGGGCTGTCGCCCTTGCTCGCACCGGAGGACGTCGACCAGATCGCCTACAGCTATCGCTCGTCGCAACGGCCCGGGGTCCGGGTGCGCGAGATTGTCAGCGGTGAGATCTTCAAGCCCGACTACTGGCGGCTTGACACACAGTACGACAACCAGTTCGGTGTCGGGATGCTGGGTGACCAGGCGAATGACTTCAAGTTTCAATATGTCGGGGTGGTCTTCCGCGACATCCCGAGCGGTCGCAACGAGTATCTCGGACAGGGTTCGGGGTGGATCTTCATCCCCGAGGACGACGTTCTCGGGAGCAGGTCGATGCCGCCCTATGCCGGTCAGGGCAACGGCGGTTGGACCACCGAGGGCGGACCGATCCTGACCCTCAAGGGCGAGGACATCGACATCTTCATCCTGCCCACGGGCGCCCGCCCCGGCGCGGTACTCGAGGTCGGCGATACGTTCCACTTCGCGGGGCATGTGATGCCGACGCTTCCGAGCGATGTCGCCGTGACACTGACCTCTCCCGGCGGAACCGAGTACACCCTGGGTGGCCGGGCCAACAAGGTCGGTTATTTCTACGACCCGGCCGGTAACGTCATCCTCGATGAGCCGGGTCCGTGGTTGGTGGATGTCCGGGTGTGGCATGACGGCCTGTGCTCGGGTGGCGCGACCATTTCGCCCTATCCTCAGGGCGATGTGCTGGGCAGCGACGATGGGCGGTACTGGGTCTATGTGGTCGAGCCCGACCAGCCGAGGCTCGAGATCAACGCGCCGTCGCCGGGTTATTTCGACATTGGAGACACCGTCAAACCGGTGACCATAGAGGGACGCGTCCCCGCCGATCTCGACAGCGCGGTGGTGGCGTACACGATCAGCATGCCGGGCTATATTCTCGAGTCCGGCGAAGTCGTGCCGGTCGGCAGAAACTTCGAAATCGTTTACGATCCGGTAGCCCTCAAGCAGGACTTTCCGAACATTGATCTCATGGGTCGGGATGACCGGTGGCCGGGTCTCACCGACACCATCATCATTGGAATGCTGCTGCGCGGTGAAACGGACGGCGTTGTCGAGTACTGGGCCAACACCGTGACGCTGCAGGGCCAGCAGGTCCATGTCGGCGGCGATGGGCAGGGGTTCCGCGATCTTCGGACGCCGCGCCAGTCAGGGGGTCGGGTCACGCCGTGAAGCTCAGATTGGCGGTTGTGGTTCTTGCCCTCGGTGTGCTGGGCTTGGTGAACCTCGCCGAGACCCGTCCCGCTTCGGTGGGAATCGAAACCGTCTTCAAACGGAGCAGCTCCGCCATAGCCACTACCGTGAACGGTTCGACCGTGATCGTCGTCAACCCCGATTCCGACTCCGTGACCCTGGTGGACGCCGGCAGTCGCGAAGTCGTCGCCGAGCTGGTCGTGGGCGTCGATCCGCGGACGGTGGCCGTCGCCGACTCAGGACGTCGTGCCTACGTGGCGAACCGGGGTTCGGACACGGTCTCGGTGATCGATCTTCCATCGCGGCGGGTGGTCAACGAGATCGCGGTCGGACATCAGCCCTACGGCGTGGTCGTGAGTCCTGACGGCAGTCGCCTCTTCGTCACCGAGCAGGGCGAAGAAGGTCTGCGAATCCTCGATACGGCAACCCTCGCCACAGTGACCGTGGTTTCGGTCGATGATCGGCCCAGCGGGGTGGCGATCACCGATGACGGTTCTCTACTTCTCATCACCCATCTACTGGCCGGGACGATGACCGTGTTCGGTCTGGATCCCCTGTCCTCGGGTCTCGTTGTCCCGCTCTGGCCGGACAGCAACCTTGTGCAGTCGATCGTGCTGTCTCCGGATTCCACCATCGCGTACCTCCCACACACCCGCGCCAACACCACCAACCCCGCCCTGACATTCGATACGACGGTCTTCCCCCTGGTCTCGTTGGTTGACCTGACGACCGGGCAGCATCTGGTCGGTCAGCAGATCTCGCTCGACTCGGCCGATCCGCCGGGTGTCGGACTCCCGTTCGACGCAGCGCTGCTGCCGGGCGGCGAGATTCTCTATGTGGTCAACGCCGCTAGCAACGATGTGACGGTGGTGGATCTGCCCAACCGCCGGGGCCTTGCCCACATCGAGGTGGGGGACAACCCGCGCGGCATCGCCATCAGCCCCGATGGATCCACCGCCTGGGTCAACAACACCCTGGCGGGGACCGTGTCGGTGATCGACACAACCTCGAACGCTGTCATCGACACCATCGATGTGACGACGATCCCGATGCCCCCGGCGCTGTTGCTCGGCAAGCGGCTCTTCCACTCGTCGGAAGACCCGCGGCTCGCCCGTGACCAGTGGATCTCGTGCAACACCTGCCATTTCGATGGCGAGCACGATGGTCGCACCTGGGTCTTCGGTTTTGCCGGCCCGCGCAACACGACCACCCTCAACGGCATGATCCAGACCTATCCTCTGCGCTGGTCGGCGGAGTGGGACGAGTCGGCCGACTCCGACTTCGCCGTCCGCAAGGAACAGTTCGGTGCGGGCCTCATCGTCGGCGAGATGCACGACCCCCTGGCGGATCCAAACACCGGGCGCTCATACGAACTCGACTGTCTGGCGGCCTATATCGACTCCCTGGTCATGCCGGAAAACCGGATCCGAGAGACCCTCGACGACGACGCGGTCCAGCGCGGGGAAACGCTCTTCAATGACCCGGTGGTGGGTTGCATCGACTGCCATCCGCCGCCCTATTTCACCGACTTTGCGGTGCACGATGTCGGCACGGCGGACGGTCCCGGCGAGCGGCTCGGGCCCGAGATCGACACACCGACGCTCAGGGATCTTCATCGCAGCGCGCCCTACCTGCACGACGGCAGCGCCGCCACCCTCGCCGACGTACTGACGGGGAGCAATCCCGGCGACGAGCACGGTGTGACCTCGCACTTGAATCAGACCGATCACGAAGATCTGGTGGAGTACATGCTCTCCCTGCCGGCCAACAACTCGGCATGTCTGAGCTGTGATGGGGGAGACGAGCCGTCTTCGACGGGCACGATCGCCCATGGCAGAGGGATTGCCGCGGTCTGTGCGCACAAGGCGCAGTCGAGCACCGTCCCACCGCGACGAGCAACGGGTCGCATCGGTTACGGCGATTCCCTCAGGGGTGTGGTGGTGACCGCAGGCGGGACCCCGGTGCCCGGCGCGCTGGTTACGCTGCGCGCGACCAGTTACCAAACAACAACCGATGAGGACGGCGCCTTCGGGCTCTTCGTTCCACCATCTGACGAGGAGCTCGAGGTTGCGGCCTGGGCGTCCGGCTACTTCATCGCCAGTGTTATGACCCATGTGCCGGCTGATGGCCTGCAGTTGGTCCTGCGCCGCCACCACGTCAACGACAACCCCGACTACTCCTGGACCGATCCCACTCCCGTTGCCGGATCGTCATCGGCGTGCGGCAACTGCCACCCCAGCATCATCTCCCAGTGGAGCAACAACGCTCACGGCCTGGCGATCTCGAATCTGCGTTTCTTCAGCCAGTACAACGGCACCGATATCGACGGCAATCAGACCGTGCCGCCCGGCTACGTGCTCGATTTCCCCGGCACCGTGGGCATCTGCGCCACCTGTCACGCGCCGGGGGCAGCCGTCGACGCGCCGTTCACAACCGACATGAATGCAGTGCGCGACCAGCTGACCGCCGGGATCCACTGCGACTTCTGCCACAAGGTGGGTGGTGCCTACCTCCGGGGTACGCGGAAAACGAGCGTCGATTGCGTTTCGTGCCACAAACAGGGTGGGGCGGTGCTCGAGCCCGAGATCCATGAGACCTACCCTAATATGCCCGGCGTTCTCTCCCTGCGCGTCCTTCGGCCACCCGATGGGGACGACATCTTCTTCGGGCCCTACCCGGACATCCACGATCCGGACACCTACCTGCCGCTGATCAGCAAGAGTGCGTTCTGTGCACCCTGTCATGACTTCTCCTTCTGGGGCACACCCATCTACACATCCTATCCCGAGTGGCTGGCCAGCTCCTACAGCGACCCCGTCCAGGGGCAGACCTGTCAGGACTGCCACATGCCTCCGAACGGAGACACTCACTTCGCTCTCCCCGAGCAAGGGGGACTTCCCCATCCACCCGAATCGATCCCGTCCCATCTCCAGCACGGAGCGGCCTCGCAGAATTTGCTGCAGGAAACCGTGGATCTCGAAGTGGTGGTGGATGCGGCGAGCGGTCGCCTCGATGTGACGGTGGCCGTGACCAACAGCGGCGCCGGTCACCACGTGCCGACCGACCATCCCGGGCGACACCTGCTGCTGGTGGTGAGCGTGGAGGAGGGTGGGGGCCAGCCGCTGACGCAGTTGACCGGGCCCACCGTTCCCGTCTGGGGTGGGAGCTACGCGGGGCTGCCGGGCGCCGGCTTCGCCAAGGTTCTCCGGGATGTGGAAACAGGCGAAGCTCCGGTGATCAGCTACTGGAAACAGGCGCTCATTGAGAGCGACAATAGGATCGCAGCCCTCGAGACCGATGTCTCCGCCTACTCTTTCCAGCTCAGCGGCACAGCAGCCACCGTAACGGTCAGGGTGTACTTCCGGCGCCTCTTCGAACCCATCGCTGATCGGTACGGTTGGGACCTGGGCGAGGTGCTGATGGAAGAACGGGTCGTCGCGGTGGACTGAAACGGCTGACGGCCGGCACCAGCGACTAATCGATGCGTTGCATCACCGAGTCGGTGGCGCGACTTGGTCACGTTGCGCACAGGTTCTCCACCACCACTTCGGTGAACTCCGTGGTCATGTATGGCGTGCTGACCCGCGACGCGATGTCGGCGATACTGCCGCGGAATCACTCAGTTCAGGTTGGAGAAAGCACCCATGTCGGATGCGACACGGTTGCGGCCTTTGGACTTGGCCAGGTAGAGACCGTCGTCAGCGGCTTTCAACAGCGTTCGGTGGTGGTTTGATTGGGAGGGAGTCACTGCGCTGACTCCGCAGCTGATCTCGATCCTGGACTCGGAATGTGGCGATCGGTTCCCGTCTTCGAGGTTGGCGATGGCGAGCCTCAGTTGCTCGGCCACGACCAGGGCGCCGTTGAGGTCCGTTCCGGGAAGGATGACTGCGAACTCGTCCCCACCATAGCGCGAAATAGAGTCTCCGCTTCGAGGCAGGCTATCGAAGATCTTCGTGGCAACCGTTTTGAGGCACTCATCGCCCTCTGGATGACCGTACTTGTCGTTGAATTCCTTGAAGTGGTCGATGTCCAACAGGACCAGTGCCAGTGATTGTCCGGATCGGAGCGCACGCCGCCATTCGGTTTCGAGAATCTGGTCGAAACGGCGGCGGTTTCCGATTCCCGTCAGAGAATCGGCATAGGAGAGGCCGACAAGGGTCTGGTTGGCGGCGGCCAACTCTCGGGTCCGGGAGTCGACCAGAAGGGAGAGTCGTTTTTCTTGGGTCCTCAGGGTCCGGATTCTCGCCTGATACCCCAGAATGACCGCCAAAACCAGCGCCATCGCCACCAGCAGGAGGGCCCACCCGGTTTCCCATGGGGCCGGTCTGACCTCAAAATCGAATTCCACCGGCCCCGAGACGTTTCCGGCGAAGTCACTGCCCCAGAGCCTGAATGTATAGGTTCCGTAACCCAAGGTCTGGTACTCCCTCCGACTCTCCCTGGTCCAGGCCGTAGGGCTTTCGTCCAGTCCGATCAGCTGGGTTCGGTACCGTGTGTCGTTCTCCTTGAAGTACGACAGAAGGGCATAGGTGAAGAGGATGTGCTTGTTGCGATGGTCAAGGGTCACTCCATGGATGAGATGCTCGTCCGGGCTGGATGCCAGGGAAGCGTCCATCAGAAGCTGATCGGCACGTCGATCCGGACGTTCGATCGACGGGTCGAGGACCGCCGCGCCTCCGACTGTTCCGACCCATACCCTACCGGCGTCATCGACCAGAGCGGCGCCCCGGTTGCCCTCGTTGAGCTGGAGTCCGTCCTCCGTCGTATACGTCTTCAGAGAAAACGCACCGAGGTTATCAGCGTCGGAACCGATCTGCGTCAACCTGGCAACGCCCGAGTTGGTCAGGATGTATATCCGACCTTCGAGATCTTCGACAATCGAGTTGATGACGGAGCTGGGGAGAGCGGGTTTGGAGGTATCGGTCAGTGTGAACAGCGACCGATCGCCGTCATCAGCATCGAGAACGGTCACGCCCCCTCCGTCGGTGCCGACCCAGATGCTTCGACCTCCCTGGGCGTCGGTCCTTTCGAAGAGGCACTGAACGGCAGTATTGACGAGGCCCGCCTTTCGATTGAGCACTTGCCAGTGTCCCCGGTGGAACGTCGCCAGGCCTTCACTCGAACCAACCCACAGCTTCGTGCCGCCATCGGGCTCTTGTGTTTCCAGGAGAGACAGCACGGAGCCGAGGGCATGGTCTTCGATGGGACCGATATGGGTCCACCGGCCATGGGAGAACCGGGCCAGACCCTTGCGGGTTCCGACCCACATGAGAGGGGATCGGTCATCACTTCGTGCCTGCAGGATGGTTTGAACCATATTGGATGGGAGGGCGCCGTTCTCCTCAGTGAAGAGTGTCCACTGCCCCGGCGCATAGGCCAGGAGACCGCCGTTCCTTGTTCCAATCCACGGCACCGACCGGCCGTCGGAGGTCCGTCCTTCGCTGAGACACTGGATCGTCTGCACGGGCAGTTGATCGGTGAAATGGGTCCATCGACCGTTGACGGACCGATACAATCCCTCTCCGTCGGTTCCCAGCCACAGCTCCTTTGATCCGTCGGCGGCCGACGTTTCCAGCATTGCGTTGATCGGAGCGGCGCGCGTTAGATTTTCGGGGACCACACGCCTCCACGCACCCTCAACCAGTTGGGCCAGACCGCCGTTCCGGGTTCCCACCCACAGCATGGCCGGTGCATCCGCAGAATGGGTCTCAAGCAGGCTGTAGACCGCATTGGAGGGAAGGCCGGTTCGTATTGAGATCGTGTCGATGTTCTCGTTGCTGATTCTGACCAAACCACCGCCGTCGGATCCGGCCCACAGGGAGGGCTCGCCTCCGATCGATGTTCCCGGGACAAGGCTGGTGAAGAAATTGCTGGGCAGGCCGTGTTCCGTTGTTGTCCACGACCATCGTCCGTCTTTCAACCGGGCCAATCCGGCGCCGTATGTTCCGACCCACAGAGCACCCCGTCCCTCTTCATCGGGCATCCGACTCAAGCTGTTGACCGATTCGGTGGGGAAACCGGGATCGACGGCAAACCTATCCGAGCCCGGTTTGAGCACGGCCAGCCCTGCCTCGGTGCCGACCCACACGGTCGTGCCTGTGTCGTCTTCTTCCGCCAACAAACCCCAGATTCGGTTGCTGGGCAGGCCGTGTTCCGTGGAGAAGACCGTCCACCGACCGTCCTCCAACCGGCCCAGGCCGCCGCCGTAGGTTCCAGCCCAGATGACCGGCGCCCCGGTCGCCGACGTCGTCTCGGCAAGCGCATTGATGCGGGTGCAATCAGCCTTGACACTAAGAGCCGCCGCCTCTTTCCACTGCCCGTCCTTCAGCCGGAAGAGGCCACCGGCCCGAGTGCCGAACCACAGGTCTCCGTCCGATGACGCCAAGATCGCTCGAACAAAGTTGGACTGAATACGACTGGGCATGTCGACCGTGTGCCACTGCTGCCCGTCGTAGAACGCCGCGCCGTCCTGGGTACCGATCCAAAGACGCCCCAGAGTGTCCAGAGCGATCGCGTGCACTGTGTTCTGGGGAAGGCCCTGAGCGTCGGTGAAAACGCGGAAGGCAAACGACGCCTGATCATAAGGGTCAGAACTCGGGGGCACGGCATTCGCGGATTGCTGGGTTGCGGCTGTAACCGATGTGAACATCAGGAGCGCACCTATAAGTACACAACGCCTCATGAATACATGATACCGGGGAATGTGATTGTTTTGCCTGTTCGAGCCGGTTCACGCAGGTAGAAATCCGTGCGACCGAAGCTGCTTCTTCACCTCCCGGTGACCGGCGAAGGAAAGGATGATGCCAGGCCCAACTATTCAGCGTTCTTGTTATTGGTGACACCTAAACTGAGTGATTCTGCCGGATGAGATGTGCCAAGTCCTTGATGCTCTGGTGTTTGCAAAAAAATTAAGGATACTGGTGGTATGTCGAGGCTTTTTGCAAACGCCCAGAGCGCAAGGAGTTGGTGCAGATCGCCGGTGAGAATCGCTCAATTTAGGTGACAGTTGCATTGGCGCCCGCCACCGATATTCGACAGAACATCGGAACTGCGAACCTGAACCTGATGAGGGCTCTACTGCGGCAGGATAGAGGTCGGATCGCCGGTTTCGTTGTCGACCATGGAGCCGTAGCAGAAAAACGCTGCGCCCGGGGTATCCGACCAGACGTCCACAAAGCCGTTGACCGGTCTGTGGAGCCGCAACACCCGGTTGACCTGGTCGTTCGAGTACGCCGCCAAGTCCACGGTGCCGACTTCGAGCGAGACGCCCGCGTCGTTGAACCCTTCAAAGTTAATCGTGATGTCGCCAGCGGTGCCGTTTTGACAGCCGAGGTTGGCGCGGAAGTCATCATCCTCGGTCATGAAGATGATGCGTCGTGTTTCGCCCTGGATGATCAGGTTGCCTGCCGCGACACCGGGCAGGGCCTGGCCGAAGGTACCGCCTTGCTCGGCTCCGGCCTGGTTGAAGATGCGGGCCACGGACAACGCAGACGAGCTGTCGGAAGAGACGGCGATCGCGCCGAACGGTGAGTCTGCCGGGTCGAGACCGAAGACCTCGTCCAGGATGTTGGCATAGCGCATGCTCGTATTGGGGTTCAAAGTGTACGTGTCCGACACCAGTGGCTGCGAGTTGTCCTCGCCGCGCGGCAGCCACCAAAACTCATAGGTCATGATCCCTGTGCCCGCGTTCACCAGGTCTACGTCTGTGACCCAGAAAGACCCTCCGACGCCGGCTGCGAGACCTGCCGCGGGGATGAAGGTCAGCGAAGTGCCGTCACACGAGTTCTCAACCCACGGAGTCGGCACTGTATGGAACGACCAATCATCCCCGCCATCCGGACAACGGCCGTACGAGACATCGACAGACTGTTCACCAAAGACGATCGAGTCGATCTCGGTTGAGCCATCGGCGTCGTAGAAGCCGATCTCCTCGCCGCCGGCGCCGAGCTTGAAGTTGGTGTGGGTGTTCCCCTGGTCCTCGTCATCGTCGGCCCAGAACAGCAAGTACCCGCCGGCCGCGATCGTCACGCCCGCCGGGATCTGCCACTTGGTCGGATCCGCGAGATCGTCGGTGAGGAAGGTCCCGCCGAGATCGAACGCGGTCGGTCCGGAGTTGTAGAGCTCGATCCAGTCTTCGTACGCCCCGGGCTCGTCCGGGTCTTCAATATAGCCGTCATTGTCGGCCATGAACTCGTTGATGGAGAGGGTGTCATCGGCATGAACCGGCCCCAGCCCGACGATCACGATCACGAACATGACCATCGACCAGATTTCCAAGCCCCGGATGATTGGTCTGATTTTCATCGATTTCCTCCGTGTCGGTTCTCTGTCGTTTCCCCTTAGGGAGGGCGTCTTCCTGTAATTCGTGTATTAAACAGCGGTTTCCCATGTGCGGCGTATCTTGGCACACCTCTGCAGCGGCGTATTCGCAACGCGTTGAGCGCTCAGATCGAGAAGGTCAGAAAAACGTCTCATAGATCGTGGCGTTCAACGAGCCGCGTATCGCTCCGCCCGGAACGGTGGAGACTTCCTCGAAGTGGAGGTTCCCATCAGCGAGCAACCCGACGAGCTGGGGTTCGTAACCGGTGTCTGGTCCGAAATAGACCAATAGTCCGACCGTCGCGGCGAAGTCGAAAACCAGGTCGGACCCGCCGACCATGAGGTCGGGGTCCGTCTCGATCAGGATCACCACGAAGTTGCCGTTGGGAAGCGCCCCGAGAATCAACACTGCTGCTCCCCGCTCGGAGCCGTCGGTGAAACCGGCAGTGGATCCGACCAGAAAAGGCTCGATCGTCTCATCGTGGAGAACCAGATTGAGGCTTCCATTTCCGGCCTGGAAGGGATCGATGAGGTCATAGGTCCCCCAGGTCGTGTCGAAGTCGGCCCAGGTTTCGCCGATCGTCACGAAACACAAGGGATCGCGAAGGGGCTCTTCCCAGAGAGGTGGCTCGGGCAACAGGACGGACAACAGGTGGTCGCGGCGGTCGTCCACGAAGTTGCGGATCAAGAGCACCGACTGGTTGAACGCAACAAACTCCTCGGCCGTGAGCGACGGGGTGACCAACGAGCTCATACGGTCGATCTCGGCGTGAATGGCTGCCTCGTCCCAGACCGTGTCGAGCAGCTCGACAACCCTGTCGACATAGAGGTCGCGGGTCGGTTGGTACAGGTAGAGCCGGCGGGCGAGAACACTGGTCGCCAGCACCGCAGGTTGTTGTGTTCCGCCGCCCAGATCTTCGCCGAGGTTGAACAGAGCATCGATGCCCCAGGGAATGAAATGGAGAAGCTCGCTGGACGGGTCGTTGTAGACGAAGAAGTTGTTGGTGTTGCCGGCATAGCCGTCCCAGTGGCCGAGTAGGACCTCCATCGCCCAGAATGTGAAGAAAGCGTCGAGGTCGATCAGCTCTTCCAGCGCGGCCTTTAGCTCTTCGTCGGCGACATCCATGACACCGACCACCGCATCGAGATCCAGACGATCATCGTTCTCACGGTTGGTTTTTTGCTCGAAGGTGTCGACGAAGTCGGGTCGGAAATCGCTGATGGTGCCCTCGTAGAGGGTGCCGTCGTTTCGCTCGAAGTGACGGGCGAGAAAACGTTCTCGCACGCTCTCCACGTGCACATAAAGACCGAGATCGGCGCCGTTGACCTTGATGGTCGCGAAGTTACAGCGCGGCGCCGGGATCCCGCTTTTTCTGAACAGCTCATAACCGAGGCACTGATTGAGGAATGACGGGTCCTGACGGGCGTTGTTGAGCGTCATACGCCGGAGGCCGGACAATCGCCGGCCAGCCGCGTACTCGTTGAACTTGATCTTCAAGGACGGCTTGTCACGGCTCAGGGAGCCGAGAAAACCCTTCTTGCGGACACCGACATTCTCAACCTGTTCACCATCGACTCTTACGGTGCCCGGGAAGTAGGTAAATGGCGACCCGAAGGGTTCGGCGAGGCAGTCTTCGTCGGCGAAGAGCTCGAAGAGGTTTCGTTCCTGGTGACGGAGCGCTTCCCAATCCGCCGGATCGAGCTCGATCTCGATCCGAAGCAGCCGGTCCGGGTCGAAAATGGCATCCGTCAGATCTAATCTCGGCGGGCAGGCTTGGGGTTCGACCTCTCCAGGTGAGCCACCGATGGCGGCGCTTGCACACCAGTTGAGCGGGTCATCGGGATCGCCGGAAACATCGCTGATGACCATCGAGTTACCAAGTCCGTCGGCCTCGGTCGGCCATGGGGCGTCGTCGTCGTAGCGCAGGCTGAGCAGCACCTGGCCGGTTGGATAAGACAGGGCCAACCGCTCACCGCCGTTGCTGAGTTTTCCCGAGTAGAAACCGACGGCGGTCACATCCGGATAGGCGGCCGAGAAGTCCTCCTGGGAGCCGGCCACTACGACCCGTTCACCGGGCTGCACCCAGACTCCCGCTGGAAACACGAAGCTGATGCCGTCCGAAAACCGGAAACCGCCAATCTTTATCTGCGACACGCCGGAGTTGATCAGCTCGATGAACTCGGCGCCGGGGTCTTCGGGGTGATACATGATTTCGGTGATCGCCAGGGCCGATAGTGGAGAGAGTCGTCCGGTCGGCCTCCGGGTCTGGGCGTTCGCAACCGGCGCCAATAGCATGGCGCCGAGTAGAAGACCAATCATCTGAAGTGTCAGTTTCATCAGTCTCCCTGCGCGCGAGGACTGCCCTTTTCGGGCTCCCCGTCGATCAATTCTACCACCACAGATCGATGTCTCATCCGTTCCGACGTAGGCTTCGATCAACGGATAAATCGCCGACATCATCATTCCGCCGTTGGGGCATCCTCCGTAGTAGATACTCGGTGAGAAGATCCAACCGCTCGACGCCCTGTGCTATCCGATGATCGCCAGCACCGCTGTCGTGAACTCGGTGGTGGTGGACGGGGTGGTCGACGGCGATGCGATGTCAGCGGTTCGCAGACCGCGACGGAGGGTCGACGATACGGCCCCCTCGATCCCGGACGCTGCGTCGTCCCTGCCGAGGCTGTGGCGGAGGAGCATGGCCGCGGAGAGGATCGTCGCGATGGGATTCGCGATGCCCTTGCCCTCGATGTCGGGCGCTGATCCGTGGATGGGTTCGTAGACCCCGAAGGCCCCGGCGCCGATGGAGGTCGACGGGAGCATCCCGAGCGATCCTGCGAGGATCGATGCCTCATCAGAAAGGATATCGCCAAAGCAGTTCGGCGCGAGGATCACGTCGAACTGGCTTGGACGCTGCATGAGGTACATGGCGCAGGCATCGACCAGGACGTGCTCGAGCTCGACATCGGGATAGTCTGCGGCGATTTTCTCCACCGTACGACGCCAGAGACGCATGGCGGCGAGGACGTTCGCCTTGTCCACCGACGCGACCCGCCCACCACGTTTCCGAGCGGCCTCGAACGCGACGCGGGCGATGCGTTCGACTTCGGGAACCCGGTAGGTCATGACGTCGTGCGCTTCGCCACGCTCGTTCTCCTCTTCATGGGCGCCGAAGTAGATCCCGCTGGTGAGTTCGCGGACAAAAAGAATGTCCACGTCCTCGAGGAGATCCGCCCGAAGCGGGGCATGGTCGGCCAACGCCGGGAAGACCTGAACCGGTCTGAGGTTGGCGAAGAGGTCGAACTCGCTGCGCAGTCGGAGGAGTCCCAGCTCGGGCCGTACTGGAGCGCTCGGGTCGGACCACTTGGGCCCACCCACCGCGCCGAGGAGGACCGCGTCTGACCGCCGGCAGGCCTCGACGGTCTCTGTGGGGAGGGGATCCCCAGCGGCGTCCATCGCTGCGCCGCCGATCAACCCGGTGGAGAACGCCAGCTCGAGGTCGAAGATCTCGGATGTTCGTTCGAGAACTCGGCGGGCGGCCGAGACCACCTCGGCGCCGACCCCGTCGCCCGGGAGCAGGAGAATCCTTGCGGTCATCGGCTGCCCTCCCTGGTGTCGAACCGTGGACGTCGATCGGCTTCCCATGTGGTGATCCGGTCGAGCTGATGAAGCAGCGCATCGAGTTCGGTTCCGCCCGGAGTGTCGTGGGCCGACGGGGCGACGGCGCTGAAGCTCGCGTTGATCGAGCCGCAGGTCAGCCGATCCACACTGAAATCCAGGATGACGGGCCGCGTCGGATCGGCCTCGATCTCGGCGATCAGCCGCACGTGATCATCCGCGTTGACGATGACGGGCGCCAGACCGTTTCTGACCGCGTTGGCGTGGAAGATATCGGCGAACCCCGTTGCGATCACCGCCTCGAATCCGCGATCGACGAGCGACCAGACCGCGTGCTCGCGCGAGCTGCCGCAGCCGAAGTTGTGACCGGCGACGAGGATCTTCTCGTCGTCGAGGACTGCGGCCCCTTCGGGCCAGTCTTCGAAGAGGTGCTCTCCCATTCCGGTGCGCTCGGTGGTGGTGAGGAACCGGGCCGGGATGATCCGGTCGGTGTCGATGTTGTCGATGGGCAGAAGGGTGGCGCGGCTCACGATCTTCATCTCAACTCCTCGCGGGCATCGCTGATGACCCCGTTGACGGCGGATGCGGCGGCAGTCATGGGGCTGGCAAGGATGGTCCGCCCCCCCGGGCCCTGCCGGCCCTCGAAGTTGCGGTTCGAGGTGCTGACCGCGATCTGCCCCGGTTCGATCCGATCACCGTTCATGGCCAGACACATGGAGCACCCGGGTTCGCGCCACTCGGCGCCGGCGGCCTTGAAGATGCGGTCGAGCCCTTCGTCCTCAGCGGCGCGTTTGACGCGTTGGGAACCCGGTACAACCAACATCCGGACCGTGTCGCTGATCTTTCTGCCATCCAGGAGCTTCGCCGCGTCGCGGAGATCACTCAGCCGCGAGTTCGTGCAGCTGCCGACGAAGACCACGTCCACCCGATGGCCGAGAAGAGGTTTCCCCGGTTCGATGCCCATGTAATCGAGGGCGCGTTCGAGTGAGCCCCGCGCGTCTGCGTCATCGATCTCGTGCGGTGACGGAACCGGACCATCAACGGGCACACCCATCCCCGGGCTGGTGCCGTAGGTCACCATGGGCGCCAACCGTGAGGCATCGATGTGCACGGCCCTGTCGAAGGAGGCCTCACCGGCGCTGGGAAACCGCATCCAGGTCGCCACCGCGGCATCGAAATCAGCGCCGGAGGGCGCGAAGGGTCGTCCTTCAAGATAGTCGAAGGTCGTGTCGTCCGGGGCGATCAGGCCCGCTCGCGCACCACCCTCGATGGACATGTTGCACACCGTCATCCGTTCATCCATGGACATCGCCCGCACGGTGCTGCCGGTGTACTCGAAGACGCGGCCCGTGCCGCCCTCGGTGCCGATCTCTGCGATGACGGCAAGAATCACGTCCTTGGCGGTGACCCCGGGTTGGAGCATTCCGTCGATGTGGATCTCGAAGGTCTGGGGACGTTGGGCGAGGAGGCACTGGGTGGCGAATACGTGGGCCACCTGGCTGGTGCCGATCCCGAAGGCCAGCGCGCCGAAGGCGCCGTGGGTCGAGGTGTGGCTGTCGCCGCAGACGATGGTCATCCCGGGTTGAACGAGACCGAGTTCGGGGGCGGTGACGTGGACGATGCCCTGGTTCTCGTGGCCGAGTGGGTAGAGCGGGACCCCGAACTCGGTGCAGTTCGCTTCGAGCTTGCCGATCTGGGCGGCGGTGTCGGAGTCGCTGAAGGTGTAGACCCCGTTCGCATCGGGCGGGGTAGTGGGTGTCGAGTGATCCATGGTGGCCAATGTCTGCCCCGGACGTCGAAGGGCGAGGCCGTGCTCCCTGAGGATGTCGAATGCCTGAGGAGAGGTGACCTCGTGCACCAAATGGAGATCGATGTAGAGCGCGTCGGCGCCGTCGACCGAGGCCGGTCGTGGGTTCACCCGATGCCGGTCCCAGATCTGGTCGAAGAGAGTGGTGTCTGATGCCATGTCGTTCGCCTAGAACCCATTGCCGCCCATGCGGAGCGAGTCCCAGTTGGAGCTGATGCCGTTGGTTTCGGTGGCCACCACCCGGGTGCCTCCCGCTCGCGAGATCATCCGATTCTTGGCCGATATATAAGCTTTGGCGCTCGCGACGATGATGTCGACGTCGGCGCCATGGCCGCTGATGGTGTGTCCTGGGTTGTCGGAGTCACCGATCCGGACGGTCACGTTGCCGAGAGCGTCGATGCCCTCGGTGATGCTGTGGACGGCGTACTCGATGAGGGTTGTAGGCCGGCCGATGATCTGGTCGATGGACCTGAAGACCGCGTCCACGGGTCCGGTTCCCACCGCCACGCCGATCTGTTCCTCACTATCGGGTTTTGTCATTCTCACGGTCGCAGTCGGCATCCCGGGGCTGCCGCAGGTCACCTGGAGATCGACGAGTTTGAAGATCTCTTCGGGTTGGAAGAACTCGTCGGCGACGAGGGCCTCGAGATCTGCGTCGGTGATGGTCTTCTTCTTGTCGGCGAGTTCCTTGAAGCTCTTGAAGGCTGAGGCCACAGATTCGTCATCGAGCTCGAAACCGAGCTGTTCGAGCCGGACCCGAAAGGCGTGGCGGCCGCTGTGTTTGCCGAGGACGAGCCTGGAGCGGTCGAGCCCGACGGTCTCGGGGGTCATGATTTCGTAGGTGCCCTGGTTCTTGAGGATCCCGTCCTGGTGAATGCCGGCCTCGTGGGCGAAGGCGTTGGAACCCACAACCGCCTTGTTCGGCGGCACCGAAATGCCGGTGTAGCTGGCCACCATGTGGCTGGTACGGATGATCTGGGTCGTGTCGATCCCGGTTTCCATCCCGAAGTACTGGTACCTGGTCCGCAGGGCCATGACCACCTCTTCGAGGCTGGTGTTGCCCGCCCGCTCACCAATACCGTTGATCGTTACCTCAACCTGCCTCGCTCCGGCCCTGATCGCGGCCAGGCTGTTGGCCGTTGCCATTCCGAGATCGTCGTGGCAGTGAGTCGACCAGATCACATTGTCGGAGCCCGGGGTCTCCTCGCGGAGGTGGCTGATGAGGGCAAAATACTCTTCCGGTGATGTGTAGCCCACCGTGTCGGGAATGTTGAGGGTCGTGGCTCCGGCTTCGATGGCGGCGGTGCAGACCTCCACGAGGTAGGTCGGATCCGACCGACAGGCATCCTCGCAGCTGAACTCCACGTCCCGGCAATAGGACCTGGCGTGCGCCACCATCTTCCGAGTTCGGTCGATCACTTCCTGCCGACTCATCTTGAGCTTGTGCTCGAGGTGGAGATCGGAGGTGGCGATGAAGGTGTGGATCCGGGGCTTGGCCGCCGGCTCGACGGCTTCCCACACCTTGTCGATGTCGCGTGGGTGGGCGCGGGCGAGACCCGCGATGGTGGGGCCGTCCTCGATGCCGATCTCGGTGGCGATCAGCCGCACGGCTTCGAGATCGTCCGGGCTGGCCGCCGGGAACCCGGCTTCAATGACATCGACTCCGAGGCGTGCGAGCTGCCGGGCGATCTCGAGCTTCTCAGCGCTGGTCAGGCTTGCGCCGGGGGACTGCTCTCCGTCGCGCAGGGTGGTGTCGAAGATCGTGACCCGGTTGTTGTTCTGCGTTGCCATGTGTTGGTGCCTCCAGGTGGAAAAATAAAAAGCCCCCGATTCCTCGGGGGCTTGTGACGATGCAATGTTGCGTTTACGTCTGAACCCCCATTATGTCGTTCGTAAGAGCGAGAATGGCGAGATTCAGCAAAGACGGAACTCCATCCGCAGAGCGGTTCAGATCGATCAAGCGGTGGTCAGTCCGTCCAACCATGATCGTTTGATTATTCACTATTGTGGGCGGCTGTCAACCGCCGCGGGGTCCGGACACTGGTTCTGTCGGCACCGGCCTTCTGGTCCGCCCGCCCGAACGGGCGAGGCGGCCCAGCGTCGCACCATCGGCGCGGTCGCGCGGGGGATGATGGAACCCAAGATGAGTGATTCTCACCGGCGATTTGGGACAATCTCTTGCGCTCTGGGCACTTGCGAAGATGCTCCGAATACCAACGGGTATGCGTCCGCTCTTCGCAAGCGCCAGAGACACAAGTCATTGCCCCATCTCATCCGGCAGAATCGCTC
>Ga0164313_10002190_pt1 | contig 17546 bp, 7 predicted proteins | sample GuaBasSedimGuay4_FD_113735 | JGI IMG/M metagenome (GOLD analysis project Ga0164313, IMG submission 113735) | Subseafloor sediment microbial communities from Guaymas Basin, Gulf of California, Mexico - Guay4, Core 4569-4, 0-3 cm | ecosystem: Environmental > Aquatic > Marine > Hydrothermal vents >...
ACAAAAACATTATTTTTGATAAGCATCCTACTTAATTAATCCCCAATCATCTGTACGAAACGGTGTGGCTGGTAATCCCTCAACATTATACAAATTTGCTTTATTAGGATTATCAGTCCAGGCATAGCGTACAGCAACAGGATCACTTATTTCCTTATTATAAACTACAACTTGCCCATTTTCTATATAGGCTTTTGCCCAAACAAATTTTTCATCGACACCGGCTATTACAAACTCGTTCAAATACCCATGTTTGCTTTTTGCAACCAAGCCGCTACCAGTATTCTTAAATTTCAGATATATTTTCCCGTTATTTATTTTCATAGATTCATAAACCGGACCCGAATAAACAATTTGTTTGTCATACTCGAAATGCAATGCCGCCAAAGCCAATCTTTTTCCAACATCTTGTTTGTTAGTTGGGTGAATATTCATAGAGTTACCCAAATCAATTGTTACAGCCATGCCTGTACTACCTGCCGAAAGAGTTTTTAGTTGAGCTTCACGAAGAGCAGCCCAGTTGCTATTAGCAGGTTTATCAGCAGGACTCCCGTAGTTCGCAAGTTGTACAAAAAGAAAAGGGGTATCGCCTTGTCCCCATTTTGATCGCCATGATTGTATTAATGCAGGAAATAGTTCCTTATACTCTTCTGCATTTCCAGCATTACTTTCGCCCTGATACCAGATAGCACCCTTAATGGCAAAATCAATTATAGGTGCTATCATTGCATTATAAAGAAAAGTTGGAGTACTTCGTTTTTGTGGTTGTTTGTTAAGGGGAAGGATGTCTGTTTTAAAATTCTTAGCATCTAATCCTTTACTATAATACCAAATTCCCTGAAGGTCAATTTGTAAATCACTTTTATTATCATTAATCTTTATATGTGATTTACGTGGGCCCCAAAAGCCGCCTTTGCCACTATAATCATACACACAAACAAGAATTTCGTTCATCCCTTGTCTAACAATTTCTTTTGGAATAACATATGAACGCTCACTGCCTTTATACCATGTACTTCCTACTTTTTCACCATTAAAAAAGGTGAAATCATAATCATCAACCCATCCAATATCGAGCAATAAGTCTTTGGCATCAAATGCTTTGGGCATTTCAATTTGTTTACGATACCATATAGTCCCATTATAAGCCTGGAGAACCTGGTCTTCCCAGTATCCTGGGACTTTTATTTGTTGCCAGACATCTTTATTCGTAAAAGGAATATCAGCCAAACTTCCATCTTCATTAAAACCTTTATCCTGTTTATACAGCTCTTTAATAACAAGATTTCCCCCATTATCCTTATATTTCTTTTCCAACTGTTCAAAATAACCGGTTGTTTGTTCAATTTCTCTAAGTATTTTGAAATATGCAGGAAACTCTTTAAAAGCATCCGTTGGCATCCATGCCTGTATTGAAGAACCACCCCATGAAGCATGGATCAACCCAATTGGAATATGAGTTGAGTCGTGCAATGTTCTTCCAAAGAAGTATGCTACAGCTGAAAACCTTCTAACTGTTTCTGGTGTACATACAAGCCATTCGCCGGAAGCCAAATCATCTTTAGGTTGATAATTAGCATCTTTATCAATCTGAAAAAGACGAATATTCTCATAATTAGCATCGTTAATATCTAAGTAGGAATTTTTAGCTGCAGCTACCCTAAAATACATATTTGATTGACCACTACAAACCCATACATCACCAAACATAATATTTTTCAATTCTATGGTATTTTTCCCCTTTATCAGCATCCTATATGGTCCGCCAACAGCTTTTGCAGGAAGTTTTATCAACCATTTTCCATTTTTATCAGCTTGTGCTTTATACTTTTTTTTGAACATAGTAATTTCAACCTTTTCATAAGCATCTGCCCATCCCCAAATATTTATTTCTTCATTACGCTGTAAAACCATGTTATCGGTAAAAAGACGTGGTAAGCTAATATTTGCATATAAAGGAGAGGCTAAGAAAAATATAAAGAATATTATTAATTTTAATAAGACTTTCATAATAAAAATATTTCTAATAAATTAATTGATTTTGAATACTATCAGTACAGCTGATATGTAATTATATTTTCACAAGAATAAAGCTAAGTTAAGCATTTGTTTTTAATATGATGCACCTGCAATAATGATTATCTAATTTATAATACCTCGGAGCACCATATTTTATTCATGGCCTTGTTGTGTGCTGGTGTGCAAAGGTATTTCATTCATTAATTGAATTAAAGTAATAATCATAGCTTTAACACCAGTATTAATTGTTTTTTCCGGTATTGGTGCATAATATGAAGAGTGCAAGCCAGGTAAAGGAGTACCCGATTTATCGTGCTCTTCTATCGTTTCTTTTGACACGCTTCCAAGTCGCAACATACATAACGGGATTTTTTCAGAGGTACTGCCGTAAGCGTAAAAATCTTCAGCTCCCATACTTGGTTCTTGCTTTAGGATAGCTGTTTCACCAAATTCTTTTTTAAGTACCTGGGCTATTTTTTCTGTTAATTCAGGATTATTAATTCCTGGAGGTAAGCTATTATATATTTCAACTACATTTGGAAATTCTTTCTTTTCAAGTCCTGCTGAAGCGGCAATTCCATTGCAAATCCTTTCGATAGAACTTATCATTTTTGCAGCTACTTCATCAGAATAACTCCGTAATGTAAGCATCATATGTACATCATCGGGTATTACATTATGTTTTTTCCCGCCATGAATTGCGCCAACTGTGACTACTGCTGGATTTAATGGTGATATTTCTCTACTTACAATGGTTTGAAGCGCGAGAATAATTCGTGCCGACAAAACAATAGGGTCTATTGACTGATGTGGATAAGCACCATGTCCGCCATGTCCGTGTACTGTAATTTCAACGGTATTTACTTTTGCCCAGGCCGGCCCGGGTATGTATCCTATTTTTCCTGCTTCCAATTCGGGACTAACGTGGTAGGCTAATGCTAATGAAGGAACCGGTATTTTTAAAAACAGGTCGTTTTCCAACAACAATGCGGAACCTCCCAACTCTTCAGCAGGTTGCCCAAGCATAACAAGCGTACCTTTCCAGTTATTCTTCATTTTCGACATGAGTTCGGCAACGCCTACAAAAACAGTCATGTGCATATCATGTCCGCAAGCATGCATTACAGCGGTTTCTAATCCATTGAGCGTATCGGTTTTGCAACTGGCATAAGAAACATCTGTTTTTTCAAGAATAGGCAAAGCGTCAAGGTCTGTTCTGTACATAATTACCGGACCTTCCCCATTCTTCAGAACTCCGGCAAATCCATATCCTCCAATATTATCAATTATCTCAAAACCAAAAGATTTTAGTTTTGTAGAAATTAATTTTGAGGTTTCCTTTTCCCTAAAAGACAGTTCGGGATTTTCGTGAAGGTGTTTGTACAAAATAACTTTTGAACTAATTGCTTTACCAAGTTCTTTATCAATTTGCTTTATAAGGGTTTTTTCCTGTGCATAAACAAACTGAAAAGTCAAAATTAATACTGCAATAAATACGACTCTATTTATCATGATTCTAAGTTTTATGTTACGTTTAATATTAATTTTTGTAAATCAATATCTCTTGACGATGAACCAATCATAATTTCAAATTCTCCCGGTTCTACAACAAAGTTCATTTCAGCATCCCAAAAGGAAAGTTTTTTGGGATTTATTTCAAATTTTACTGTTTGAATTCCACCTGGCTTTAAATATATTTTTTGAAAACCTTTTAACTCTTTAACCGGACGTGTTATAGAAGAAACAGAATCATGAATGTACATTTGTACCACTTCGTGTCCTGCATAATTTCCGCTGTTTTTAACTTGAACAGAAATACTTGTTGAATCATTAACATTAATCTCTGTTTTTTTTAGTTTAAGATTTGAATAATCAAAAGTTGTGTAGCTTAATCCAAACCCAAAAGCAAAGAGAGGACTTACATCATCAAAAAGATAACCTCTGCGGTCGTTTGGTTTATGATTGTAGTAGGCCGGAATATGTCCGACAGATCGGGGAAATGAAATAGGAAGTTTACCACTGGGATTAAAATCACCAAATAGTACATTTGCAACAGCACTGCCAGTTTCCTGACCAAGATACCAACATTCTAAAACTGCTGGAACATTTTCGTTTACATAATTTATACTTAACGGTCGACCGTTAAATAGCAGAGCCACAACAGGCTTTTCAATTTCAAGCATTGCTTTAACCAATTTATTTTGAGAACCAACAAGTTCTAAACTTGGTCTATCGCCTAAATGATTTTCATTCCATGCTTCACGAGAAGTAAGTTCATTTCCTCCTATTGCAAGGATAACAACATCTGCCTGTTTAGCTGTTTTTATAGCTTCTGCAATTTTGAGGTTATCATCTTTCTTGTTAGCAGGAATTACTTCATCAGTTGCTTCCCAATCACCAGGTTTTGTGATTTCGCAACCTTCAGAGTATAAAATTTCAATTTCATTACCAACTTTTGCTTTAATTCCATCTAAAATAGAATCATAAAATTTTGGTATTCCGCTGTAACCACCAAGTAAAACTTCATCGGCATTTGGACCGATAACAGCAATAGTTTTAACTTCATTTTTATTTAGCGGAAGTAATTTGTTTTTATTTTTTAGCAAAGTAATTGACTCGTGTGCAGCTTGCAAAGCCAATGGTCTGTGTTCCAGGCTGCCTGCAAATTTTTCTGCGTATTCAGCATCAACATAAGGATTATCGAATATACCCAAACGGAATTTGTATTCAAGTAAACGACCCACAACTTCATCTACTTTTGTTTCTGAAATTCGTCCTTCTTTTACAAAGTCTGTAATGTTTGAATAGCATTCGTCAAGCGGAAGCTCTGTATCGATGCCAGCAATAAATGCCTGATAAGCAGCTTCTTTTTCATCCGTTGCAACATAATGTCGTTCTTTTAATTGCTTAACTGCGTAATAATCTGATACTACAAAACCTATAAATCTCCACTCATCACGCAAAATGTTTTGTAACAACCACTTGTTTTTGTGTGATGGAATACCGTTCACTTCGTTATAAGATGCCATTACTGACATTGCATTTGCCTTTTGTATTGCTTCTTTAAAAGGTGGGAAGAAAACTTCGCGAAGCACACTTTCAGAAACATTTACCGGGGCACAATTGGAACCACCTTCGGGTTGTGCATGTGCCACAAAATGTTTTAAGGTTGCTATAACATGTTTTTTATCTATAGTTTTCTGTTCGCCCTGAAAGCCTTTTACTGCAGCAATAACCATTTGGCTAACTAAATATGGGTCTTCACCGTAAGTTTCTTCTACTCTGCCCCAACGCGGTTCACGGGCTACGTCGGCAACAGGTGTTAAAGCATGATGACCTCCTCTGCTGCGGGTTTCTTCGGCAACCAATGAAAAAACGTGCTGAATTAAATCCGGATTCCATGTTCCTGCCAAAGCAATTGGCTGAGGGAAACATGTAGCATCCTGAACCATCTGTCCGTGCAAACACTCTTCATGAAAAATAACCGGTATTCCAAGACGGGTTTTTTCCAAATAATATTTTTGAATTTTATTTGTCAGTTCAGCCATTTTGCGAGCAGAGTTTTCAACAAAACCAACTTCTGCAATTCTGCCTGCACCTGTTAAAAAAAGTTTTTCTGCTTTATCTTCATCGTAATTTCCTTGTTCATCCTGGAGATTTCCTTTTTTGGCATAAATACATAATGCTTGTGCAACTTTTTCTTCGAGCGTCATTCTGTCGAGCAAATCCTTTACACGTACTTCAATAGGATTTAACTTGTTTTTATATAATGGATTTTCATTATTCATTATTTATTTTTTTGCTTTTGTTTGAAATAGAAGTAAAAAGGCGAGCCCAGAATTAGAAGAGCTAAACCTGCACCTGCATAAAGAATATTTCCTACAAGCGTATTTACGACAAATAAAAAGGAAATAATAATAAAAATAATTGGAGTTAATGGATACAAAGGAGTTTTATAAGGACGATCTGCATCTTTTCGTTTTACTCTGAATATGAGAACTATAAATCCTGTTAGGAAAAAGAATATCCAATCGATAAATACAACATAAGTAATAACCGCCTCAAAAGTGCCCCATAATAATAGAATTATTATTGCCCAAATTCCCTGTGCAATAATTGCATTAACAGGAGTATTTGATTTTGGATGTATTTGAGATAACTTTCTAAAAAACAATCCATCATTTGCCATAGCTAAATAAAGGCGAGGCCCTGTAAGTGAACCAACAAGGGCAGTTCCGAAAGTGGATATCAGAATAATTATAGCAATAAGAATACCTCCAACAGGAATTATTTTACTAAGTGCATCAGATGCAAGACTTTCTGATTGAGCCATTTCAGTGATAGTCATTAAAAACATATAAGCTGCATTTGTTAGAAGATAAACAATCAAAACCAACATTGTACCAATTATCATTGCACGAGGAATGTTCTTATTTGCATTTTTAGCTTCCCCTGAAAGAAAGGACGCATGATGCCACCCACCAAACGACCACAACACTCCAATTAATGCCAGGCCAAAAGCCGAAATGAAATTACTTTCTGTCTTAGTATTACTTACAACTTCGTTAATTTTCATAGTTTCATAATTACCGAAAAATAAGCCGACAAAAATTATTAAAGCTATTCCAAGTAATTTCATAATAGAAAAGGTGCTGGTAAACATTTCTACTAATTTTACTCTGAATATATTTATTACCGAAACAATAATAACAACAATAACCGAAAGTGCAGATTTTTGAAATGAGCTCATTTCAAAAATGTAGCCCATATATGAAGAAAATGCGATAGCAAGAGCAGCAACTGTACCAGACATTATCACCGTAAAATATGCCCAACCGTACATAAATGCAATAAAATCACCATAGGCTTCTTTTAAATAAACATAAACCCCACCAGTTTTTGGAAACATCCCGCCCAATTCGCCATAAGTTAAGGCACCGGTTAAAGCTATAAAACCACCAAAACACCACACTAGCATAATGCTTGCGGGTGTTGATAAATGTCCTGCAATTTGTGACGGCGTTAAAAATATACCAGAACCTATTACAGAGCCTATTACAATCATTATCAGACCAAAAAGGCTTAAGTCTTTTTTTAACTTTGGCATATGATCAATTTGAGATGGCAGGTTAATTATTAATGGACTCAATATATTAAGGACAATTCATTTACTTCTTTTCAAGTTTAATTGCACTCAAAATTGGCAAACCACAATTATTGGCAAATTCAATTGTTAGCGATTGATTATCTTTTATATTAATTGGAAATCTTTTAATTACAGCTTTGCTTTGTCCAAAACTCCGGGCTATATCAAATGAATTTATAATTGCTTCATTATTTATTATTATAGAAAATTCTCTTTCCCCTGGTTTTATATTTTCATTTTCGATAAAATGAAGTTCCAGCTCATACTCTCCATCAGGCACATCAATTTTGTATGCCTTAATACCTTCATTGAAACTATAATAAAGAGGAGTATCCTTAAAACTCTTAATTCTATTCTTTGTGAGTTTTACAAATTTCCCGGAAAAATAGCCAAAACTACCTTCCCGATATTTCTGATCTGCAAGCCATGTAAAATCCTCAGAATCTACATACTCTGCATTGCTTCCAACATTTACTCTTAGTGAAGTAAATGGAATTTCAGAGTCTTTTAAAATTGCAGGACGGTACGAGAAGTCAACTTCTAACTCATCTCTATATGTTTCACCTTGTTTTTCTGCTTTTACCTCTAAAACATTAGCTCCATTTTTGAAAGGAACTTCCCAAACGGCTTTATTAAGACTGTCCATTGATTTCTCACCAAGTGATTGTCCATTAATGAATAATTCTACTTCCTTAATGTTTGAGTAAACTTTTACAAATTGTTTTTCTTGTAAATTTCCGAATTTAAATATTCCATTACGTTTTTTGTAATTTCGGCTGGCAATATAGACCATTGGTTCGGGGTTCAAATTTGCCTTATACATAAAATAAATGTCTTTGTATTCACGATTTAATGTTAGCAAACCTTTTTGGTTAATTTTTGATCTGGTATCACCCCTGGCATCCGAACGAAAATCATTTTGTGCCCAAATAGAAGCAGCTCCAATAAATGGTCTTTCCATTATCATCTGGAAATAATTTTCGAGATAATTTTGTTGAAATTCAATTGTGAAATCAAAACGCTCAGGCTTTTTTGTATGCAAGCGAATATCACTTCCTGCACCGTATTCACTTAAAATAAATCTCCTCTCAGGGTAATTTGAATGCTCATTATCAATGAACCTGCCAAAACTCTCAGCTTTGCCAAAATACCATCCCTGGTACAAATTATATCCCACCACATCAGGGATATTGTTCATAGTAGTTTCATTATATAAATGGTTTTGGTGAATTGCTATTGCTGTAAAACGAAAGGGGTCAATATTATGGGCAAGACTGTCAAGTCTTTTTGCAAAGGCTACTGTCCATTTCAAATATTCATCCGGAAAATTCATAATCTCACCCCTTTTCCCATCAGAATCATTTAAAAACACTTCGTTCATATATCCCCAAAAAAGGATAGAAGTGTGGTTAAAATGTTGATGGATCATTTCCTTTAACATTAATTCACTATTTTCCTTAAATTCCTGTGAAGTTGTAACATAATTAACTACTGGGATCTCTTCCCAAACGATCAATCCCAATTCATCGGCTTTATTCAAAACTACCGGACTTTGTGGGTAATGTGCAAGCCTTATAAAATTAAAGCCTGCTTTTTTTGCAATTTCCATGTCAGTAATATGCAAACTATCGGGTAAAGAATTTCCAAGCTTAGCAAAATCCTGATGCCTGTTACTCCCCATTAGTTTAATATGCTTACCATTTAGGAATACTCCCTTTTGGGCATCGAAAGAATAATAGCGAAAGCCAAAAGGATTGTCTATTCTATCAATTAATTTACCATCTTCAAATAACTCAGTAGAAACAGAATACAGGTTTGGCTTATCAGGTGACCATAGCTGTGGGTTTGTAATGGTTTCACTTGTTGATGCAAAATTCACCTCATCATGTGCATTGACACTTAATTCTGATTCAAAACGACAAACTTCTTCACCATCTTTACCAGTTACTGTATTTATAACTACAATATTTTTTTTGTCTTCTGATTGATTTTCAATAAGTCCTTCTACTTTTACCGTAGCCCCGGTTTCTGATACTTTTGGTGTGCTAATATAAATTCCTTTTGAGCCATAATCAGATAAGCTAAAGTGTACATAATTGGTTGCTATTAGCCACACATTCCGGTATATACCCCCATAAAAGTTAAAATCACCAGATAAGGGCGGTATGTTTTTATTGAATCTATTGTCAACCACAACCGAAAGGATATTTTCCTTGTTATTTCCATAATGAATATAGTCGGTTATTTCAACTGTAAAAGCTGTGTAACCTCCTTTGTGTTGTTGCACAAATTTTGAATTTATATATATGTCTGCAATTTGATTAACACCTTCGAAATGCAAAAACAATTTCTTGTTTTTGAAGCTACGGTTAATATTAAGTTTTTTATTGTACTGAAACTTTCCCCTTTTGTAAGTTACAGAATCAAGTAAATCATTTTTATTCCAGGTGTGTGGTAATGAAATTATTTTAGCATTTTCACTGATATTCAAAAGGGCTTGTTCATCAGTAAGTTCATCAGTAATAAATTCCCAATTTTCATTAATTTTTAATTTCAATCTGGGCTTGGTTGATTCTTTATTTGATGAACATGAAAAAAATATTGCGAAAAGAAATATGACTAAAGAACGATTTTTATTGTTGAAATGTAGGAGAAGGTTTATCATAGAAGATGAGTTAAATAGAGTTTTTAGATACTATAAAGGGCAGCCTAAAACACTGCCCTTTACTTTTATCAAACCAAACTAACCTAAACTAAAACTAATATCCATCATGTTGTTTTAATGCTTGGTTGGCATCCAGCTCTGACTGTGGAATAGGCATTTTTTCATATTTCGGATACCAAACTCTTTCTTTCATCCCTGAATAGTATGCATCGCCAGGTTTACCTCCTGGATAGTTTGTATATTCATTTGCATTATACCAGTCATATTTTTCCTGTATTTCGTCCCAGCGTTTAATGTCAAAATACCTTAAAAACTCAAAAGCAGTTTCAACTCTTCTTTCGTGTTTTACTATTTCAAGTAGTTCTGCCTGCGATAGTCCTATTCCCTCAACATCCTCAACATGCGGCATCGATACTCTGTCGCGTATTTGATTTATTAAGGAATAAATTTCATTATCCGTGCCTTGTTGTGCCAATGCTTCTGCTTTTATTAGCAAAATATGTGCATAGCGAATTAAATAATAATCTTGCGGGCTGTCAGAAGTTTGTTCCTTAATTTCGGGTGCTGTAATATACTTGCTTGCAAAGTAAACACCTGAAGGTTCTTTTTTAGTTGTTGGTGGCCAGTTTGGCCATTGGTATGATGTAACAGTTGCCTGTAGTCTGGGGTCTCTATTTTCCCAGGTATCAACGGGATTGAATAAAGGACTCTCAGTTGTCGGTAACCCATCGGTACAATAAAACTCGTCAACCAGACTTGGTAATGCTGTTCTATATCGAATATACATCCTACTACTGTAGTATTTCATCCATGCAGAACCCTCTCCGCCGAGGCCATATTCAAAACAAACCGGGAAGATTACTTCATCGTTTTGTTCATTTTCCGGTGTAAACAAAGTACTATAATCTGAAAATAATGTGTAACCTAAATCAATTACTTTTTGAGCAGTAGTTGCAGCATTAGCCCACTCTTTATTATACAAATAAGTACGGGCAAGCATTCCAAGTGCAGCACCTTGCCCAAGCCTTCCCCAATCATCAGCTTTTGGAGGCAAATCTTTATAACAAGATTCTAAGTCAGTTGTTATAAAATTCATTATTTCTGCTTTTGTGTTTTTTGGAACTTGTGCATCTTCAGCTTTCAGTGGTTCGGTAATTAAAGGAACATCAGCATAAGTCATTGCTAATAAATTATAAATAGTTGCCCTTAGCACTTTTGCTTCTGCTACAATTTGTTTACTGTCTTCTACACTTAAATCTTCAATTTCAGGAACTGATTTTATAACCTCATTTGCTCTTGCAATTATTTTATAGCAAGCTCCCCAAATTTGGTCGTTCCCCCAACTTGTAGGGTCATAAGTACCATAAGCAAGTGCCTGAAGCCTGTGCCATGAAGATTTGCTATATGCATCATCTGAAATAGCATCGAATGAAGCGATACCTGCCCCACTTGTTGTTCCATTCCCTTTATAGAGAGATATGTCTTGAAAACCGTCGTAGCAACCCATTAATGCTAATTCTGCATCTTGTTTGTTTTTCCAGAAATTCTGGTCTGAAATATCAGATAGTGATGCTTTGTCAAGGAAGTCCTTTTCGCATCCGGAAAAAATAATTCCGAAAGCAATTATGATAAATAATATTTTTTTCATCTGATTATTTATTAATTATTTATTAATTAGAAAGTTAAATTAAATCCGAATGAAAATACTTTAGACTGAGCATAACTACCTGCCCTAACATCATCAGGACGTCTTTCAGGATCATAATCTGGCATTTTCGTAAAAGTCAACAAATTGTATCCCGTAAAGTAAATTCTGGCACGAGTAATTTGAGCTTTTTCGCTTAGAGCAATGGGAAAAGTGTATCCTATTTCAAGATTTTTTAATCTCAGGTAAGAAGCATCTTCTATCCAAAACGATGACCATTTTGCGTTGTTTTCTGAATTTCCTAAGCTTGGATATGCTGCACCTGTATTTGTAGGTGTCCAGTAATCGAGTATTGCTTCTGTGTAATTACCATCAGCTTCGTTATTATACCATTGCCAACGGTCGACCCCCTGTGCTCCCTGAAAAAATATAGTTAAGTCAAAGCCTTTAAATGTTCCACCCATTGTGAAACCATACATAAAATCAGGGAATGGATTACCCACAATCTCCCGGTCATAATCTTCTGAAATTACACCATCAGGTACACCATCAGGGCCACTAATATCTTTATATTTAATATCACCGGGTTTTAAGTTGCCATATTGGGTTGCATTCTTACCGGTATCAAGACTACCATCCGGAAGAAAATCATTTTCAGAAAAATATCCATTTGCGATAAGCCCGTAGAATGAACCAATAGGGCTACCAACCTGATTTATTGTATGGAAGGTGCCATCTATCCAGTCTTCTCTTCCGCCAATATCTTTTATCTCATTCTTTGTCTGCGATAAATTAATATTTGCAAAAAATGAAAATTCATCAAAATTATTCCTATATCCTATTGCAGCTTCCCAACCAACATTTTGTACTTCACCAATATTTTGGTAAGGTGCTAAATCAACACCTACCGTAAGAGGTATAGGCAAGCGTACTAATACATCTGTTGATGTTTTGTTAAACCAGTCTGCCACTATGGTGATTTTATCGTCAAAAAGGTTCATGTCAAGGCCAATATCGGTAATTGTTGTTGTTTCCCATGTTATATCAGGGTTAGCTAACTCACTAATTGCTACACCACCTACTAGGGAACCATCAATTATATAATTATGTCCGGTATTAAAACTTTGGCTATATGCATACTCACCAATTTCCTGGTTTCCTAGCTGACCCCAACTTCCTCGTATTTTTAACAAATCTATGATTTCACTACTGCTTAAAAACGATTCGTTTGACATAATCCAACCTGCAGAAAAAGAAGGAAAAATACCGAATCTGTTTTCTTCAGGCATGCGAGAACTGCCATCACGTCTTAAATTAAATTCGAGTAAATATTTTTCATCAAAATTATAATTTACCCTTCCAAAAAATGAAGAGAGAGAATTTTCATAAGCCCAACCATCAACCTGTGGATTGGTTACCCCACCACCAAGTACATGTATTGTATTATTTGGAAAATCTTCAACATACGCTTCGTTATAATCTTCCCTAAAGGCCTGTGCCGATTGTCCTAACAGAAAATTCAGATTATGTTTATCAAAAGACTTTGTATAAGTTAATACATTTTCTATCTGGTATTTAAAATTCCTGATATTGGTGTTTAACAAGCTGTTAAGTGTATTTTCGCTTACCATATTACCATCAGCATCATTTTTTTGATAAGTTGGCTTAAACTTCGACATTGCTATTGTATTGGCAATAAATGCAAAACTTGTTCTAAAGTGTAAGCCTTCAATTATATCCCAATCTAAATATAGTTTACCTTCCTGACGGTTTAAATTCGTGTAACGATCTCCTATACTCGAATCAAAAAGTATATTCTTTGATGCTTTGCCATGAAAATCATAAGCACCATCGTAAAAACCATAATCTCCACTTGAGTAATATGCAGGTACTGTTGGCATGGTTTGCCTTCTTAGATCATAATTTAGACCTTGATTATCTGTGCCGGCAGCATTATTAATTGGTTCATCAATACGCTTTTTATAGCCAAATAAATTAACACCAACACTAAGTTTATCGCTTAATTTTACCTGTATGTTACTACGTAAATTTAGACGTTTCGATGAGGTGCCTATCATAATACCTTCCTGGTCGAAGTACTCTGAAGATAGCATATATGTAGCCCGATCGTTTCCTCCACTTACCGAAATATGATATGTTTGCATAAGTGCTGTTCTGTATGCCTGATCTATCCAATCAGTATTTGCAAAATGGTCTGGATCTGAACCATTAGCCATGGTCTGTATTTGCTCGTCAGTGTACCAGCCTTCGGTAGCACCATCAGCAATTTCCCATGCATTTCTTACGGTGGCAAAATCAACAGAACCAAGCAATTTTGTTGGAGTCAGATTTTGCTGGAGTCCAATGTTTGCATTTAAATTAATAATTGTTTTTCCGGCTCTTCCGGTTTTAGTAGTTACCAAAATAACACCATTTGCTGCCCTTACTCCATATATTGAAGCCGAAGCTGCATCTTTCAATACACTAATACTTTTAATATCACCTGCTGGAATTTGGCCTAAAGAACTTTCAACTCCATCAACAATAACAAGCGGGTTGGCTCCTGAATTTAAAGTACCCATTCCCCGGATTAAAATTTGTGGATCATCATTTCCAGGCTGTGTACTAAAATTACTTATGTCAACTCCACTTACACGCCCCTGGAGCATGCTAATAGCATTTGAAGAAGGCAGAGATTCTAAATCTGCAAAATCAACTGCCGCCACAGAACCTGTTAAATTGACTTTTTTAATAGTAGCATAAGCGGTTACAATCACCTCATCCAGCAATTTGTCCGATGCTTCTAAAATAACATCAACAACAGTATTACTCCCGGTTGTTTGAATCTCTTTGGTTTCATATCCTACAAATCGAAATTCAATAATACCATCTTCGGGAACACTAATACTAAATTTTCCGTCTAAATCTGTAATTGTTCCTGTAGTTGTACCTTTCAATAAAACATTTACACCTGGTAAAGGAAGGTTATCGTCGGAGGACGTAACTGTTCCTGTAATTTCTACCTGGCTAAACGCTATAATTGACTGGACAAAAAACAATACAACAAAAATAATTTTTCCCATAGAATTAAATTTTTAGGTTAATAAAAACATTGTCTGTCAAAATTAAGGTAAGCTATTTAAAACGGAGATTGGTATATGTTACCAATTAGCATGGTATTTGTAACATTTGATAGATATTTATATCAAATACAAGTAAATAATGAATATATAACAAGCATTATTATGTAGTAAAAGCAATTATTGATTTACAAAAAAGATTTTTTCTCAGCATAGTCTTTGGGATTAAGCCCAAATTGTTTTTTAAATGAAGTTCTAAAATAATTTGCATCATTAATACCAATCATAATTTTAACTTCTTCAATATTATAACTACCTCCTTCTAATAATTGAGCAGCCTTTTTTAATCGAATATTCCTGATAAATTCAACAGCAGTTAGGTTAGTAAGTGATTTTATTTTCCTGTAGAAATGCACTCTACTCAAAGCCAGCTCCTTACTTAAATTATCAACATTTAACTTTGGGTCATTTATATTTTTCTCAATGTATTGTACAGCTTTATTAATTAGGATTTCATCAGTAGGGGTCAATGCTAATTCTTCAGGCTTAACAATACTGTTCCTATAAAAATGATCTTGCATTAACCGACGCTGTTTTAACAGGTTTTTTACCTTCATGCTTAGATATTTTGCACTAAAAGGTTTTTGAACATAATCATCGGCACCTGTTTCAAGCCCTTCATATTTGAACGTAACCTCAGTACGGGCAGTTAATAGAATAATCGGGATATGACAAGTCCGTTTGTCAATCTTTATAAGTCTGCATAATTCTATGCCATCCATTTCAGGCATCATTATATCACTTATAATAATGTCCGGAATTAATTTTACTATTTCCTGTAAGCCATTTTTACCATTATGTGCCGTTTTTACCCTGTAATTCTCTACAAATAAACTTTTAATAAATTTACAAACTTCTATGTTATCTTCTACAACTACCATCAATGGTTTTTCTTTATTTTCATCAAGTAATATGTCAAAATCAGAATCCTCAGAATCTCTTTGATATTCGAGCAATTCCGAGCTTAAAAGTTCTTTTTGATATAATGAACTATCATTGCTTGTGCTATATTTCTCAACAATATGATCTTGTTCCAGGTGGTCTTTCCCCAGAGGGATCAATACTGTAAAAATCGTACCACCGCTACCTGTTACATGGGTTTTACTACTTTCAACTTTTATTGACCCACCATGAAGTTTTACCATTCTCATAGTTATTTCTAACCCAATGCCTGTACCCAAATGATTTCTAACATCATTTTCCGGTGGCTGATAAAAACGGTCAAATATATTAGCAATATGTTCAGGAGATATGCCTTTACCATCATCTTCTACAGTGATTCTTACAAAAGAGTTGGAGATAAAATTTGTGGTCTTTTCTTCTATTTTATTTATTGATATTCTTATGTTTCCTCCATGGGATGTTGCTTTAAGAGCATTTGAGAATAAATTATAGAGTACAATTTCCATTTTAGTTCTGTCGTACCATGCTTCAACCAAATCAAATGAAGTTATATATTCAAAATTAACACCTTTAAGTCTGGCCAGTTCCCTAAAAGGAAGTGTAGTTTCTTTAACAAAACCTGAAATATTACCTTTTGAAGCGTGTAGTTTTATATGACCCTTTTCAAATTTCTGAAGATTCAATAATTGATTTATTAGATTATGCATTTTTTTTGCACTTAGCAAAATCATTTCCAGTTGCTTTTCAAGCTTGGGATTTAATTTCACATCAGAAACAAGCCTTTCAAGAGGTGCAATAATTAAGGTTAAAGGTGTACGCAGTTCATGTGAAATATCAGTAAAAAATCTGACTTTGTTCTGATGTAGTTCTTTTTCTTTTTCTTTGCTATGCTTTTCAAGAGCTAGTCTGTTTTTAAGGAGAAGCCACCTATTTATATAAAAAAATATACCAGACAATATTATTAACCCAACTATTGTATAAGCCATATAAGCCCACCAGGTTTTCCATGGAGGTGGAAATACGACTATTTTAAGGACAGAATAGTTGCTACCCCAAACATTTGGATTATCTGATGATCTTACTCTTAGCTCATATATACCGGCCTCCAGTTGGGTAAATGAAATTGACCTTTGCTTATCAGTAAAAATCCACTGATCATCAAAACCTGTCAACATGTATGAATAATATACATTATCCGGATTAATGTAGTTTAAGCCAACAAATGTCAAAGAAAATTGTCTTTGAAAATATTTTATTGAAATTTTATCGGTTTCAGTTATACTTTTTTCAATTGGGGAGTTTTTATCAGTTGTCTTAATTGTCTTGTAGTTTATCTTGAGGTCTGTAAAAACTACAGGTGGTATTAAGATTGTATCTATTATTTTATTTGGATAAAACGTATTATAACCTTCAACACCCCCAAAATACATTTTCCCGGATTTATCTTTAAAGGATGATCGATACGAGAATTGATTACTTTGTAGTCCATCTGTTTTATTGTAATTATTAATCTTTATTAATTCAATTTTAGATGAATCCCTTCTAAATGATAATTTTGTTATTCCTGTATTTGTACTAATCCATATATTTTTGCTATTGTCTTCCTCTATGGCATTAATAACATTATTTGCCAGCCCGTTTTCCTGACTATAAGTACTCAGTGAAAAATCAGATTTATCCAGACAAATCAGTCCGTTTCCTTCTGTGCCAACCCACAAATAATTATCACTGTCCTCATACAACACAATAATTTTGTTAGTTGGGATAATAGATTTCTCCTGTTTTATATCTTTTTGTCGTACAAATTTCTGAGAAACGGGGTCAAAACAATCCAACCCGCTTTCTGTCCCAATCCAGATTTCTCCATCGCCACCCTCAAGCAAATAGTTAATATTATTTGAAAGAATACTACTGTAATTATTGTTTTTACTAAAATTCTTAAATGAGTTCGATTCAGGAATATACAAATCCAGGCCACCACCATTTGTCCCAATCCATAATTTTCCGTGCTCATCAATAAGTGTAGTA
>Ga0164313_10002191_pt1 | contig 17518 bp, 9 predicted proteins | sample GuaBasSedimGuay4_FD_113735 | JGI IMG/M metagenome (GOLD analysis project Ga0164313, IMG submission 113735) | Subseafloor sediment microbial communities from Guaymas Basin, Gulf of California, Mexico - Guay4, Core 4569-4, 0-3 cm | ecosystem: Environmental > Aquatic > Marine > Hydrothermal vents >...
ATCACTTTACATATAGGTATGGGAAGTTTTCGCGGAGTTGACGTGGAAGACCTAACTAAACACAAGATGGATTCCGAAAATTTCGAAGTAAGAAAAGAAACCGTTGATGTAGTAAACCAGGCACTCGATGAAAAGAAAAGAGTTTGTGCGGTTGGAACAACCTCAATGCGCGCCCTCGAATCATCCATTTCTGCAAACGGGAGATTAAAAGAGCGGGCTGGCTGGACAGATAAATTCATCTTTCCACCATACGAATTTAAAATATGTAGCGGATTGATCTCTAATTTCCATATGGCCCAATCCACTCTGCTAATGATGGCTTGCGCTTATGGTGGGTATGATCTGATAATGGAAGCTTACCAGGTAGCCATAAAGGAAAAATACAGATTCCTTACTTACGGTGATGCTATGTTAATCCTGTAGTTTTACCCAAAAGGCCAATGAAGGAATATGCAATTATTGTTGCAGGAGGAATTGGGAGAAGAATGGGCTCTCAAATCCCCAAACAATTTCTTTTATTATCCGGCCTTCCGTTGTTAATGCACACGCTTAATGTTTTTTACCGCTATTCAAATAAACTTCAAATTATATTGGTCCTTCCAAAAGATTTGACTGATTATTGGAATGTCCTTTGCATTAAATACAAATTTGTTGTCCCACATAAAATCACTGCCGGAGGCGCATCCCGTTATAAATCAGTAAAAAATGGATTAGCACAAATCAAGAAACACGATGCTCTTGTAGCTATTCACGATGGTGTCAGACCCCTTGTGACCACTAATATCATCGGTACATCATTTGCGGAAGCAGCCAAATTCGGCTCAGCCATAACAGCTGTCAATCTAACCGAAAGTATCCGTCAACTATATAAGAATAAAAATAAAGCAGTAGATAGAAATAATTATAAGCTAGTCCAAACTCCCCAAACATTTCAGTTCGCCCTAATTAAGCATGCTTATGATATTGAAGATATTGAGTATTTAACAGATGACGCAATAGTTGCCGAAAAAGCCGGTGTAAACATTCACCTGATTGAAGGAGCTTATGAAAACATTAAAATTACAACAAAAACTGATCTCAGTATAGCAGAGAGGATAATAAAAAACCATTCATCACTACAATAATGGTTTAATTCACATTACTTCTGAAAACAAAAAAAAACGGGATGTGACCACCCCGCTTCCGCTTGTCAATTATATTAATACCTAAATCAATATTCGTCTTCATTAAAGAAGAAATCATCCTTTGTAGGATAGTCAGGCCAAATTTCCTCAATATTTTCATAAGGTTGCCCATCATCTTCCAGTTCCTGCAGGTTTTCCACCACTTCCAATGGCGCTCCTGAACGAATGGAAAAGTCAATCAACTCATCTTTACTCGCAGGCCATGGGGCGTCTTCCAAATAGGATGCCAATTCTAATGTCCAATACATAATCTTACTTTTTCAATAATCGTGCAAAAATAGGATAATATTTTTAAAAAAAAACATGAATCACAAGCAATATTCATATTTTTTCAATTCTTTTTAAAAATACTCCTTTAATTGTCATATATGCACTTCTTATATATGCAAAAAGATTCTATATACAAAAAAATCTATCATGAATTTTGTGAAATCATGTGTAGCACTGTGTAACACAGAGCCTGAAGCAATTTGTAATACACTGGTAATCCCAGAAAAACAAGTAATTAATCCCCTATCTAAGGAGGTGGCCTTGAACTACACCCATTGGACGCTTTGTTAGTTATGATAAAGGAATAGTGGAATGATGGAATGATGGAAAGAAAAACTCAATGCAATATTCCATCATTCCATGTTTTCATTTACGAATGTATAACAATATGGATATAACCGCCATCAGAGAAGGTGGATTTCTAATTTAAATTTAATATTCATAAATACCGACTGAATAATTGGCTTTATTTTACAATTTGCAGGTAATATAAATTTAAAAGTATTTAACTAAATTTGTTTTTACAGACACTATCAATAAAAATATTGTATTTTTTTTGCCAAAAAAGAGACTTTTTTTAAAGATTTTTTTAATTTTAACAATTGAGAAAAATACAAGATCGTTAAATCTATCTAAACGTAATTGAATACCATGAGCAAAAACTTTGACATTGACCATATCGACATGAAGATACTCGCTCTGCTCACTGAGGACGCTAAAATGCCGTATACCGAAGTAGCTAAAAAAGTGTTTGTGTCCGGCGGCACTGTACACGTGCGTATGCGAAAAATGGAGGAGATTGGGATTGTGAGAGGCACAACCCTGAAAATGGATTATTCAAAACTTGGTTATGATGTTACTGCGTTTCTTGGCATTTACTTGCAAAAAAGTTCGCTCTACGATTCAGTAATAGAAAAGCTGCAAAATATTGAGGAAATTGTTAGAATTCATTACACTACCGGCAACTATAACATTTTTGTGAAAGTGCATTGCCGTGACACACGTCATTTGAAAGATGTACTCCATGACAAAGTGCAACAAATAGATGGAATAGAAAGAACTGAAACCATGATATCACTTGAAGAAAGCCTTGACCGGCACATTCAATTTGAAGAAAGAGATTATAATCAAATATAAAGTTTTACTCTATAGGTCAATTTCCTATAATTCTTTTATTTTTCCATGATTAATGATAATTTCAAAAACAGTCCGAAGCCGGAAGCTCTCGGTCAGAAGTAATTACCTCTTTTTCTTAACCCTACCTAATACTTCAAAATTAAAACTCCTAACTTCGGTCTTCTGACTTCTGACTAAGACATCCATTTCCATTAAAATCGTGGTAGTACCATTCCTTTTTATTAAGCATTAATTTTTCAGATTTAAACAAATAATTAGAAATTGTGTTGTATTTTTGCGTCTAGTTTTTAATAAATCTAAATAAGAATAGGGATGGGCAAAGATAACCGGGTTTTGGATAACCTGACCAATGCCGAATATAAATATGGTTTCGAAAGTAAAATAGAAACTGACTCGGCCCCGAAAGGGCTTAATGAGGATATTATCCGCCTAATCTCTTCAAAAAAAAATGAACCCGGTTGGTTATTGGAATGGCGCTTAAAAGCTTACAATCACTGGCTTACACTTGATGAGCCACAATGGGGGAACATTAACTACCCCCCTATTGATTATCAGGACATAATTTATTATGCCGCTCCCAAACAACAAAAAAAACTTAACAGCCTGAATGAAGTTGATCCGGAACTGCTTGAAACCTTCAATAAATTGGGGATCTCTCTCGATGAACAAAAACGGTTATCCGGTGTTTCAACAGTAGCTGTAGACGCGATTATGGATAGTGTTTCAGTCAAAACAACCTTTACAGAAACATTAGCAGAATCGGGAATAATATTTTGTTCATTTTCTGAAGCAGTACAGGACCACCCTGATCTTATTAAAAAATATCTTGGTTCAGTCGTCCCCATTACCGACAATTACTTTGCAGCACTCAATGCCTCCGTTTTCTCTGATGGTTCCTTTTGCTATATTCCAAAAGGCGTTAGATGCCCAATGGAACTTTCCACTTATTTCAGAATCAACACTGCTGGTACCGGGCAATTTGAGCGCACGCTTATTGTCGCCGATGAGGGCTCTTATGTCAGTTATCTTGAAGGCTGTACTGCTCCACAACGTGATGAAAACCAGTTGCATGCAGCTGTAGTGGAAATATATGTTGAAAAAAATGCGGAAGTAAAATACTCCACTGTCCAAAACTGGTATCCTGGCGATAAGAATGGGAAGGGTGGCATATACAATTTCGTAACCAAGCGAGGGCTTTGCAAAGGAGATTTCTCAAAATTGTCATGGACACAAGTAGAAACAGGCTCTGCCATTACATGGAAATATCCAAGTTGTATTTTGAAAGGCGATTACTCTATTGGGGAGTTTTACTCCGTTGCCATTACAAACAACATGCAACAAGCTGACACTGGCTCAAAAATGATACATATCGGTAAAAACACGAGAAGCAGAATTGTTTCCAAAGGTGTTTCAGCAGGAAAAAGTCAAAATAGCTATAGAGGATTGGTTAAAGTGCTGCCACGAGCTGATAATGTCCGAAATTTTTCACAATGCGACTCTCTGCTCATGGGAGACCAGTGTGGAGCTCATACATTCCCATATATAGAGATCAGCAACAACACCGCATTAGTGGAACATGAAGCTACTACATCCAAAATTGGTGAAGATCAGATCTTTTATTGCAATCAGCGTGGCATCAGCACAGAAGACGCTATAGCATTAATCGTAAATGGTTATGCAAAAGAAGTGTTAAATAAATTGCCCATGGAATTCGCCGTTGAGGCGCAAAAACTCCTGGCTCTAACACTGGAGGGAAGCGTTGGATAACATCTAATAATATAAAAAGACATAAGAATGCTTAAAATAAATAACTTACATGTTTCTATTGATGACAAACCCATTCTAAATGGCATCAACCTGACAGTAAACAAAGGAGAAGTTCATGCTATTATGGGACCTAATGGATCGGGCAAGAGTACACTCGCTTCTATTCTGGCAGGGAAAGAGGAATATACAATAACAAAAGGCACTGTTACCTTTGAAGATAAAGACCTACTCGCTCTCAACCCTGAAGACCGCGCACGAGAAGGCATTTTTCTGGCATTTCAATATCCCGTAGAAATACCAGGTGTAACTTCCACCAATTTTCTTCGTACTGCATTAAACCAAATAAGACAATATAAAGGGGTAGGACAGCTTGATGCGGTACAATTCCTCAAACTCATGAAAGAAAAAATGAGATTGGTGGAAATTGACCAATCACTAATAAGCAGACCGTTGAATGAAGGATTCTCGGGAGGTGAGAAAAAAAAGAATGAAATATTTCAAATGGCTATGCTGGAACCAAAACTTGCCATATTGGATGAAACAGACTCCGGGCTTGACATAGATGCATTAAAGGTAGTGGCAAATGGCGTAAATAAGTTAAAGTCAAAGGAAAATGCCACCATTGTGATCACTCACTACCAACGGTTGCTCGATTATATAATACCGGATTTTGTCCATGTTCTTTACAATGGTCAAATCGTTATGTCGGGAGATAAAAATCTGGCCTACGAACTGGAACAAAAGGGATACGACTGGATCAAGGAGGATGTTGCCGCACAAGAAAAGACGAGTTGATATGACATACCAAAAAAAAAATACAACTACTCTTGACAATCCGTCCAATGCCATCAATAACCAAATAGCAGTGCTCACTCAAAAAATGTTGGGAGAATCTGCAAATAACATCAACCAAATAAAAGTACTTGCCCGTAAGGCCTTCGATAAAAATGGTCTCCCCAAACCAAAGGATGAGGAATACAGGTATACAGATATTGTAAGTTCCCTAAAGCAGGTATTCGATTTTTCATCAGACATTCCCACCACTGAAGTCAGTGATGTCGACAGATTTCAAACCCATCCTATTTATAAAGAAAACGTATATATCATTGGCTTAATTAATGGCCAAATGACTCCGGAATTATGTGTTTTACCTGATAAAAAAACCGGTATAATCATAACGACGATTGAAGAAGGAATAAATACTTTTCCGAAAGAAGTGGAATCTGTTTTCGGTCAAATCGCTAACATTGAAACAGACAATTTTGTTTCGATGAATACAATGCTCACTAAAACAGGGGTATTCATCCAGGTCAAAGAAAATGTTGTCCCTGATAAGCCAATTGTCTTTATGAATTTTATAGATAGTTCTAAAGGCAATGCGATTATACATCCACACAATATCTGTAAAATAGGAGAAAACAGTGAGATAAGTATTATCGAATTATATGAAGAATCAGGCACATTTCCTGTGTTCACTAATTCTGTAACAGAGATCCTGGCAGATAACAATTCAAAAATACATCATTTCAAGCTCCAAAATTTTCATGATCAAAACATTCATATTGACAATACTGCCATAAGTGCGCAAAGGGATGCAATTATCAATACGTACACATTCTCCTTTAAAGGTAAGATCATTAGGAATAATCTTAACATTTTGCTTGAGCAGGAAAACAGCGAGGCGCATTTATACGGACTATATATTGCAAACAATAAAAGTCTGATCGATAACCATACTATTGTCGATCATAAAGCTCCAAAATGTTTCAGCAATGAAAAGTATAAGGGCATCATGGATGATTATTCTAAAGGAGTTTTCAACGGTAAAATTTATGTGCGACCGAATGCCCAAACAACAAATGCCTTTCAATCCAATCATAACATATTACTAAGTACAACAGCAAAAATTTACGCAAAACCCCAACTTGAGATATGGGCAGATGATGTGAAATGCACACATGGATGCACAACCGGACAAATTAATAAAGATCACTTGTTTTATCTGCGATCCAGGGGTATTTCTGAACATGATGCACGAACTCTTTTACTACAGGCCTTTGCATCAGATATAATGGATAAAGTAAAAATCCCTTTTCTAAAAGCCAAAATTAGTAGAATAATCAAAACAAGACTTCACCCTCAAAATAATTAATTGAAAGCAGAAAGTAACATATCAAAAATAGACGAAATCCGTAAACTTTTCCCCATTCTCAGAGAGAAGATCAATGGGCACAAACTCATTTATTTTGACAATGCAGCCACTACCCAGAAACCGGATATGGTTATTAGAGTTCTCGATGATTATTATAGAACTTATAATTCAAACATACATCGTGGTATACATTATCTTGCCGAAAAAGCCACGGCAAAATTTGAAGAAACAAGGGAAGCAACCCGCGAATTTATCAATGCTCAGGAAACTGAACAAATCATTTTCACTACAGGAACTACAGATTCGATCAATTTGGTTGCATCATCGTGGGGAAGAGCTAATTTAAAGCAAGATGATGAAGTGATCATCTCCGTAATGGAACACCACTCAAACATTGTGCCCTGGCAACTTATCTGTGAAGAAAAAGGTGCTAAACTTCAGGTTATTCCGGTAGATGAACATGGTGATCTCATTATAGAAGCATTTGAACAACTATTAAGTAAAAAAACTAAATTAGTTTCGATAGCCCACATATCCAATGCCCTTGGCGTAATTAATCCCGTCAAAGAAATTATTGAAAAAGCTCACGATGTGGGGGCCATCGTGATGTTAGATGGCGCACAAGCCGCTGCGCATATTAATATCGATGTTCAGAATCTGGATTGTGATTTTTATGCTTTTTCCGGCCACAAGGTCTACGGGCCAACAGGAACCGGCATTCTTTATGGGAAAAGAGATCTGCTTGAAAGTATGCCTCCCTATCGCAGTGGTGGTGAAATGATCAGCGAGGTCAGGTTAGACAAAACTACTTTCAACGAATTGCCCTATAAATTTGAGGCCGGGACCCCAAATATTGCTGGATTTATAGCATTAAAACAGGCTTTAGAGTTTGTAGACAAAATAAAATCAGGTGAATTAGCAACAAAACATGAAGAAATGTTGTTGCAATATGGCACAAGGGCTTTAAATAAAATCCCCGGATTAAAAATTGTTGGTGACTCAAAAAACAAAATCGCAGTGATATCCTTTGTAATTAAAGGCTTGCATCACTATGATTTGGGATTGATGCTTGACACAAGAGGAGTAGCTCTGCGCACAGGACATCATTGCGCACAACCATTGATGAAACACTTTGACATTGACGGCACTACTCGTGCCTCCTTTGCCATATATAATACATTTGAAGAAATTGATTATTTTGTAAAACAACTATCAAACCTGGTCAATAAATGGAAGAAATAGTTTCGGTTAATGCTAAACCTATTGATGTGCTTCAGGATGAAATTATTGAAGAGTTTTCAATATTTGACGGAGACCGTGAAAGCACGATATTTTATATAATGGAATTAGGTCAACAATTAGAGTCCTTATCCGATCAATACAAGACAGATGAATACATTATCAAAGGATGCCAATCGAAAGTCTGGTTATTTTCTAAAATGCAAAACAACCGCATTTTTTACATGGCAGACAGCAATACAGAAATAACAAAAGGATTAATATCGCTTCTGATACGGGTATTATCCGGGCAAAAAGCAGACGACATCATCCAAACAAACCTGTATTTTATTGAAAAAATAGGGATGGGACAAATAATAGGCGCACAGAGATCAAACGGGCTTACAGCTATGATCAAACAAATGAAGTTATATGCCATGGCATTTAAAAGCAAAATCAGATAACAATGGAAAACCAAGACAACAACTTGAGCTTGAGAGATAAAGTACTTGAACAGATTAAAACAGTATATGATCCTGAAATACCTGTAGATGTTTACGAATTGGGGTTGATTTATGAGATATCCATCTTCCCTATAAATAATGTCTATATTAAAATGACACTTACATCACCTGCATGTCCGGCTGCTGAATCACTTCCAGGAGAGATAAAGATAAAGGTGGGGGAAATGAAAGAAGTAAACGATGTAGAAGTTGAAGTAACCTTCGATCCACCATACAATCCAGATATGATGTCCGAAATAGCCAAACTTGAGCTCGGATTCCTTTAATACATGGTTCTATGAAATAAAAAATACGTTTCATACGTAGAGAAAATTCATAAATTTTCTCTACCGGAGTATCATTAATTTTCTCGTGAAATAAATATTATTCTCATCCGTCACCATCACGTGGAATACACCATTGGGCAAGCTACTGATATCCACTTCATACTCATTATAACCTGATACAAAAGTACCTGAAGTCAACTCCACCCCTCTAAGATCCAAAATTTTCCAATTATAATCTCTTGATAATTCACCACTAAACGAAAGATGAAAAATCTTTTTAGCAGGATTTGGAAAAAGGACTACGTTGTTTAAGGCCTTTTCCAGATCATCAATACCGGTAATTGTCGTATTCTTTTTCTCCGGCAATTTCATATATGTAGATTGATATACCCAATTAGTCCTTTCCCCCTGATTAGGGGCATTCTGGACAAATGCTACAACAGCAAGCTTTGTGCCATCATCCACAACAACATGATTGATGTCCCAATCGTAAACGAATGATTCTGTTTGACCTTCTGTCCAAATATGCTGAATAACCTTACCTCCCGGATGAGGCAACATATCTCTTACAACATTTTTAAGTTGGTCACTTTCACGAGTTACATCTTCCTCAATAACAGCTGTATGCAAAATAACACCATCATTAACATCCTGCAAGGCTCTTAAACTAACCTGAATCTTAGCAATATTTGACTCTCCTGTTGGTATTGTGTCCAGTAAAATTTCAAATACAGGATCCCGCATAGCTTCATTTATGATGTTGTAATCTTTCAATTGTGAAACATCATCAAAGGTATAATACCCTCCAACAAATGACCTGGGCACTTGCTGAATATCATATATGGTCCCTCTTGTATTTGCAAGATTTGGATTATCGTTATATAGGTCATCCGGCTGAGGATATTGAGCATGATACTGCATATAATTTAAATCCTCATTTAAACCATCTACAAAGCTGTACAAGTCTGTCAGATAACCCAAATTTAGATTCCTGTTTGTGAAATGCTCAACCAATACTCTTCGGGTTCTTTCACCAACAAAGAAGTCATCGATGGCAAAACCGTCTAATGTATCTTCAGGAGCATTGGCAGCATCACTACCAAAAGCAATTCTAAACTGCACCGTATGTCCAATGTAATCATCCAAAGGATAACTTGCCATTCGCCAAATAGTATCCTTCCGGGTCCAACCCCAGGCGCCATCATTGAGGTCTCCCGGATTTATCACACCTGGGTTTCCAATCAATCCCTTATCATTATACCACCACACGCCCAAACGTTGATCCGGATCCGGATTTGAAAGATCATTCAAAGCCACCCATTGATTGGTTCCTCCCGAGGCTGTAGTAACACGGAGCTGCAATACTGCACCATCGCGCTGACTTTCTGCGTCACTCCAGTAAGCCAACCGAACCATTGGTTGTTCCAGGTTATCCAGTACATAATACGGCAATTCGACATAAGATGCTTCATTATTATTATATGATGAATCCGCATCGGTAATCCATGCCATATTTAACGGATCAAGGTCTTGTGGTTTAATCATCTTACCATCCGGCACAGCCCATTCCCAACTCGAATTTGTTCCACCGACAAATCCTTCCTGATCATTATTAAAATCTAATAATGACGGGAAGCTTGTTATTGTTTTAAGAATAGTAACCTTGTTGACAACAGTATCTGAGCAACCATAATCCGTAATCAATATCAGTTGGACATCATAAGTGTCACGGTCATCATATTGATGAGAGATCACCAATAAATTATTGTTGTCTGTAACTCCATCGTCAAAATCCCAGAAAATAGTACTGAAACCAGTGGAATCAGTCGGGTCATCTTCCGGCATGCGTGTAGTAACTTCAAACGTCGTCGGACTCCCAGACGCCACATCCATCCATATAAATGCAGCATCCGGCACACCGCCAACAATAATTTGATTATTTTGGAGTGTATCGACACAACCATTATTTGTTGTTACTATCAATTGGATGGTATCAATTCCATAGATTGAATATGACACTTCCGGATTAATGGCATCAGGAGCACTTAGTATTCCTTTTTCTGAAGTCCAACTCCAATCAGCAATATTATTATCCGGTAAGATACTAGTATCTACAAATGAAAGATCTCTCAATCTAACCTGTTCCGCCACGCAAAAATCTAATTGCTCAAAGTCGGCAACTGGTGCCGGATATACGACTGCATCCAGAGGGACTGTAATCGATACATTATTTTGATCTGTGAATGTATAAAGTACTACATGGGTTCCGACGCCTGCCACAGCATAATTGAAGTAATATTGAGTCTTACCATCAACAACTTTTGAAAAAATATTATTCCCGCTCCATTCATCATGCGTATTGGGTAAATTAATCCGTGGCAGTGAGTCTGCATCAGTTTGTACAACATTGACACACCATGGCCCAGGTGGGGGAATATCTACATCAGGAAGATCCAATACACGAGTCAGTTGTGCCCAATAACTAGAACATCCATTTGCATTGACATAGGTATATCGTATTTCATGTAATCCAACACCTGCTATTACAGGTGAAAAAACATCCCCCAACATTCCATTTCCATTGAAAACGCCACCTGTTGGAGCTCCTGTCAACAACACTGGGGAATCGTCGATTGCATATTGTGTGTGCAATCCAAAGAATATAACATCGGGTTTTGCATACACTTCAAAGGTAGTGGTTTGAACATCAGCCGGACACGCACCCGCAGGATCATCAGTAACCAATGATAATGTTACGAAATCACCAACTTCATTCGGATCATTTGGGACATAATATGTATTTAACAATGTTGGATCTCCGAACACACCAACGCCACCATTCCATGTAGCCGATGTAGCTGCCCCTCCGATGTTTCCAGATAAAAATACTGTATCGCCTATACATATGTTTGCATAACTGCCCGGAATAGATATCGCACGTGGGCTTACCTGCACATCCAGGCTATCAACAGCTGCAAGGCAAGGCCCGTCAGGATCATTGGTAGTAAGAATAAGGGTTGCCAATCCTGTTGTAATATCAGATGGCCCGGGAGTGTATACAGCATTCAAATCACCAATAAAACTAAAGTCTCCATCACCTGTGGTTGTCCAAATTGCAGAAACAGCTGAACCTCCAATTGTTCCATTCAGGTTCACTGTGGAAGTTTCGCATATAATCCTGTCAGCACCTGCATCTACAACTGGTGCGCGATTAAATGTCAGCTCAACAGAGTTGGAGGCAAACATACAAGGGCCTGCAGGATCGTCAGTTGTCAAAGTCAGAGTGACCATTGTTCCTATTTCACTCGCATCTGGTACATATTCAGGATTCAAAGCATGATTATCAGGAATAAAAATACCACTACCTCCTGACCAGGTTACTGTTGTAGCAGAACCGCCTACTGTAGCATCAAATAAATCAGCATTTTCGCCCTCGCAATAAACTTTATCAGCTCCGGCATATACTTCTGCACCATCAAAAATATTTAATAATACAGTATCGGTTACCTGAGCGCATGGCCCGGAAGGATCATTGGAAGTAAGTACCAGAGTAACGGCAGTGCCTACTTCAGAGGCAGTCGGAACATAGGTGACATTCAGAGTGGCAGTGTTTGGAAGGAACACACCACTGCCACCAGACCAGGTAACGGAAGTAGTTGTTCCGCCGACTGTAGCATCGGAAATCAACAAGCTCTCACCCTCACAGGCATCACGGTCGGCACCGGCGTAAACTTCCGGTGCTTTGTTAATTGTAATCTGAACCTGGTCGAATACAGCAGAACATGGACCGGCCGGATCGTCACTTATAATAGTAAGGGTTACCGTAGAACCTATTTCCGATACATCAGGCACATATGTAGCATTGAGAGTATTTACATCAGGCAAAAAAGCTCCGGCGCCACCACTCCAGGTAATTAATCCGGCGCTACCACCCATAGTAGCATCAGCCAATAAAGCATTTTCACCCTCGCATACAATCTGATCCGTTCCGGCATAAACCTCGGGTGCATCATGAATTGTTATAGCTATATCATCACTGACTTCTGCACAAGGACCGGTAGGATCATTAGAAGTAAGAGTTAATATAACCGTGGCACCGACTTCCATTGCATCCGGAATGTACGTTGCATTTAATGTTGCATTATTTGGCAAAAATATACCAAGGCCACCAGACCAAATAACAGAAACTGTAGTACCTCCTATGGTAGCATCTGCAATTAATGCAGTTTCTCCTTCACACAGATCGCGATCAGCGCCGGCATAAACTTCCGGTGCTTTGTTAATTGTAACTGAAACCTGATCTAAAACAGACAAACAAGGACCTGTAGGATCATCAGTTGTCAAGGTCAAAACAATAGTGGCGCCAATTTCAGTAATATCGGGCACATACGTTGCATTTAATGTGCTTGCATCAGGCAAGAAGACACCTGCTCCACCAGACCAAGTAACAGAAGAAGTACTACCACCCATAGTAGCATCAATTAAATCTACATTATCCCCTTCACAAACTACTTTATCTACCCCGGCATCCACTATTGGAGCAGTCTCGATGGTTATGTCAACCGTATCTATAGCAGGACCACAAGGACCAGCCGGATCATCCGAAGTTATAAACAATGATATAGTCGAACCCGCTTCTGTCGGATCCGGCACATAGATAGCATTTAATGTGGTATTATTCGGTAAGAAATCACCCGCCCCGCCAGTCCAGGTAACAGATGAAGTTCCTCCGCCGGTTGCTGCATCAATCATGGTAATAGTTGCTTCTTCACATACAACTTTATCAGCACCGGCATAAACAAATGCTACCCGGTTGATATCTATATCAACATAACCCACATCATCCGGACAGGATCCACCCGAAGCAGTTAATTGAAGGGTCACAGTTCCAATTTCCCCAAAAGCAGGGGTATATGTTGGAATAATCGTGTTTTCATCAGTTAAAACCCCCGTGCCATTTACAAGTGACCAAACAGATGGAGGGAAAGTTGCTCCTCCGGCTACTGAGGCATCAGTTATAGAGACTGCTCCTTCACCCTCACAAGTTACCACATCAGTTCCGGCATAAGCTATTGGTGCTTCATCAACGGTAACCTGAACTGTGTCAACAGATGCCAGACAAGTTCCAGGTGGATCATTGCTGGTAAGATACAAATCAAAGGTAGTGCCAACTTCCGTTGAACCGGGTCGATACACCGCATGAAGAGCATTGACATCCGGCAAAAAAGTACCCGAACCGCCACTCCAGGTTACAGAAGTTGCACTTCCGCCTATTGCAGCATCGATAAGCAATACATCCGTTCCATCGCAAACAACCTTATCATTGCCGGCAAAAACGAATGCCTCACGTATAATATCAATGTCCACAGCATCTAAAGCCGGTGGACATACATTTCCACCAGAAGCAGACAGCTGGAGTGTGATTTTTCCGATTTCCCCTGCAACAGGCACATAAGTAGGAACAATAGTATTATCGTTATTCAGCGTACCAAGTCCGCTTAAAATCGTCCAAACAGAGGGTGGAAAAGCGGCACTGCCACCAATAGTTGCATCTGTAATTGCAATGCCACCAGTACCTTCGCATTCAATGATATCCGTTCCGGCAAAGGCAAGAGGTGCTTCATCAATAGTGATATCCACCTGATCGCTTACGGCATCACATGGACCCGAGGGATCATTAGTAGTAAGAGTGAGAGTAACCAAACCAATCGAAATGTCACTTACTCCCGGAGTATAAGTTGCGTTTAAGTCACCAATGAAGCTAAATGTACCATCTCCGGAAGTACTCCAAATTGCAGATACTGCTGATCCGCCAATAGAACCATTTAAATTTGCTTGTGATGTCTCACATATTGTAATATCAGACCCTGCATTTACAACCGGTGCCCGATTGATAGTGATCAGTACTTCGTCACTAACAGCATTACAAGGTCCGGCAGGATCATCACTGCTAATGGTGAGAATAACCGTAGTGCCAATTTCTGACGCATGTGGTAAATAGCTTGCATTTAAGGTATTGGCATCAGGTGAAAAAGAACCTGAACCACCGCTCCAGGTAACAATTGTTGTACTACCTCCCATCGTTGCTGTAAGCAGGTCAATACTTTCTCCCTCACAAAGCACCTGATCAATGCCGGCACTAACTTCCGGTGCATCAGAAATGACAACTGAAACATCATCACTTACTGCATTACAAGGACCTGAAGGATCATTAGTTGTGATCGTAAGAAGAACAGTTGAGCCAACCTCAGTTGCATCCGGGACATAGGTAGCATTTAGGGTTGTATTATTCGGTAAAAATATACCAGATCCTCCTGTCCAGGTGACAGAAGAAGTAGCTCCCCCAATCGTTGCATCTCCAAACAAGGCAGTCTCTCCTTCACACAGATCGTGATCTGTACCTGCAAAAACTTCCGGTGCTTTATTAATAGTTATCTGTACCTGATCGTTTACAGCATTACAAGGCCCGGCAGGGTCATCACTAGTCAATGTAAGAATAACAGTATTGCCAATTTCTGTTACATCCGGTACGTATGTTGCATTTAAAGTGTTTACATCCGGAGTGAATATACCAGCACCACCAGACCAGGTCACCAGGCTAGTGCCGCCACCTGAAGTGGCATCACTCAATACGGCATTTTCACCCTCGCATAATACCTTATCGACACCTGCATCTATCTCAGGAGCATCATATATTGTTAATGAAATGTCATCGCTCACCGCTGCGCATGGCCCAATGGGATCATTTGTCGTAATAGTCAAAATCACCGTTGAACCCACTTCTGTGGGATCAGGAACATACGTTACATTCAATGTTGCATCATTTGGGAGATAAGCTCCTGCTCCTCCTGTCCATAGCACGGATGATGTAGCCCCGGCAGCTGTGGCGTCTCCCATAAGTATATTATCTCCTTCACAAATATCCTGATCTGCACCGGCATATACTTCCGGCGATTTATTAATGGTGACCAGAACCTGATCTGTTGCAGCCACACATGGGCCGGCCGGATCGTTACTTGTCAACGTCAATACAACGGTTGTACCTATTTCACTATTATCAGGCACATAACTGGCATTTAAAGTATTTGCATCCGGAGAAAATGTTCCCGATCCTCCACTCCATGTAATGGAAACAGTGCCGCCTCCACTTGTGGCATCATCCAAATCCACGTTATTTCCTTCACAAATATCCTTATTTGCACCAGCATCTACTTCCGGTGCCAAATCAATTATCAGACTCACATCATCAGATGCAGGGCCACATGGTCCTGCCGGATCGTCAGTAGTGATAGTAAGTTGAACCGTTGAGCCATATTCCGAGGAATGGGGCTGATAAATTGCATTCAATGTTGTATTGTTTGGCACAAATGTTCCCGAGCCCCCTGACCAAAGAATAGAAGAAGTGCCTCCTCCCATTGCTGCATCAATTAAAATAATATCTTCACCGCTACAAAAATTCTTATCTGCTCCAGCATAAACAAACGCTTCCCGCCGAATATCAATATCAACATAATCTACATCATCCGGACAAACACCACCGGAGGCAACTAACTCCAGGGTAACCGTTCCAATCTCCCCAACAGCGGGTGTATAGGTCGGAGTGATTGTATTTCCATTTGTTAAAACCCCGGTTCCATTCACAATTGACCATACTGACGGTGGGAATGTGGCGCCTCCACCAACAGTCGCATCAGAAATAGTTATCGGGCCGGTACCTTCACAACTCAACACATCAGATCCGGCATTAGCTAAAGGAGAAGCATCGATGGTAATATCAACCATGTCGCTAGCAGCGGCACAAGGACCCGGAGGATCATTGCTCGTCAATGTTAATGTTATAGTTGTCCCGACTTCGGTGATATGAGGTTGATAAGTAGCATTTAAGGTTGTGTTGTTGGGCAAAAAGACTCCAGCCCCACCAGTCCAGGATATACTGGAAGTACCACCTCCTGATGCGGCATCAATGAGCAAAACTCCTGTTCCGTAACAAATTTCTTTATCTGCTCCTGCAAACACAAAAGCTTCCCTAATAATCTCAATATCTACATAGTCAACCGCATCGGGGCAGGAACCTGCATCCCCTGCGGTTAGTTTTAATGTAATCGTACCTACTTCACCGGCACCCGGTACATAGATCGGAGTAATCGTATTATCATTAGTAAGTGATCCGGTACCATTTTGTATCGTCCATAAAGAAGGTGGGAAGGTAGCACTACCCCCAATAGAAGCGTCGCTAATAGTAACGCCGGCTACACCTTCACATTCAACCTGATCAGATCCGGCATAGGCGATATTGCCTGCACTTACTGTCTGTATAACATCAACAAAATTTCCTACACATCCTACAGCCTCTGGTGTGATCCTGTATGTTACGGTTCTGGAAACAACATCTGAATTAGTAAGTACCTGAGTAATTTGTGTCCCCGCTCCGGGGCCTTGTCCTGATATTTCCGCATCTGCAGCTTGTACTATCCAGCTAAATGTAGTAAATGGAACACCATTTGGATTAGATATTTGAATATCTGTCTGTACACCACTGCATATAACAGGATTTGTAGCTGTAACATCAGGAATACGATTAATATCAATAGCCACCTGGTTAGATATAGCCGGAGGAGTACATGTGCCGCTCACTTCACATCGATACAAATATCCATCCATAGTGGCCGGAACATTTGTCAGCGTTAAGTTCTGGGTCGTAGCGCCGGAATAAACACCACCATTTCCAATATTAGTGTAGTTACTGCCACCATCCGTACTTTCCTGCCACCTATATGTAATAGTTGTTCCAGTACCTGTAACACTTAGCGAAATTGAGTTTGAGTTTTCACAAACTGTTGCCGGAATCGATGGCTGACTCGTAATTACCGGTTTATCATTTACATTTAATGTAGCCACATTGCTCATCGGTGTGGCTAAACATGCAACACCACCGTTGGTGATCAATACTCTGTAACCATTGCCATCCATCCCGGCGGTGATCCCATTCAATGTCAAAAT
>Ga0164313_10002193_pt1 | contig 17498 bp, 16 predicted proteins | sample GuaBasSedimGuay4_FD_113735 | JGI IMG/M metagenome (GOLD analysis project Ga0164313, IMG submission 113735) | Subseafloor sediment microbial communities from Guaymas Basin, Gulf of California, Mexico - Guay4, Core 4569-4, 0-3 cm | ecosystem: Environmental > Aquatic > Marine > Hydrothermal vents...
AGATCATCAGGTGGATTATCCAATTCTTCATTGGCCGATCCAATGGCTTTTTTAATTTTCTCAGATGTTGCATCTCCAACGTAAAGATTATGTTGGGTACGCATGTACATAGTAATATCATTAGTAAAGACATCACCAGCAACTTTTATCGATTTGTCGCATACAATTCCGCTTAGGGCAATAACTGCAATTTCGGTTGTTCCACCTCCAATATCAATGATCATATTCCCTTTTGGCTGCATAATATCTATTCCAATACCAATTGCAGCGGCCATAGGTTCAAATATTAAGTATATTTCCTTAGCATTCATTTGCTCAGCAGAATCACGTACTGCGCGTTTTTCAACTTCTGTTATTCCTGAAGGAATGCAAATAACCATTCTAAGTGAAGGTCTGAAAAAACTCTTTCTTATTGTTGGGATATTTTTTATGAACTCCCTGATCATATGCTCAGAAGCCTCAAAATCGGCAATAACACCATCTTTTAACGGCCTTATAGTTTTAATGTTCTCATGGGTCTTTCCTTGCATTAGGTTAGCTTGTTTTCCGATAGCAATAATCTTTTTGGTCGTCCTGTCCATTGCAACTATCGACGGACTATCTACTACGACTTTTCCTTTATGAATGATTAATGTATTTGCTGTGCCCAAATCGATCGCAATCTCTTCAGTCATAAAATCGAAAAACCCCATATATATTACTTAGTTTAAATATTATTAATGTGAATACGACAAATGTAATAAAATTACCGAATTCATTTGCTATATTTAATAAAGAAGAGAACGTTTCTTTTAATTATTAAATTAATGCTTAAAGTGACGTGTTCCAGTAAACATCATAGCGATATTATTTTCATTACAATAATCAATAGACAATTGATCTTTGATGGATCCACCGGGTTGTATTACCGAAGAAATACCAGCATTACCTGCTATCTCAACACAATCAGGAAATGGAAAAAAAGCATCACTTGCCATTACAGCATTCTCCAGATCAAATTTGAAGATTCCAGCTTTTGTAATTGCCTGATTCAGGGCATCGACCCTTGATGTTTGACCTGTACCACTGGCACAGAGTTGTTTATTCTTTACAAGAACAATCGTATTGGATTTAGTGTTCTTGCAGATCTTAGAAGCAAAGATCAGATCCTCAATTTGAATTTTTGTTGGTTCTAAGATGGTAGTTAAATTCAGATCAGATTCGCTATCGGTAACATTGTTCTTTTCTTGAACCAAAACCCCATTCAACGCAGTTCTATATTGCGTATTTGGAAATTCTACCTCCTTTTGGACTAATATGATCCTGTTTTTCTTTCCTTTTAAGATTTCAAGGGCTTCACTATCGTAGCTTGGTGCAATTACAACTTCGCAAAACAGTTTATGAATCTCCACGGCAGTGGGGACATCAATTTTTGTATTGGCAATGAGTATCCCTCCAAAGGCCGAAACGGGGTCTCCCGCCAAAGCATCCTGATAAGCTTGCGCTATAGAAGCTCTCTGAGCTATTCCACATGCATTATTGTGTTTTAATATTGCAAATGTAGGCGCTTCACCCTTAAATTCTGAAATTAAGTTTACAGCTGCATCCACATCTAACAAATTGTTATAGGACAATTCTTTTCCGTGTAATTTGTCAAACAAGTCACTAAGATTACCAAAAAAGAATCCCTTTTGATGTGGATTCTCACCATAACGCAGGGCTTTGACTTCATTAAAGCTTTCTCTAAAAGTGATTTCGTTTTGATTCAGATACTTGAAAATAGCAGTATCATAATGACTTGAAACAGCGAAAGCTTTTCCAGCAAAACTCTTTCTTTGTTCAAGGCTAATCTCTCCATTTTCATCTCTTAAAATATTTAAAAATTCATCGTATTGATCCATTGAAGAAACACAAAAGACATCTTCAAAATTCTTTGCGGCCGCCCGAATAAGTGAAATTCCTCCAATATCGATCTTTTCAATTATTTCTTGTCTCCCTGATCCATCAGCAACAGTTTTTTCGAATGGGTACAGATCAACTATGACAACATCTATTTCAGGTATGTCGTATTCCATGATCTGAGCATTATCGCTTGCATTGTTCCTTCTTGTTAGTATTCCTCCAAAAACTTTAGGATGCAAAGTTTTAACTCTTCCTCCAAGTATGGATGGATAAGAAGTGAGTTCCTCTATAGGTATCACGGCAATATCTAAATCTTTAATAAATTTTTCTGTTCCTCCGGTAGAGTAGATCCTTACACCAAGTTCGTCCAATTTTTTAACAATGGGTTCTAAACCATCCTTATGAAATACAGAAATTAATGCCGATTTGACCTTTTTTGACTTTCTCATTTTAAATCTTTGAATTTGTTACAAAACTAATAAAACACATTAGTTTGAACAACTTTAAAAAGGATAAAAATATAAGTTCTGAAACTTGTATTAAACAGTAATTTAAAATTCGAAATTTTCCTCAATTCCAATCTTCCATTCCTCGATAAACTCTTTTATTTCTTCAATAAAGACTGCATCTGGTTCAAGTTTGTTAACTGTTAAATGAAAGACAATTTTATCGGGTTCGGCTGGGTAACTTGTAGTTATTGTAAAGGCCAGGGCGTTTGGACATTCCAGTAAAGAAAATCTAAGCCCTCCATTTATATTGTCTTTTTGAAAAGTGAATTCACCCCAAGCCGTTCCTGTAGTGGCTATATGATTAGTGGAACTAATTACAAAAATACTGGCACAATAATCTTCTAGATTGGGAAAAGTGATATTTTTCTGTATCTCATCTTCTGTGGTTCGCACATTTATTATTTTAAAGAACTCCATCTAAATAATTTTTGAAACTTGTTCACAAATAAATTCAAGTAATTCTTCATCATTTTTAGTGAAAGGGGATTTCTCGTGAGAATCGATATCTATTTGTCCAATATTCACATCATTTTTAAAAATAGGAATGACAATTTCTGATTTTACATTAAATCCGCATGAAATGTAATTTTCTTGTTCCGTTACGTCCTGGACCACAAAATTTTCATTACTAAGGGCAACCTGCCCACAAATACCTTTTCCAAAAGGAATTATTGTATGTTCCGTAGGCTTACCGGAATATTGTGCAAGCTTTAATTCAGGCCTCTCCCCATTTTTAAAATAAAATCCCACCCAATGATAATAGGAAACATTATTTCTTAATAAATCGCAAATATTTTGGAGCTTTTATCTACGGATTGAGCATTATTTACAATGTTGGTAATTTTATCCCTTAATTCGTAATTTTTCATTTCTTTCTTCCTATTTTCGAGCAAAATTAAATACATTTTACTTGCAAAAGAACAAAACCATAATTAAATTCTTATTAAAGTTTTTTGCAACTTATTTTATCCTTTTTGGTATCTATTCCTTTTACCTCAGCAAAACTCAAAAAAGCAATGAAATTTTTACCTGTTCACCCGTAACAAAAGTAACGGCACACCATGTTCAAAAAATGTCAAATCTACTTGGTTATGATGCCTATGTAGAACAAAATACGGATGAGCTATCTATGAAATTCATGTTAAATGGAAAATATGTTTCAAGAATAATAGAAGGTTGTAATTCTGTAAGTGTAATCATACTTTTTTTGGCATTTATTATTGCTTTTTCAGGAAGTCTGAAAGATACCATATGGTTTGGTGTTTTTGGATCGCTGTTAATTTATTTAGTTAATTTGTTTAGAATAATTGCCCTAAGTATTTTATATTATAAATTTCCGGAATATCAGGAACTATTACATAATTTGGCCTTCCCTGCTGTTATTTATGGTTTGACTTTTATTCTATGGATTACATGGGTTAAATATTTTTCAATTATTAATAAAAATGCATCTACAAAAAGGTTATAGAATACTCATTATCCTGTTCTTATTTATGCTACTTATTTTGGTACGTGGATTTGCAAATGAATTATTTTATGACCCCTTCATTGTGTATTTTATAGATGATTATCTGCACAAGCCTATACCCGGTTTTAGTGGTTCAAAGCTATTGTTTGATCTTTTTTACAGATACTCTTTAAATATGATCATTTCATTACTAATAATATATGTGGCCTTTCAAAATAGAAATTTTGTAATTTTTTCCATAAAGTTTTACATCATTGCTTTTATTATTTTGATTTTAACCTTTTTTATAATATTGAAAGGAGAGCTTGCCAATGGTTATCTATTTGCTTTTTATGTAAGAAGATTTATCATTCATCCACTTTTTGTTCTCCTGTTATTACCGGCTTTTTACTACAAACAACTTACCTCCAAAGAAATATTTTAAGATTAATTTAAAATAATAAGTGTTTTAAATTGTTATATTTGCAGCAATGAGGGATGTTCTACATAAAATATTGTCTATTTTTCTAGCTTTTACAGTGCTGTTTTCCACCCTGTCCTTTTCGGTGGATAAGCATGTTTGTATGGGAGAAGTGACTAATACTTCTTATTTCAGTGATGCTGATTCTTGCGGTATGATCATGGAGTCAGAGGATTGCACCCTGGAAAACATTACTTATGATAAGGTGCAAAAAGAAAAATGTTGTCAGGATGTACAGGAATTAATTCCCGGCAATCAGAACGAACAGCAGGCTATGGAAAATTTTGAGCTTAATCAGGTTCAATTTATTATAGCTTTTGCATCTACTTATCTTAATCTGTTTGAAGAAAACACAGATCAGATTAACTTTAAACATTATACACCACCTCTGGTCGATAAAGACATAAATGTACTTTATCAAACCTTCCTTATCTGATTTATAAATTTTGTTTAGTAAATAACCGGTAGAAATCAATAGATCTTTGCTCGATATTTTTGTTGTTCCTAGATCTTCTATTCGAACAATTTATATACTAATAAAAATTTATAAATTAATTTCTAATGCTAAATAAAATCATTCGTTATTTTCTTGATAATAAGTTAATAACTTTCATATTGCTGGCGGCATTTATTATTGGAGGTATTGTTACAGCACCTTTTAACTGGGATATTGCCATGATAGAGCGGAATCCCGTGCCTGTAGATGCAATTCCCGACATAGGTGAAAACCAGCAAATCGTTTTTACTGAATGGATGGGGCAATCGCCACAGGATATTGAAGATCAGATTACCTATCCTTTAACTACAGCCTTACTGGGTATACCCAACGTTAAAACGGTCAGAAGTAATTCTATTTTCGGACTCTCCAGTATCTATATCATTTTTGAAGATGGCGTTGACTTTTACTGGAGTAGAACCCGAATTCTTGAAAAATTAAATTCGCTGCCACCGGGTACGGTTCCAACGGAAGTTAAACCTGCTCTGGGACCTGATGCTACCGCTCTTGGACAAGTATATTGGTATACTTTAGAAGGAAGAGACCCAAAAACCGGTAAACCTACCGGTGGTTGGGATCCACAAGAGCTGAGGACCATTCAGGATTTTTATGTACGCTATTATTTAACAGCTGCAAGTGGTGTTTCTGAAGTTGCTTCCATTGGAGGGTTTCTAAAAGAATATCAGATCGAGATAGATCCCGACGCCATGAAGGCCAGCAATGTGGATATAAAGATGATCATGAATGCTGTGAAAAACAGCAATCTGGATATTGGAGCCAGAACCCTGGAATTCAACAAGGTAGAATATTTGGTTAGAGGTCTGGGTTATATTAAGAACCTGAGCGATCTGGAAGAAAGTGTGGTTTCCGTAGTAGATAATGTACCAATTCGATTAAAGGATGTGGCCAGAATACAGTTTGGACCGGCCGGACGCAGGGGAGGCCTGGATAAAGGCGGTGTAGAAGCTGTAGGTGGTGTAGTGGTTGCCCGATATGGTGCCAATCCGCAGGAAGTGATCCAAAATCTAAAGAATAAAATTGAGGAGGTGGCGCCCGGATTACCATCTAAAGTTCTCGAAGATGGAACAGTTTCAAAGGTCACTATAGTTCCTTTTTACGACCGCTCAGGTTTGATAAAGGAAACTTTGGGAACGCTGGAATCTGCATTGTCGCACGAAATATTGATCAGTATTTTAGTAGTAATTGTATTGGTAATGAATTTAAGGGCCTCTGTTCTAATTTCAACTTTATTGCCTGTAGGTGTATTGATGACCTTTATATTGATGAAGTATTTTAATGTTGATGCCAATATTGTAGCCCTTTCGGGGATAGCTATTGCTATAGGAGTCATGGTTGATGTAGGCATTGTTTTTACAGAAAATATAATAAGGCATCTGGAAATGCCGGAGAATGAAGGCCTGAGAGGGAAAAAATTAGTTGAGGTGATCTATGTCGCAACAGTAGAGGTTGCCGGGGCTATAATGACTGCATTGGCCACTACTATTGTAAGTTTCTTGCCGGTTTTTGCCATGCAGGCTTCAGAAGGAAAATTGTTCAGACCACTTGCTTTTACCAAAACATTTGCTCTGGTCTCCTCGCTGGTTATTGGAATTATGTTTATTCCTGCAATAGCGCATGTATTATTCTCCATTAGGTTGGATAAAAAAAGAGTAAGTAGAATATTCAATTCTATTTTAATTGGATTCGGAATCGTTTTTTTAGTGGCCTATGGAAATCTCATCGCTTTGGCTTTGATAGCCTTTGGAGTAAACAATCTATTGACTCAGATTCGACCGTGGAGTGGATTAAAAGGAAAACTTAAACTCCCTTATACCGATGCCGTAGCCAATTATATCAATGTAGGTATCACAATATTTGTGGTTGTTTATTTCTTAACCATTGAATGGATGCCCTTAGGAGCTTCTAATTCAACATTTGTCAATTTTATTTTTGTAATTTTTATAGTGGGAGTTGTTTTAGGTGTATTGATGACTATCGTTCATTTTTATTCTAAAATCTTAAACTGGTGCCTCGACAATAAATGGAAATTTTTAACCATACCACTAATAGCTGTTTTCTTTGGAATAACAGTTTGGTTGGGTTTTCCAAAAGTATTTGGTTTTGTGCCAAACTTTGCCAAAGACAATGGTGTCTGGAAAAGTCTCGAAAATACTTTCCCGGGAGTGGGAAATGAGTTTATGCCTGCTTTGGATGAAGGTTCATTTTTATTGATGCCTACAACCATGCCTCATTCCAGCATTAGCGAGAATGTGGAGGTGATGGCCAGTATCAACAGGCACATAAGTTCTATACCTGAAATTGAGTCATCTGTAGGTAAATGGGGACGAGTAAACTCCGCTTTAGATCCTGCACCCATATCCATGTATGAAAATACGATCAATTATATTCCGGAATATATTTTGGACGATGACGGACATCGTTTGCGTTTTGAGGTGGATGAAAATAACGCTTTTGTATTAAATGACGGCACTACCTATAAATACGGTACCGATGAATATAGAAAAATAGGAAGGGAGGAACTCAAACCGGATAAGGATGGTGAATATTTTAGACAATGGCGAAAAAAGATTAAGAAATCGGATGATATATGGAAGGAGATTATAAACCATGCAAAATTCCCTGGACTAACTTCTGCGCCCAAATTACAGCCCATACAAACACGGTTGATTATGCTTGCTACGGGTATGCGGGCTCCTATGGGGGTGAAGGTTTATGGACCTACCCTGGAGGTAATTGAGAAAGTGGGTTTTGAGATAGAGAATATATTAAAAGAAGTACCGAGTATTGAAGCGAGTACCGTTTTTGCCGATAGGGTAGTAGGAAAACCCTATTTGGAAATAAATCTCAACAGACAGGCCATGTCGAGATATGGATTGACCATTCGCGATATGCAGATGCAATTATCGGTTGCAATAGGCGGGAAACAGCTAACAACTACTGTAGAAGGAAGGGAAAGGTATCCGGTTCGTGTAAGATATGCAAGGGAGTTCAGAGATAATCCTGATGACCTGAAGAAGATATTGATTCCTACACCGGCAGGAGTACAGGTGGAACTTGGTGAATTGGCTGCCATTGAATATGTTAGAGGGCCTCAGGTTATAAAAAGTGAAGATACTTTTTTGACAGGATATGTAATATTTGATATGAAAGAGGGCAATGCTGAGACAAATGTTGTTTTGGAAGCACAAGCTTTGATCAAGGATAAATTAGAATCCGGAGCGTTTAAATTGCCGGATGGTGTTACCTATAAATTCACAGGAAATTACGAGAATCAAATAAGAGCTTCCAAACGATTACTGATCGTGGTACCGATTTCTTTAATTGTAATTTTATTGATATTATATTTTCAATTTAAATCGATGATACCGTCCTTAATGGTGTTTTCCGGAATATTTGTTGCCTTTGCAGGAGGCTTTATCATGATCTGGCTATACGATCAAAATTGGTTTTTAAATTTTAGTATGGCAGGAGTAGAGATGCGTGATCTCTTTCAGCTGCACACCATTAATCTGAGTGTGGCGGTTTGGGTAGGGTTTATTGCTCTGTTTGGTATCGCAACAGATGACGGGGTAATCATGGGAACCTATTTAACACAAGTCTTTGAAAAGGAAAAACCAAAAACGGTAAAGGAAATCCGCACGGCTGTTCTGCATGCAGGATCAAAGAGAGTACGACCGGCAATGATGACTGCTGCGGTAGCAGTAATTGCTCTGATACCGGTTCTAACAGCAACCGGTAAAGGAGCCGATGTGATGGTGCCAATGGCGATTCCATCCTTTGGAGGGATGCTTTTACAGGTGATGACCATGTTTGTTGTACCTGTGCTGTACAGTATGTGGAAGGAAAGTAAACTTAATGATTAAAAGATAAAGGACTTAAAATATTTCTCAGTGCAACTCTGTGATTTCTCTGTGAGACTCTGTGTAATAACCATAAAGATTAAATAATTAAAAGATTTAAGATTTAAAATCATGAAAAATAAAATCACAATGCTAAGCTTCTTTTTAATGATTTCTTTTGCAGGAATTGCTCAAGTGTCAAAGGAGACCTTAGATGGGTATTTAATAACCGCTGCAGAAAATAACCCGGGATTAAAAGCAAAATTCAACGATTATATGGCAGCCATGGAAAAAGTACCGCAAGTAGGTACGCTGCCGGATCCACAATTTGCTTTTGGATATTTTATAATGCCTGTAGAAACCCGTTTAGGACCGCAAAGGGCAATCTTTGGTTTAAAACAAGCCTTTCCGTGGTTTGGCCTGTTAAGAACCAGGGAGGATGTCGCCAGTGATATGGCAAATGCGAAATACGAAGAATTTGAGAATGATAAGTCAAACTTATACTTTGAGGTGAAAACGGCCTATTATAATTTCTATTTTATGGAAAAAGCAATACAGATCACTAAGGAGAATATGGAAATTCTAAGAATATTCAAGAATTTGTCTCTGGTAAAGATCGAAAATGGGAACGCATCCATTGTAGATGAATTGAGGGTAGAACTGGAATTGAACGACCTGGAGAATCAATTGGCACTCTTTGTCGATTCTAAAGAAGTATTTCAGAAAAAGTTCAACAATTTGTTAAACAGGGATAATTTTTTAAAAATTGAAATCCCGAACGAACTTTGGCAAGAGGATCTGCCTTTTGAAAAAGTAGCATTATTAGATTCTATCTACAGTAATAACCATGAAATAAAAAGAATTGACCATAAGTTAAATGCTTTTATGAATCAGGAAGTCGCTGCAAAAAAAGAAGGCTTACCAAAATTCAATCTAGGAATAAACTATATCATAGTAGGTAAAAATCCAAATTCAGTAGATCCGAATAATGGTAAGGATGCCTTGTTATTTCCTTCTTTGGGAGTTTCTGTTCCTATTTACCGAAGAAAATACAAAGGAATGATCAAGGAAGCGCAGTATCTGCAAGCCTCAGAAATTGCCAAAAAAGAAGACACACGAAACACCTTGAGTACAGTATTGTCAAATTCAGATAAAGAATTTAATGATGGAGAAAGGCGTATTTACCTCAATAAAAAACAATCAGAAATTGCCAAGAAGGTATTGGATGTATTAATTACCTCCTATTCAACTAATTCGAAAGATTTTGAGGAGGTTTTACGAATAGAGAGGCAGTTGTTGGGATATAGGTTGGCATATCAAAAAGCAATTACAGATAAAAATGCGGCAGTAGCATTTATAAACTATTTACTGGGAAATTAAAATTAAATATACTTGTCAGGTTTTTAAAACCTGACAGGTATAACAAATAGAATTCCTGCAAAGATTTTAAACCTAGCAGGTATAAATTAAATAAACATGAAAAAATACAAAAATTATATTATCGGAGCGGGTATCTTAATTCTGGGGATTCTCATTGGAAGTATATTCTCCGGAGATAAGAAAGAAACATCACACAGCGAAGAAGAGCACAATTTTGTACAAGACCCGATAACGCAGTTGTGGACCTGCTCGATGCATCCGCAGATAAAAATGAAAAAACCAGGAAATTGTCCGATTTGTGGTATGGAGCTGATTCCATTAGAGGATTCAAAAAACAGTGAAGAGTCTATCGCATCTAACGAAATTGTTATGAGTGAAGAAGCAATTCAGCTGGCAAATATTCAAACCAGTACAGTGGTTACATCGGAGGCGCATAAAGAGATCCGATTATTGGGAACAATAAAACCGGATGAACGCAGGTTATTCTCGCAGGTATCTCATATCCCTGGAAGAATTGAAAAATTATACATCAATTTTACGGGAGAGAAGGTAAGAAAGGGACAAAAGATGATTCGTTTATACTCTCCGGAACTGATTTCTGCGCAAAAGGAATTGTTTGAAGCAATCAAATCAAAAGATATCTATCCCCAGTTATATAAAGCTTCCAGAAATAAATTAAAATTATGGAAACTGTCAGAAGCTCAAATTGATGCAATTGTGGCCTCGGGGAGAGTTCATGAGGAAATAGATATTCTATCGGATTATTCAGGATATGTTATGAAACGGAATGTGGAATTGGGAGATCATGTTATGGAAGGAATGAAATTATTTGATATTGCCAATATTGATTCTGTTTGGGTGATGTTCGAGGCCTACGAGGCGGATATATCATGGATTCAGAATGGGGATATGGTGAACTTTACTGTACAGGCAGTCCCGGGAAAGGAATTTAAAGGGAAAATAACTTATATAGATCCCTTTGTGTCACAAAGTACAAGAGTAGCAAAGGTCAGGGTTGAAGTAAAGAACCCTGGGCATAAATTATTGCCGGAAATGTTTGTTAACGGCAATTTAAAAGCAAGTATTAAAGACGCCAAGGATGCATTAGTTATACCTAAATCAGCCGTGCTCTGGACAGGAAAAAGATCGGTAGTTTATGTAAAAGTACCACATGAAAATACTATTTCATTTGTGTACCGGGAAATAATTTTGGGTGCTGATCTTGGAGATTTTTACATTGTTGTAAAAGGTCTGGAAAGCGGTGAAGTGGTAGCCACGAATGGGGTATTCACAATTGATGCCTCTGCACAGCTCATAGGACAAAAAAGTATGATGAACCCCGATGGTGGAAAAGTGAGTACCGGTGGTCATGCTGGAATGGATATGGGTGAGGATAAATAAAAAACGAAAGATACTGGTGATAAAGAGGAAGATATGAGCGGTATGATAATGATAGATAAATCAAAAATTGACGTGAATTTCAAAAAACAACTGGGACTTGTTGTAGATGAATATATTAAATTAAAAGATGCTTTAACACATGATGATGCCGTTTCTGCCAAAAATCAGACAAAAAAAATAAAAATTGCTTTACAAAATGTAGACATGCTTCTATTGCTTGGCGATGCCCATAATGTTTGGATGGACGCACTTAAATCTATTAATAAGAACATAATAACCATAGAAAGTAATAGCAATATTGAAGCGCAAAGAAAAGCTTTTGCATTATTGAGCAACGATTTGTCCGAGGTTATTGATATGTATGGGTGTAGAAACAGAAAATGGTCAGGTTTTGTATTTAGAATTTTGCCCTATGGCAGATGACAATAAAGGTAGTTTTTGGCTGTCTTATGATAAAGAAATAGCAAATCCGTTTTTTGGACAGAGCATGCTGACATGTGGCGAAGTAAAAAAAGTATATTAATATTTAAAAATTAATAAGTATGGAAAAGTAGAAATTAAAATCATTAATTCGAACAAACAAAAAAACACTAATTATTAAATCAATTATTATGAAATTATTAAAATTATCCTTGAGTGTATTTGCATTAATGTTATTTTCTTTTAGCACTGTTTCTTGTGAAGAAAAGAAAAAATCAGAGAATATTAATCATGAAACAGAAATGAAAAATAACGAGACTCATGATCATGAGCAAATGGATATATCTTCGATGGATCATTCAAAAATGAATATGCAAAAATCAGAAAAAATGAAATTGATCATTACCAGTTATTTACAATTAAAGAATGCACTGGTTGCTGATGATAGTAAAGAAGCCGCAATAGCATCTAAAGTTTTGTACGGAACACTAAAGGACTTTGATATATCGGGATATTCAAGAGAAGATCAAAAAGAATTGACAGATATTATTGAAGACGCAGCGGAACATGCCGAACATATCAGTGATAATCCTATTGATCATCAAAGAGAACACTTGCTGAAATTGAGTGAAGATATGGTGGATATGATTGCAATTGTTGGATCGGACAGAACATTGTATCAAACAAACTGTGGCATGTACAATGATGGACAAGGAGCAATTTGGTTAAGTGAAACCAAGGAGATAAGAAATCCTTTTTATGGTAGTAAAATGCTTGCTTGCGGTGTTGTTCAAAAGGAAATATAATTTTTTTGAAAAGGAGATGGAAATATATACTCGGGGTTTTGATTTTAGGTCTGGCAGGTGTGCAATTTATACCTACGAGTCTTAATCGAAGTAATATCCTTCCTAAAGAAGATATTATCAACGCTTATAATGCCCCAAAAGAAATTGTCATTATATTGAAAAAATCCTGTTATGATTGCCATAGTAATAATACTAAATACACATGGTACAGTAGGTTACAGCCGGTAAGGTGGCTAATGGAAAAACATATCAGGGAGGGAAAAGAAGAATTGAATTTCAATGAATTTGCAAGTTATTCTACACGAAGACAGAGAAGTAAATTGAGATCAATTACGGATCAGATTAAAGATGGGGAAATGCCTTTAAAATCATATCTCATTATTCATGGAGAGGCAAAATTGTCTAAAGTGGAGAAAGCTATTTTGATAGATTGGGCGGGAACATTAAGAGATAGTATTTAGTCTGCAAGAAAACTAATTATTTTTCTTACAAAGACTATTTAAAATTTATTTTTATGAAACATATTTATAAGATAACTGGAATGACCTGCGCAGGTTGTAAAACAAATGTCGAAAGTGCCCTTGGCAATCTAAAGGCGGTTAATAAGGTGAGTGCCAATTTAAAAAATGGTGAAGTAGAAGTAGAGATGTCTTCTCATATTACTTTAGAAAAATTACAAGAAACCTTATTAAAGGCCGGATTGCATTATACCATTGCCATACCTGAAAAAGAAGGCTTGCAACCCAAACACCAACACAAGCACGAATCGGTTGAAAAAGGAAATGGACTATTTTATTGCCCAATGCATTGTGAAGGCGACAAGACCTATGATAAAGCGGGAGATTGCCCAGTTTGCGGTATGGATCTGATCGAACAACCAAACCCGATTGTTATCGGGATGCTTAGCACAACGCAATATACTTGTCCGATGCACCCTGAGATCATTAAAGAAGCACCGGGTTCCTGTCCGATCTGTGGAATGGATCTAATACCAATCAAACCTACAGATAGTGAGGAAGATAAGACCTATCAAAAGTTGCTTAAAAAAATGAAGATCGCCTTGATTTTCACAATTCCGATTTTTCTAATTGCGATGACAGAGATGTTACCCAATAATTTTTTATTGAATAGATTTCCACAAAACACATGGAATTGGATGCAGTTTGTGCTATCTCTTCCCGTAGTCTTTTATGCATGCCGGATGTTCTTTGAACGTGCGTGGAAATCCATAATTACATGGAACTTGAATATGTTCACCCTTATCGGAATTGGTTCGGGTGTTGCATTTATTTTCAGTGTTTTTGCCCTTCTTTTTCCGGATATTTTCCCCGATGAGTTTAAAACAGAAAGTGGAACTGTTTTCGTTTATTTTGAGGCTGTAACGGTAATACTAACCTTAGTTTTATTAGGCCAGTTATTAGAAGCGAGAGCTCATAGTCAGACCAGTGGAGCCATAAAGGAATTAATAAAATTAGCACCAACTGAGGCAACTCTCGTAACAGCCGATAGGGATAAAGTAATTTCAATTCACGATATCAAAAAAGGAGATCTACTTCGTGTTAAGCCGGGCGATAAGATTCCTGTAGATGGTTTAATTACTGAGGGAAATAGCAATATTGATGAGTCAATGATAACCGGAGAACCAATTCCAGTGGATAAAAGCAAAGGAGATACTGTAAGCTCCGGGACAATAAATGGTATCAGATCATTTGTTATGGAGGCAGAGAAAGTAGGAGCAGAAACTTTGTTATCACAGATCATTCAGATGGTTAATAATGCGAGCAGATCACGTGCCCCAATTCAGAAATTAGCAGATAGAATTTCAAAGTATTTTGTTCCTATTGTTATTATAATTTCTATCATCACTTTTTTTATCTGGTATTATTTCGGTCCGGAACCTGCTGTGGTTTATGGCTTTGTCAATGCCATTGCCGTATTAATTATCGCATGCCCATGTGCTCTGGGCCTGGCAACACCAATGGCAGTGATGGTAGGTGTAGGTAAGGGGGCTCAAAATGGCGTATTGATAAAGAATGCCGAAGCTTTGGAAAATTTAAACAAAGTAAATGTATTGATCACCGATAAGACAGGAACAATTACTGAAGGAAAACCATCTGTTGAAAAAGTAGTTGATGTTACCGGGAAATCTGACTTAAAATTATTGGAGTACATCACTTCTTTGAATCAATATAGTGAGCATCCCTTAGCAGAAGCTACTGTTGAATATGGAAAAGAAAAAAATGTAAAATTGCAGCAAGCTAAAGATTTTGAAGCAATTATGGGTAAAGGCGTGGTAGGAACCGTTGATGGTAAAAAAATTGCGGTTGGCAATAAAAAACTTATCGAACAGATAAAATCCGAACTCCCTCAGGAAATCAATATTCAGGTCATAGCAGAGCAAAAATTAGGGAAAACAGTATCTTATATCTCTGTGGACAATGTGGTTGTGGGTTATGTATCTATTACAGATGCGGTAAAAGAAACGAGTAAACAAGCGATCATGTTACTTCAAAAGCAAGGCTTGGAAGTAATTATGCTAACAGGTGATAATAAAAGAACGGCGAAAAGTGTAGCAGGTGAATTACATTTATCGGGTTTTCAGGCAGAATGCTTGCCGGAAGATAAATTAGAAGTGATAAAAAAGTTACAGACTCAGGGAAAAATAGTTGCAATGGCGGGCGACGGTATCAATGATGCGCCGGCGCTGGCCCAGGCCAATATTGGCATAGCTATGGGAACAGGTACTGATGTGGCTATTGAAAGTTCAGAAGTAACCCTTATTAAAGGGGATCTGTTGGGTATAGTAAAAGCAATTAATCTAAGTCATGCTGTGATGAAAAATATCAGGCAAAATTTATTTTTTGCTTTTATTTACAACGTTTTAGGTATTCCTATTGCAGCAGGATTATTATTTCCTGTTTTTGGGATCTTACTTTCGCCAATGATCGCGGCAGCAGCGATGAGTTTTAGTTCGGTATCTGTTATTGCTAATTCCCTGCGATTACGGAATGTTAAATTGTAGTTTAAAGGATTTATTATTTCTGTTTTGGCTACTATTCTTAAAAATCGATCTCTGATCATTGAATTGTTTAAGAAAAAGACATTCTATTTTCAAACCGGGTGACTCAATAGTATATTTGCATTCAGAATTCTCTTTGAATCATGTGCATTCTTAGATAAGTTTTGGAATTAAAAGAAGTACTCAGACTTTTTCCTGTCTGTATCAATACTCCAGGAGCCTGTAGGGCTCAAAATTAGTAACTTGGGGCATCGCCCCAAGGAAAAAGGTTCACATGTGACAAAAGCCTGAAGGGCTTTAATAAAAAATCAAATTATGGGACAATCACTTTCACAATTATACGTACATCTCACGTTCGGTACTAAAGGAAGATATCCATTTATCACGGAAGAAATAGAACCTCAATTACATGCTTATATGGCTGGAATCTTCAGAAACAAAGATTCTATAGCATTAAAGATTAACTCAGTTCCGGATCATATTCATATTCTTTTTAGGTTATCCAAAAACCATGCTTTAGCCAAAGTTGTGGAAGATGTTAAAAAACAAACTTCTAAATGGATGAAAGTAAAAGGTATAAATAAATTTACATGGCAGATAGGTTATGGAGCATTTTCAGTTAGTAGTTCTAAGGTTTATGTTGTAAAAAAGTATATTGCCAATCAGAAAAACCACCATAAGGTAAAATCTTATAGGGAGGAGATTGAAGAATTTATTAAAGAATATGATATAATTGAGTATGATGAAAAGTATTTTTGGAGTTGATCTTCATCAGCCCTTCAGGCTGAGTACTTAGCCTTCTTACTCTTTACTTGGGGCGATGCCCCAAGTTGTGGAATTTCAGGCTTTCAGCCTGATTATAAATAACTCAAATTATCTCAGGAATCTAAATTAATAAATAATCACAGTTGGTATTGCACTTTGAAAATAAAACAAACACGGCCAAAATATTTAGATGTATAGATCAATAATTACAAAAAGTGATACAGCTTGAATGGTTATATTACAAAAACATTGGATAAACTGACATAAGCATACAGGATTTAGAATTTAATCTGTTTAAAAAAATATAATATCTGTTGTAAGATAGGTTTTATATATTTGACTAATATTGAAATCGTATTTCAAAATTAATTTGGGGAGGGTAATAATAAGTGTTTAATAATAAATTTAAAAAATGAAAAGAAAAATTTTAACAGGAATAGTAATAATAAGTGTAGGATTGTTTGTTGCCTCCTGTAACGGGAACAAGAAAATTAAAGTAGAAGTGAAAACCGAAAAACAGGAGAACGGAGATTCTGATAAGGAGATGAAACAATCGGAAATAGCTACTGCTGAATACCAATGCCCGATGAAGTGTGAAGTTGATAAAACATACCATGAACCGGGATCTTGTCCTGTTTGTAAAATGGATTTAAAGGAAGTAAAAAAAGAGGATGCGGAAGGAGATCATGAAGGTCATGATCATGAATAGGACTTTACTCAGGGTGTGGCTTTACTCAGGAGGTGACTCCAAGTCATCTCCTGAGTAAAGTCGCTGCTTAACAGTTTCATAAAGTGCAACACCACAGGCTACAGAGACATTTAAAGACTCTATTTCACCCAATAATGGGATATTGCCTTTGGTATCAGCATTTTTTAAAACCGATGAAGATATCCCTTTGTGTTCAGAGCCCATGATCAAGGCAGTAGGCTTTGTGAAATCAATATCGAATAGGGGTTTGTTTGTTTTTTCGGTTATGGCTACAATTTGGATACCGGCAGGTTTTAATTGGTAGATGGCATCCAAAATATGATC
>Ga0164313_10002194_pt1 | contig 17496 bp, 15 predicted proteins | sample GuaBasSedimGuay4_FD_113735 | JGI IMG/M metagenome (GOLD analysis project Ga0164313, IMG submission 113735) | Subseafloor sediment microbial communities from Guaymas Basin, Gulf of California, Mexico - Guay4, Core 4569-4, 0-3 cm | ecosystem: Environmental > Aquatic > Marine > Hydrothermal vents...
ATCGACTTGGACACCGTGGGCGTCGTGTTTGATCACACCCACAGCCAAGCCCTGGTTACACAGGACTGGCATGACGCCCTCGAGAAGGGTGGTTTTGCCCGAATTCTTGAAGCCGCAGACTGCAATCACCGGTGGCGACGAAGGCCGATTCTCGACGGCGCGAATCCCCAACCAATTGAGGTCAACGGCGCGGAGAGGGTCGCTTCGGGGCGAGCGATGCCGATTCGATGCCTGGATCGTCATCCCCCGATCTGAGCCATGCTCTCGCGAACCCGTCCGTTGGTTTCCTGACTGGAGGACGGCTGCTGCTGGGCGGCCCGGCCGTCCTCAGGCTTCGCCCACATCGCGTCCTTCAGAGTCTGTGCGATGTCCTCGTCAGTTCCATCCTGACGCAGGCAGCCGAGGAGGCCGAACTCCTCCTCGGAGTAAAGACAGTTGCGAATCCGACCGTCGGCCGTGAGTCGGATCCTCGTACAGTCGTTACAGAAATCCCTCGTGTAGGAGGGGATGAAGGCCACGCTTCCAGCGCATCCCGGCAACCGGAAGCTCATGTGCTCCGTCGAAGATCCGTTGACGACCTCACTCTGCGGGTGGAGCTGCGTAAAGCGCGCCAGCATTCTTTCCATACTGAGGAAGCGCCCCGTCCTCCATATCTGGCTCGCATCGAAGGGCATCAACTCGATAAAGCGAACGGTGATGGGAGCCTCTCGCGTCAGCTCGACAAAGGCGCCCATCTCATCGTCGTTGAAGCCACGCATCGCAACGACATTGACTTTGACCGAAGGAAACCGCAATGCCAAGACTTCCTCGAGGCCGGCGAGCACCTGCTCCAGTCCGATTCGCCGGGTGCATTTGCTGAACCGCTCCGGATCGAGGGTGTCGAGGCTGATGTTGACGCCGTGCAGGCCCGCCCTCCTCAGAGATTCGGCATGCGCGGGCAAGAGAACCCCATTGGTGGTCAGGTGGACCGTTCGGATTCCCGCAGTCCGGACCGCCCCCTCGACGAGCTCCAGGATGTCACTGCGCACCAGCGGCTCGCCGCCGGTGTACCTCACCTTGCTCACCCCGAGTTTCGACGCCACACGGATGACGCGGAGAATCTCGGCGGTTCGTAGCAACGTGTCGTGGCGTGCGAAGTCCACCCCGCCCTCGGGCATGCAGTACACGCAGCGAAGATTGCAGCGGTCGGTTACGGCGATCCGCAGATAGTCGAACACTCTCCCGAACTGGTCCTGGATGGTGTCGCCGGCCATCTCCAGTGGGGGTGCGGCCACCCGATCAATCCGCTCCGCCAACGTCGGCGGTCCACAGAGCGGCGAATCGGCTCCATGCCCTCCCGCACTTTCGACGGCCGCGCCGACCCGCTGCCCGCAGGGAGAAGAGCTTGAACTGCAGGATTCGCTCATCTTTTCTTTACCCTTTCAGATGCGCAGCCGACACCTGCCGCCTCTCGCAGGTGGGGCAGACCTCGCCCGTTCCCACCGGGATCACGTCCCCACAGATCGTGCACCAGCCCGACCTGATCGTCGCAACCACCTCGGCCTCATCCTGGAGGATGTCGGCGATCCAGATCTCAGCCTCGAAGGCAATCGCGTCCTCGGCACAGGCGTCTTGACACAGCGAGCAGTTGGTGCACGCCGAGGGTTTGAACGAGAGAGTGTGGCTCTCGCCCTCCCACGCGGGGTGAACTGCACCCGTCGGGCAGACCGCAGCACAGGTTCCGCACGCCGTGCATCGATCCTCATCGACGCGCATTCTCGCCCACGGCAACTCCCGGTCGTACGCGACGGGGCAAGCGCCCTCCCACCGCCCACTGCGAAGAACGCTCCGCAAGAGCGTTCGTCCGGGTGATCCTCCGGCACCATCGTCCCTGTTGAGTCCGGGTTTCGTTGGTACTCGTTCTCGTACGCCCGTCCCCTCCTCAGATGTGATGGTTCGAGCGCTGGTTCTGAGCCGATTCGCCATGCCCTCGAGCATCTCCCTTCGGCCAACAGGCGTGTGCTTCTCTTTTTCTCGTTCCACCGTCGTGAGAGAGACCTCGCCCAGCCCGGTTCCTGTTGCCAGAGCTCGGGCACGCCTGGTGGAACGTCGAATCAGATTCTCGGCGGGTTTCAGGTGGCAGCGCTCACAGCTTCCCCTGATCAGGATCACCTCCTCGATACCTGCGAGCGCTGCGCCGAAGAGAACGTTCTCGCCAACGATCCCCAGGCAAGGGACGCCAACGGCGCCCGCGCTCGGTCTCTCGGCCCGCTGGCAGTAAATGGAGAGCTTTCTGCCGTTACCCGTACCCTCAGGGCTGTCGAGGTGAGACGTCACTCGATCCAGGAGGTACCCGTCCGGGTAGAGCTCACTCTCGAAGACTTCCGTTGGACAGGCGCGCACGCACAGACCGCACCCCGAGCAGAGGTCGCTGATCTGAGGTCCCGGATCCAGAGAGATTGCTGTCTCCGGACAGATTTCCACGCACTTCCGACAGGTGCTCTTTCTGAACCGGACCTTTTGACACAGCTCTGGAGACACAGAGATGCCCGAGCCCTGAGCCTGGGCGAACCGGGAACGGACTCCTGATGTCACCGGTCCCGAGGCCGGTTCCAGAATCACCCTGTCTCCAACGATTCGGAGGCGCGCTGGTCCTGCATCTGCGCGAGGAGGCCGGCCGCATCTCGAGAGAGGAACTCCTCGGTCAACGCTGCCAAACCTCGGTACAGCGGCCCGTCTGCGGCGACCTGAATTGTTGAGCTCAGCCGAGGAAACCACTCGTTCAGATGCTCCTGGAGAAACCGGGACTGAAGCTTGCGATACCTGGCTGGATTTGCGGACTCTTCATTCTGTCGATCCAGCACGGCGTCCGAGTCCTGGCTGCAACATGCAGCCGCTTCCTGCTCGCACAGATAATTCATGAATGAGAGCTCCACGCCGACGTGGGTGGGCAGCTCCATGCAGCCGCCATCCATCTCGGCGCCGGCGCGGCGGTATGCTCGTATCACCGCGATGGCGCGCTCCCCGAGGAGAGGACCTCTGACCTCCTTTCCCTCGGCCGATCTCCCACGAAAGACATCCTCGAACGGTGTCACATAACGGCCCGTTGGCACGGCGAAAAGGTCCATGTACTCCTGTTTGAGGGACGGGAGGTCCTCCTTCACGCTCACGGTAGCGGCAAAGTCCCTGAGTTCCGCCACCGCCTGCTCTCCAAACAGCGTGGAGAGCTCGTCAAGGAACTCCTCGTCAACCAACCGCTGTAATGAATCCTCCTCGATGGGGGAGAGAAAAACGGCGGAGAGGAACCGGTACATGTTGGCTCTCGCCTCGGCGCTCTGGTGCGCCGAGGTCCCGATCCCTCGTGTAGGGGAAACCTCTCCGCCCGTCGATGAAACCTCGGGTGAGGTGTTCGAATCCGCCCCTGTCACGGCATGACAGGCCTCTGGATCAAAAGTCATTGTGGTCCCCTCATGCAATACCTATGGGCTCCCGGTCGCGAACCGGGTCGAAGGAACCGTGTACGATGGATCGGCAAAACCGGTCGGCGCATTTTGCCCCGCCAGGTTCGGATCGAAATCCTCCACCAGATGCAGGGCATTCCCCACACACGTCGTGACACATGCGGGCTGGAAATTCGTCCGTTGGCCGCTACTGTCATACAGACGATGGATGCAGAAAGTACACTTTTCCACCAACTCGGTGGACGAATTGAACTGCGGCGCTCCATAGGGGCAGGCGTGGATGCAGTTCCGGCACCCGATACAGACGTTCTGGTTGATCAGGACGATGCCGTCATCTGCCCGCTTGAAGATCGCGTTGTTCTCGTTGTGGGGATCATTGACGTCCGCCTTCGGGCATGACGCGAGGCATCCCGGGTGCTCGCAGTGGTTGCAAGCGCTGGTCGTGAACGTCAGTCTGGGAAGGGGATACACACCCGCTTCTTGTTTGACGACCCAGCGGTAGCTCACGTGGTCTGGAAGGACGCCCCTGCCGTTTTTAGACGGCGTGGGCGAGGTTAACGGTCGAGTGTTGTTCTCCGATTTGCAGGCGATCGTACAGGAGTCGCACCCAGTACATTTGTCCAAATCAATCAACCAACCGAGTTGTGTCATCTTGGTCTACCTTCCTGTCAGAGCACACTGACTGTGGCTCGGTTCATATGCGTGCTAAGACCATTCACTGGTGTTCCCAGATTCAAAGCCGTCAGAGAAGATCTCGTCGCCCAGAGGAGGCGGTACCTTCCCTCTTTTCTTCACTTTGACCCAGGTGTCGAAGAAGGAACAGCTCGCTCCAACGGGCTCCTGGAGACTCACGTTTTGGTATTGGTCATCGGTTCTCATGATCTGGGTGGGCTGAATCCCCGCCCCGCGGCTGGAATCGAATTCGGTGGTGACGCCATCGATCTCCATCGGGCGTGAGGACTGTTCCCAATGTCCGTAGTGGTGAGAGATTGCAATGACCCCGGGTTTGAGCCTCTGGGTGACCAGAGCCCTTCCCACGATGCCATCGCCATGTGAGGGAGAGGTCACCGTGACCACATCCCCGGTTTCAATGCCCAGCTGAGCCGCGTCTGCGGCACTGATCTCGACCGGGTTCTCCGGGATGATCAGCATCAGCCATGGGTTGACGTTGGTTCTCGCCTGACCGTGATGGACAGTCTTATAGGTGATGAGCTTGAAAGGAAATTCGGGATCATCAATCGGGGACCCGTCAGAGTGAGTGACCGGTTTGTACTGGGGTACGCCCGAGTAGTAGTCTGCGGTCACCGAGTCCGCCGTGCGGGCAACGGGGTCAGCAAAGGTACGGATGATATTGGAGTACTGGTACGACAGGTAGTCTCCATCGTACTCATCCCCCGGGAAATCGAAGACCCCGCCCTTGGACAGAATCTCCCCGATCGTGATGCCCGGGTGGTCGCCCCGAGCGTTTTCGGCGATGTTTTCAAGCAGCGCTCTGGCCCAGTCCCAACTGTTGTCCAGGTCTCCAACGGGGCTGCCATCGCCGTCCAGGAGTGCATTGGCGCCGACGCCGGGAAGGCCGAGCGCTTTCGCCAGCCCGATATGAATATCCAGCACCGCCTTGGTGTTCGGCAATGCCGGCGTGTAGTTGTTGGTGGCGTTGATCGGGATCGTATTTCCCAAACCACCGTCTGCCGGTTTCACACCGATCGATTTACCGTCGAACTTGCCGACGACCGGCCGCTGGAAGGAGGTTCCCTTGTTGACTCTCCAGGGAATCCCGGGAACGCCGAACTTCTCCAGATAGACGCTGTCCGGAAGCACGTAGTCCGCCCATGCGGCGACCTCCCCCATGACCGGACTGATGGTCACGAGGAGGGGCAGCTTGTTTTCGTCGGCCACGGTCTGCTCCCAAACTGCTCGCAAGGCCGGCACCGAGTACGGCCACGCATTCCAATATGTGATGAGCGCCTTGACCGAGTAGGGGTACCCGTCCAGGATGCTGGGAATCACCTCCTGGTAATTGCCGTGCGTTCCGAAGGGAAACCAGGGCCGCTGAGCGGGAAAACCTGAAAACAGATTCGGGGCTTCGGTCGGATTGTAGAAGGTCTTCGCCCTGTCTATCCGAATGCCCTCATGCCCGGGGTCTCCGGCCACATTGCTGAGACTGACGACACCGGACTTCTGACCCCAGCCTCCACCACCTTGAGTACATCCCCCCTTCCAGTCGTAGTTTCCGATCAGGGTGTTCAGGTGCTGGATGGCGAGCTGGTTGTGGAAACCGTTGGTGTGCTTGATGGGGCCCCGGTAGGTCATGGCGACGGCCTTCTTGCCGTGGCCCACAAACTCCTCGGCCAGGCCCTCCATGACACTCGCCGAGACGCCGCAGACGGAGGAGTACTCGCTCCGATTCATGGAAAAGGCGGACTCTCTCAGGAGGGTAAACGCGGATTTTGCCTGGATGTCAACGCCGTCGATGGTGACCGAGGTCGTCACCTCGAGCTCGCCGTGGGGCACCTCGTTATGACCTCGGAGTGCTCCGCCGGACACGACAACATAGTCGTCGTCCGAGACGTTCGGTCGACCGGAGATTCCGACCTCACCGGCGGTGATGTAGCGTTTGAATTCCTTACCATCGCCGTCGCTGAAGGTGCCCACGAGGTATGTGGAGTCGGTCCAGGTGGGTTCGCCATCGAGGGCGGCCGCTGCCTGATTGGTGTTCTCGAGATACGGGGTGTGGTGTGCGCCGTTCTCCAGGATCCAGCTCATCATTCCCATGGCCAGGGCGGCATCCGTACCCGGGGTAATCGGGACCCACTGATCGGCCTGTGCGCCCGTGTTGTTGAAGCGCGGATCAACGGTGACGTATTTTCCGCCGTTTCGCTTGAATTGCATCAGATTCCGCGCCATGCCGACCATCGGGAAATCCGCCTCGAGTGGGTTGGCCCCAAAGAAGATGATGTATTCGGCACCGAGGGTGTCCGGCTGCCAGCCTTCGGTCCTCCCTCCCCCCATGCTATTCTTGCTTCCCGCGGGATCCCAGGTGATGAGCTCGTTGGCCACATGTCGGGTCGACTCGCATACCGAGGTGTGACTCAGACCATAGTTTGCGGTGCCCCAACCGTGCTTCCAGATTCTCTCGCTCATCTCCTTTTCGACGCTGCGGCCCGGAGCAAAACCGAGGAGGTTGCTCTTCTTTCCGAGCTCCGGGATGGCCGGGTCGATGAGCGCATCTGGATTGGGGATCAGCTGCCGGATCCTCGCAGCGATCTCGGAGAAGGCCTGCTCCCAGCTGATCGTCTCCCAGCGGCCGGAGTTTCGCGGCCCCACTCGCTTTAACGGATGCTGGATCCGGAAGGGATCGTAGAGCGTCTGTACTCCGGCTTGGCCTTTCAGGCACAACCGGCCGAGCTCCGTGAAAGCATCTTCTGGAGCGGTCCCGTAGGAGACCCTGTCCGGGTCGTTGTTCTCATCCACGTCGCGGTTGTTCGGGTGATAGGGGTTTCCATCGATTTTGATCAGGATCCCCTCCTTGACCTTGGCACGGATGCCGCACCGTGAGTGGCACATCTGGCAGACGCTGTAGATGATGTCTTCGGCGCTCTCGATCTCGTCCGGTAGGTTCTCCCCAGTGAGGAACGGGACGTTTTCAGCCGAGGCTTCGGAGGTTGTCGAAGCGTTGAAAACCCGGCTCGCTACCGCTGCCGACGCCAATGTTCCGCTCACCTTTACGAAGGTCCGGCGGTTCACCGACGGGGTGATCCACTGTTTTTCTTTAACCCTTCTCATATTCAAATGCCCTCCATTCAAAGCGCTGATCAGTCCCGATCGTTCGGTTCTGCGAGGACCGCGGCGATGGCGTCGATTTCCTGGGTGGACAGGACGGTGAGGACACCCATCCCCCCTTTGTCGTTGTTGATGGCTTTCTGGATCTTTTCTGCGTTCTTACCGATGAGCTCGGAGTTCTCCAGCTCGCGATGGCAACCTGCACAGGCCACTCCGTACACCACCGGTCCGTCGGGGTCGGTGGGTGAGAGGCCGGACTGGTAGAACTGCTGTCCAGGTCCGTTGCGATAAGGCCCGTGGCACAGAGTGCAGAGGGCCACGTCCACGTGACGTCTCTGGTTTCCCTTGGACTTCCCTAGACTTTGTGTGCCCTGCGTCAGATCGACCGTGCGGTGGCACCACCGGCACTGCCGGTTGTCGTTGGGCTTTCCGGCCGCAAAGGGGACCATGGCCGGATGTGCGGCGGGTATCGCCGGATCCAGGCTCTCCCGGCTGTGGATTTCAGCATGACACTCATCGCAGTTCTTCTTGTACTGCTTCGAACTGCTGTCATGAATGGCGATGATGTTCTTTTTCGGGTCGAAACCATCTTCTTTCCCGCTGTCGCTCTTCTGGTTGTGGCTGGCCATGCTGGCTCGAACCACATTGTTGGCGGTGGAAGACGCCTCCCCGTCGTCACCGCCGGAATTCCAGGTCGTTTGTTCGCCCGGCATCAGCGCGGTTCGTTCTGTGGCGAGTATCGATGGCGGCGCCACCGATACCGTGATCGCCAAAACAAAGACCGCGCCAAGCCAGCCCACGCCCTCAGAGAAGAACCTCGAGCTGCCCCCCATAGCGATTGCCCTCCTGCGCCCTCCAGGGCGCTGTTCGTAATGCGTGTTATTCCAATCATTACTCACATATTCAATTGATAATCTTTTCAAGCATTTTGGCAAGAGCAATGATCGTCCTGTTGGGGGGAGGAGTGCCCAGGGTCACAGCTGGTCGCTCAATAACTCGATTTGACCGCTAAAAGGCCCATCTGGATTGAGATTTACTTGATATCGAGATTCTGAGGCATTACCGTTAATTCTGCGAGTACTGAATGAACTGCTTTGAGATTCTCAAATTCCATCTCCGTGTGGGCCAGCCAATACGGGATGTGGGAGGGCGGGTCAAAGGCTCGGCCGCACTCAATATTCGATTGCGCCAAAATTCCGGCCTCTCGACTCGGATCGAAAATGACCATCGCGGGCGGAGTCCGGAGGCCCATCCTCCACCGCCCTTTTCGGCAGGAAATGATCACCCCCGGGCAGGCGCTCGCAGATCTGCCTACGGCCAACGCAGGAGGTTGTAAGTATGCGAGGAACGATTCTCAACGTGTGCCTTTCCACTCGCAAGGGAACGCCCAAGCGGGCGGTCGAGCGGGTTTTCCTGCGCCGTCATCACGGCCTCGATGGGGACGCCCACGCGGGCCCCTGGCACCGTCAGGTGAGCCTTCTCGACGCAGGCGACATCAGCGACATGAAGGCGAAGGGCTTGACCCTGAAGCCGGGAGCGTTTGGTGAGAACCTTGTGATCTCGGGGCTCAATACCAGAAACCTCGGCATCGGCTCCCGCCTGAAATTGGATGAGGCAGAGGTGGAGATCACCCAGATTGGCAAGGTTTGCCACACGCGGTGCGCCATTTTCTACCAAGCAGGTGACTGCATCATGCCGCGGCACGGGCTCTTCGCATCCGTCACCCGTGACGGCGACGTGCATGCCGGAAGCGCGGTGGAGGTTGTCCACTCCTTGCCGCGGGAGACTGTCCAGGCGGCGGTGCTGACCCAGGCGGGTAGCGAGGATGCAGGGGACGCTGCCATAGGAGTCCTCGAGGACGTGGTTGGCGCGCACATTGCCTGGAAATGCCACGCGCCGGGATCGACCGACGAGGTGATCGCTCTCATCCGCCAGCTGTGCGGCCGCGGGCTGGATCTCGTCGTGGCCTTGGTTTCGGAGTCTCCTACCGACTCGACCCTGAGAGAGGCGGCCCGAGCGATCATGGACGGACCATGCAGGGTCCCTGCCACCAGGTCGCTGGTCTTTGGCAGCGGGGCTGGGGCCGTGCTCGTCGCCGTAAGGGCGCGGGATGGCGCCGATGTCCTCCGGTCGTTGGCTCCCAGCCTGGGCAGTGCCATCGCGGAGCTGCGGCGCGCTCGGGCTGCCGAAAACGGTGATCAGTGGACCGGCCCAACCATGCCGATTGTCAGGATCGACGCCGAGGCACCCGAAGCATGAGGAAAGACTCGGTGGAGCTCCCGCGATGATCGATGTGAGCACCAAACCGACCACCTTGCGCCGCGCGATCGCCGAGTCCACCGTGGAGATGCGGCCGGAGACGGTCGCCGCAATTCGCGCGGGGGACGTCCCCAAGGGCGATGTGGCGGAGATGACTCGCGCAACCGCAATGCTGGGTCTGAAGCGAACCCCGGAGTTGCTCCCCTTCTGCCACCCCATCCCGGTGGACCACGCCGACGTCAGAGTCGAGGTGGAGGAGACGACTGTACGCATTCAGGTGGAGGTGGCAGCCGTCGCCCGCACCGGGGTGGAAGTGGAGGCCATGACCGGGGCGGCAGTGGCAGCCTTGAACGTCTACGACATGGTCAAGCCGGTGGACCCGACGGCCCACATCACAGGTGTGCGTCTGCTAAAAAAGTCGGGTGGCGCGAGTGACTTCAAAAACCGCGGCGAACGTGAGCTCCGCGCCGGAATCCTCGTAGTGAGTGACCGCACTGCCGCGGGTAAGGCCGAGGACCGGGCCGGGGCTGCGGTGCGGGCTGGCCTGGAGGCCCATGGCGTCACGGTGGCGGGATTCGAGATCGTACCGGACGAGCCCGAGCAGATCGCTGATCGTGTGCAAAGGTGGGCCGATGATGACGCCTTGGACCTCGTGTTCACGGTAGGGGGCACGGGCCTCGGACCGCGTGACACAACCCCCGAAGCCCTGCGACCCTTGCTCGAACGCGAGATCCCGGGCCTGGCCGAGGCGATTCGCGCCTACGGGCAGGAGCGAACACCCTACGCTGCGCTCAGCCGCACCATCGCCGGGCAGCGGGGAACTACCGTCATCGTCGCGCTCGCCGGCTCCACCCGCGGCGCCGGGGAGTCCGTGCAGGCCCTTATGCCCTGGCTCCTGCATGTGATCGACGTGTTCGACAAAGCCTATCGCCATGGACGCTGACCTCCTGTGGATCCTCGTCCCCGTCTTTGCCGTGATCAGCTTTGTTTACGGCTGCGTGGGCCTGGGTGGAGGCTCAGCATACGTCGCGGTGATGGCTCTTCTCGGGGTGGACTACACGGTGATTCCGATGGTGGCCCTGAGCCTGAATCTGATCGTGGCCGGTGGCGGCTTCGCCCATTACCTGCGCGGCGGTCACTTTCGCCGCCACCTCTTTGGCCCATTGATCCTCACCTCGGCCCCCGCGGCCTTCCTTGCGGCGCAGGTGCCAGTGAGCCGAACCTTTTTCCAAGGTCTGCTCGGCTGTCTCCTGTTGCTCGCGGCCGTTCGCCTGCTGGCGATGCCGCTGCTGGTGAAGGATCAGCCCCTTCGTGAGACGACGAACCCGTCGCTGCTGGCGCTCCTCGGATTGATGCTGGGCGCGGCGGCAGGCCTCACCGGTATCGGCGGCGGAATCTACCTGGCGCCGCTGCTCCTGGTCACCCGCATGGCCACGCCCAAGGAGGTTGCCGCCCTGAGCTCGGGGCTGGTTGTGGTGAACTCGGCGGCGGGACTGGCCGGCCGCATCGTCATCGGGACGAGCTTCCCTTGGTCGGTATTCCTCCCTCTTGCCGTGACGGTTCTCGTCGCGGGCCAGTTGGGTGCCTTCAGAGGGTCGAACCACTTCCGACCAGCCACGGTGCAGGCCGTTGTCGGCTGTTTGGTCCTCCTCGTCTCGATACGACTGCTGGTGAGTGCCTATGGCTAGCCCGCACTTCTCACCAGCTTCCTGCTGCGGCCGGCGATGCAACGCACCCAGCGGTGTTTTCTCACTTCGGGGTGCTCGACGTACTGTCACGTACGACTCCGCGCTCCTCAGATCGAAAACCCCACTGGGCACGGCACCTCGCCGACCTCGCTACGAGAGCTGGTGAGAAGTGCGGGCTAGTTCTCAGAGGTCCCCTGATGAACTCCTCCCGTTCGACAGCGCGTGGCCGATGGTGGCGGGGCGCATCAACTTCCTGCCGGGCGAGCGGGCTCAGCTTCTCGCGGCCGTCGGTCGGGTTTTGAGGGCGGACGGCAACGCCACCTGGGATCTCCCCACGGCCGACAACTCCGCCATGGACGGTTACGCGGTGCGCAGCGCCGATACCGATCCGTCAGCCAGGCTGCGGCTAATCTCTGGGGACGCGTACGCTGGCTCGGGCAGCCCTCCGGCTGTCGAATCGGGCACCGCGGTCGCCATCGGAACTGGCGGGCTGCTCCCATCTGGAGCCGACGCCGTCCTCACCAAGGAGCAGGGGCGTCGGGAAGGTGACTTCGTAGTGCCCCTGCGGCCCGCAAAGCTCGGCGACCACGTTCGCCGTGCGGGAGAGGAGCTGCGGGCCGGCGAGGTGGTGGTTCCCAGCGGCGAACGCCTGGGCCCCCTGCACATAGCGGCCCTGGCCGCGGCGGGGGTCACCGAGGTGGAGGTGAGCCGCCGGCCGCGAGTATGCGTGCTCACCTCGGGCAACGAAGTGGTCCCTGCAGGGACGGCGGTGCGGCCCGGTCAGGTTGTGGACTCCAATGGGCCACTGTTGCGTCTGTGGATCGAACGTTTGCTCGGCATGCCGGTGACGGCGGCGCTACCGTTGGCGGACAACGCTCCGGCACTCCGCCACGCCTTCGCAGAAGCCTTGGCCGAGGCCGAAGTGCTGGTGGTCACGGGCGGCGTCTCGGTGGGAGACCGCGATCTGGTGAAGCAGGTCCTGGAAGAGGATCTTGGCGTCGAGCGTGTGTTCTGGCGGGTCGCCCAGAAGCCCGGCAAACCGACCTACACGGGATGCCGCGGCGACACCTGGGTCGTCGGGCTTCCCGGGAACCCGGCCGCCGTCGCCGCGATGTGGCACGTGCTGGTGCGCCCGATGCTGCTGGCTCTGATGGGTGCAACTACCACCCAGCCGCCGCGGCTCCTCGTGCGCCTGGCCGCTGAGATGCGGCCGAACGAACATCGCACCCACCTACGCTGGTGCCGCACGGTCTGGCGGAACGGTGAGTTGTGGGCGGAGGCGCTGGGACGCACGGGTTCGCACATGCTGAGCGCGGTTCCTCGCGCCGACCTGCTGGCGATCATCCCACCGGGGGGCGACCAACTCGCGGTGGGCACACAGGTCGAGGCGATCCGCTTAGCCCGTGACTGAGTTCCTAACCCGGATGACATCAGCGAGCTGAGTCGTCAAACAACGTGAGCTGGGCGAGCTCTCGTGGGACGAGGTTGCTGGCGCCGATGCCGAGGAGGCGGACTGAACGGTGGACGGCGTCGGTTCGGCGCACCAGCTCGCGGGCGAGCACGGCGATGGTCGCGGCGTCGGCGGTGGGAACCGGCAAGGTGTGGGAGCGGGTCGGGGTCTGAAAGTCGGGGTAGCGCACCTTGACCGTGATCGTCGAGGCCGCGAGGCGCCGTTTTCCCAATCCCTCGGCAACCTCGCCGGCCATGGCGTCGAGCACCTCGTCAATCTCCTCGACCTTGTTCATGTTCCCGGCGAATGTGCGCTCGGTGCTCAGACTCTTGCGGACATGGCGGGTGTGGACGGAGCGGTCGTCGATGCCCCACGCCCGGTCGAGCATCGTGCGGCCCCAGTTGCCGAAGTGGGCGAGCAGCAGGTCAACCGAGACCCGACGGAGATCGCCCACAGTCTTCAGGCCCATCGTGTGCAGGGTCTTCTCGGCGGCGGGTCCGATGCCGTGCAGCCGTCGCACCGGCAGGGGAGCGAGGAATGCCTCGACCCCGGACGGACGCACCACGGTCAACCCGTCCGGCTTGTCGAAGGCGGAGGCGATCTTGGCCACCAGCTTGTTGGGCGCGGCGCCGACCGACACCGTCAGTCGGCGCTCCTCGCAAACCCGCCGCCGGATATCGATGGCGATCGCAGTGGCGCTGCCATGCTCACCCAGGTGCTCGCTGACATCGAGGAAGGCCTCGTCGAGCGACAGGGTCTGAATGATCGGGGTGTAGTCGCGGTAGATGGCGAAGATTGCCTGCGACTCCTCCCGGTAGCGTCTGAAATTCGGTTTGAGAAAGACGGTGTTGGGGCACAGCCGCCGTGCCTGCGCCGCGGGCAGGGCCGAGTGGATCCCGTATGTGCGGGCCTCGTAGTTGGCCGCCGCCACGACCCCGCGCCCCGAGGGGTCGCCACCCACAACAACCGATCTGCCTTCGAGTGACGGGTCGTCGCGCATGTGGACCGCAGCATAGAAGCAGTCCATATCGCAGTGCAGGATCCGCCGCAGCGGTGCATCGGGCATGTTCTGATCTTACGCTGTATTTACCCCGACTCAAAACCGCGACCACCCACCCGATGAACCACAGAGGCACAGAGACACAGAGAGAAACACAGAGGAAGACATCGCAAACACGAAGACACGAAGCCAAGAAGGTCACACACCCGCGCACGCAAATTGCCCACAGATCACGCAGATAACGCAGATACGCAAGGAGGATCTCGCCGAAACGAATAGGTCGTACCGTGGATTGGCGGCGGAAGCGTCGGCGATCTGGCGATCGCCGCCCCCGGTGGGAAGCCCGACTGCTCCGAACGCGAGCGTTCGTCGCAGCCGTGCTGCCCACCGGACGACGCGCCCGGGGCGCGTCGGTTCCGCCTGGCCTTTCTCAGATCGGGAGGGATCCGGGCCCCTCCCTCCCATTGAATAGAGAGGAAAAGTGGCGAGGCATGCGATCTTCGAGAGCGCGGGCCGCTGGGCCGCGACATCGCGCCGGACGCTTGCGTCCGAAGCGGTTGTCCGGCCCAGCGGTCCCCGGCCGTCGTTCGACGACGGTCGGGACCTCGTCACGTGATCGAGGGTCACCGATGGCTCTCTGCGTCTCTGCGATGGTGGATGGACGAGAACTGAATTCATCGACGCAACCGGGTTTTGCGGACAGCATCAAGAAGGGATCTGCGTCATCTGCGTGATCTGTGGGCAAATTGCGATGGGTGGGCGATGTTGCGATGCCTTCGTGTCTTCGTGTTTGCGATGCTTCCTCTGTGTGCCTTCTCTGTGCCTCTGGTTATTCGGTTCGATCGGCCCGGATGACGTTAGACTGCATCCATGGGAGTCTTCCTCGAATGCGGTCCTTTCTCGGCGCGTGACGGCGAGGGACGGCTGCTCTTCGAGGACACCTCGGTGTTGTTGGCGGATGGCCAGTGTGTCGCATTGGAGGGCCCTTCCGGCAGTGGCAAGTCAACCCTGTTGCGATGCATCACCGGTCTCGCCTGGTCGCTCGAGGCGGGTCGGGAGTTGGACGGCGCCGCGTACTCAGGGGCCCAGATGCCGTCATGGCGGGCACAGGTGACCCTGGTGGCGCAGGACGCGCCGATGCTTGCGGGTACGGTGCGGGACAACCTCGCCTTTCCCTTTGCTCAGCGCGCCGGATGTCGCCAGGAATTCGACGAGAGTACGTCCGGCGATCTCCTGCAAGCGGTTGACCTCGGTCGGCTGCCCCTCGACCGCGAGGTGCGGACTCTTTCGGGCGGTGAGCGTCATCGGCTGGCGTTGGTACGGGGTCTGCTCTGGGATCCGCCGGTTCTGGTGGCCGACGAGCCTCTGTCCGGACTCGACCCGGAGGTCGCCGAGAAGAGCTTCGAGCTTCTCCTGCGATATGCCCGCCGCCCGGGGCGACTGCTGCTGTGCGCACTTCACGATCCCGAGTTCAACGTCCGCGCCGATAGCCGCCTCCGACTTTCCGATGGAAGTCTCAGGGAGATTCGATGAGCGGCCTCATCGAGCTTGGTCCGCTGCAGCTTGCGATCGCGACGCTGCTGATTGTCGCCGCGGGGGTGGTATCGATTGCACTCAGACTCGGCATCGAGCGACGGTTGGCGATCGCGGCGTTGCGGACGACGATCCAGCTCGGTTTGCTGGGGCTGATTCTCGAAAGAGTCTTTGCGCTCGACAACCCGTGGCTGGTGATCGGCCTGCTGTTGCTGATGACCATCTTCGCGGCCCGCGAGGCGGTGAGCCGGGCAACTCGCCGTTACCGTGGGATCCTGGCCGACGCGTGGCTCACCATGGCCGCCTCCTGTTTCCTGGTGGGTGGCATCGTGACCCAGGTCGTAATCGGCGTGAACCCCTGGTACGACCCCCAGTACGTGATCCCGATTTTGGGGATGATTCTCGGCAACTCGCTAACCGGGATCTCGCTCTGCCTCGACCGCTTCATGGACTATCTCGAGACCCGATCGGCCGAGGTCGAGCTGCGGATCGCCTTTGGCGCCACCCGGCGCGAGGCGCTGGCGGCGCCGCTGAGGGACGGGGTGCGGACCGGCATGATCCCAATCATCAACTCGATGGCCGCAGCCGGCATCGTGTCCCTTCCGGGGATGATGACAGGCCAGATCCTCGCCGGCTCGCCGCCCATGCAGGCGGTGGCCTACCAGATCGTGGTCATGTTCATGATCGCCGCCGCGGTGGCCCTGGGCGCCATGCTGGTGGTGATCCTCGCCGGCCGTCGCTTTATGGGTCCCGACGCCACCCTGCGGCTGGATCGGATGACATCGAGAAGTGATCACTATCACTGATCACTGATCACTTCTTCCTCCTCCTCCTCCTCCTCCCACGGCATCACCGGCCTGCCCCCTCCCTCGTCGGGCAGCGCCCATTTCTTGACCTTGACCACGTCCATCATGTGGTCGATGACCTGGAGGCTGATGTCCTTGGCCAGGGATTCGAGCTCGGCCAGGGCAGGACCGTAGAAGAAGTCCTCGATGATCGAACCGGCGACGGCCGATACCGCCTCCTGTCCCTCCGGGGTGTCGAGGGTCGCCTCGATGGTCTCGAGGGTGGTGTCGAGGACGACTTCGCCCACCGCGCGGACGATCGGTTTGACGACGATGTGCGGGAGGGGGAGCGAGCGCAGGCTCTCCGATTCTTCGACCGCGTTGTCGAGGTTGAGCCTGAGGAGCTGCCGAAAGCGCTCGATGGTCTCTTCGTTGGTGAGGATGGCCCGGATCTGTTCCACCAAAACCTGTTCGATCTCCTCGCGCCGGGGCTCGACGGTGGCGCGGGCAATCCGAATGTGGGTGCCGTCTGCGATTTCCTCCCCAAACTCACTGAGGATCCGGACCGCAACCCGATCGGAGACCTCCTCGGTGATGATGTTGGAGATATAGGCCACCGCGCGGCTGAGGAAGTCCTTGCCCACCCGCGACAGCTCCGACTGGCGCAGACGCATGTAGATGGAAACCACGCGCAGGAGACGGAGCGGGCGCAGGGTCGTGACCGGGATAAGGCTCAGGAGGTCATACCAGTAGAAGATCGGGAAGAAGTACCAGCGGGCGTAGGTGTGTCGCCGGACGGCGAGGATCCACCGCACCATGAACTCGATCCAGAAGAGGATCAGGAAGGGCAGGTCGATCTTCCAGAAGTGGTTGACCAGTTTTCCGTTGAGGTCGAACGCGCGGAAGTAGTTGACGGCCAACAGGGGCTCGAGGTTTTCGTCGAAGAGCAAGAATCGCTGCGGCAGCTGCTCTGGAGAGACGATCCAATAGTCGCGTGCGATCTCGGCCAGCTCCTCCGGGTTGTTCAGGCGGGCCATCGAGTGGCCGGTCACGCGGGCCATGCCGTCCTTGATGGCATCGAGGTCCTGTGTCTGGCCCGATCGTTCGAACGGGTTTTCGACGAGAACCCTGAACGTCACGTCGCTCAGCTCTTCGAGCTTGAGATTGAGGCTCTCGGAGCCCGGGTCGAGGAGGAAGAGCTGCTCCGTCGCCGCGGCCTTCTCAATCAGCTCCTCGGTGAGCGGGTGGGGCTCGATCCCGAGCACCGGGTCCCAGATCCTGGTGACGACGGGCAGGTGCGTGAAATAAATGGGCCGCAGCCAGAGGTAGGTGAGTTCGAAGAGGATCAGGCTGAGGTTGATCAGCACCACCCACACCATGAAGAGATCCCACAGGGTGCTGAGGGTGAGCCTGCCGTATCGTTCTTGCCAATTGCGGAAACTGAACATGCGATCTATTGTAGGTGCCACCCTTCGCATTGTGTAATTCTCATCAGGAGAATCACACAATGCGAAGGGTGGCACCTCGGGAGGTGCTCATGCCGGAGCTTTCAACCAAG
>Ga0164313_10002196_pt1 | contig 17490 bp, 15 predicted proteins | sample GuaBasSedimGuay4_FD_113735 | JGI IMG/M metagenome (GOLD analysis project Ga0164313, IMG submission 113735) | Subseafloor sediment microbial communities from Guaymas Basin, Gulf of California, Mexico - Guay4, Core 4569-4, 0-3 cm | ecosystem: Environmental > Aquatic > Marine > Hydrothermal vents...
GGAATCATCATGGTGGTCATGTTCAGGATACTTAGCGGTCACCTGGCAGGATTAGGAAGGCCTGAGGTTACCCTCTATGTTTTTCTGCCTGCCCTGGTATTGAATATAATATTGAATCTGCTCTGGATCCCGGAATATGGAGGTGAGGGAGCAGCAATGGCTACAAACGTGAGTTATGCGGCAGGATCAATCGGGTACCTACTCATCTATTCACGCATCTTAAAGGTACCGATCAAGGACATACTCTTCGTGAAGAAAAGTGATTTTACACAACTTCGTGTGATGATTCGTGGTTTGAAGAAATAAAAACTATTTTAGCTGCCGGATGGAATCATTTAACACAGAAATGGAGAAAAAAAGCATCCCGATCTTTTTTATTGTCGGGAGGCCCCGTTCCGGGACCACGCTACTTCGGACCCTTTTCGATGCTCATCCCCATGTGCTTGTACCACCGGAATGCCAGTTTATTGTCAATCTCTATCCTAAATACCGGAAGGTCAGGAATTGGACCCCGAAAAAACTGAAAATTTTCTACCGGGAACTGAACAAGCAGTGGTTGTTTGAACTTTGGCCATTGGAGAAAGAACATCTTCTTGATAGTCTGATGAAATGTGAAGGCGAAAATGATTTTAGCACCATATGCAAGGCTGTCTACCAGGAATATCAATCCGTATTTGAGCATGAAAATATTCTCGCCTTAGGGGATAAGAATCCCGGATACACCATATACACTGAGAAGCTGCTGAAGATCTTCCCTGACGCAAAATTTATCCATATCATCCGCGATTACAGGGACAATTTCATTTCCATCAGGAATGTTGATTTCGAACTTCCATTCATATCCCTGACCACAGCAAAATGGAAGATCTTTGTGAAGCGGTTCAGAAAAGTTGCTGAACGCCATCCCGGTACCCACATCGAGATCCGCTACGAAGACCTTGCTGCCGACCCGGAAAAACAATTTGAGGGCTTATGCCGTTTCTTGAAGCTCCCATACAGCAGCATTCCCTTCGGATTTTATAAAAAGGGGGAGCAAGCAAGAAAGATGTACCCCGAAGAGATCCTTAAAAAATACCAGTCCAGCCTGTTTAAAAAGATCAGCACCGATAAGATCGGTCTCTGGAAGGATCAACTGAACAAGATTGAAATTAAAAGCGGAGATGCAACAGCCGGGAAATATGCTGAGTTATGCGGTTACGAAAGGAAATACCTAAGGCCTTCCATATGGATCAGGCTCAGGATACTCCCCGGACAATGTTTTGCCTCCCTTTTATCCATGGCAACAAAATTGATTGACACTTTCCCCTACAGATTGCGAATCGCTATCCTTATCAAAGCCCCATGGGTTATGGGACGTATATACCTTTCGATATTCAACAGGAAAAAGCTGAAAGAGGTTTCCCTGGCAGCGAAGAAAAACCCGCACTGATCTCTAAAGGACTTTTTTGATGGTAAAAGGAGGCTTCTTGCTCTGCACCATATATATCCTGCTCAGGTATCCGCCAATGATCCCCAGGCTAAATACTATGATACCTGTACTGAAGAGAATAGCCACAATGGTAGAAGTATAACCAGGCACAGTCACATTGAATAACCATTTCTGCAATATAAACCTGAGCCCGAAGAGAAAGAAAACTAAAGACATCACAAGACCACCCCATACCATAAGTTTCAGGGGAATATTGGTGTAAAAATAGGTAAGATCACTCACCACCGAAAAAAGCTTCCTTGTTGTATAACCCGACTTTTTTATCTTCCTTTTGTGGTGCTCAACCTCCACAAAATCAATATCGTTTGTATGCCATAACAACAACTGGTCGATGAAGACAAAATGAATGGTGTGCTCAAGAAGCTTTTCGATGATATCCTTCTTGATCAGGCGGAAAGAAGATCCTTTGCCGGTACCTTCGAGGAGCATTTTTGAAGTAGCCTTTACAGAACGGCTGCCCGCATTCCTGACCTTTGAATGTTGCTTCTTTCTGAAAATTCCGTAAACAATATCGGCATCATTTTCCTTCTGTTTCTCAATCAGTTTTGGGATCTCCTCAGGGGGATGCTGCAAGTCATCATCTATTGTAATGATCATCTCTCCCCTGGCAAATCCAAAACCACAGATACTGGCATTATGCTGCCCGTAGTTCCTGTGGAGCTTTATCACCGTGACCAGTTCCGGATTTTCTTTTTTGATCTTCTGAAGCACGCTCCAGCTGTCATCTCTTCCACAATCCTCCACAAAGATGAATTCAAAAGTTGCGTCAAGCTGTTCAAAAACGACTTTTGAGCGGGCAAATAATTCCTCCAGGGTGTCTTCGCTGTTGAAGACCGGGACAATAACAGAATAGGTGGGCTGTTGCACGGGGATTATGGGTTTGGTAATAGCAAATATAAGTGAATAATCTTTAATGCGGGACGGGGTGCGCGGAGCGCGGCACGGGGCTTTAGCGGATTACGGCTCCCATTTCGATCTTAGTCCCTGATATCCATCTGGATTCGTCGGCCAGAAGAAAAACAATGGTATTGGCTACATCTTCGGCCTCGCCAATGCCCATAGGGTATTTGGCTACATAGCGTTGTATAGAATCATCAACGATCTCTACATTGGATTCTTTTGCCGGATCGGTGATAAGTGGTGTATTTACCAGCCCGGGAGAAATGCAGTTCACCCGTACTTTCCGGTCGACGAGCTCCAGGGCAAGGGTTTTGGTATAAGCTTCTACAGCCCCTTTGGAACTTGCATACAGAGCACCTCCATAATAAGGGCTTTCTGTTACTACCGACGACATCATTACGATGGATGCGCCCACTTTAAGTTTTTTACTTTTCAGGATGGCTGCACTTAACAATACCGGTGCCTTGAAATTGATCCCAAACATTTTTTTGATGTCATCCTGCCTGATATATTTGGCCGGAGTGGGTCCAACGATACCGGCACAGTACACAACTCCATCCAGGTCAGGGATCATGTCAATCAGAGCATCACGGTCTTCATCCACTATGAGGTTTGCAGCAATCATCTGATGGCCTGAGCCCTCTAGCCGATCAAAGGTTTCGGCCAATTTTTCCTCATTGCGGCCTGTAATGATCAACTTTCCGCCCTGCCTGCTGATGCTGATAGCAGCCTGCATCCCGATGCCGGATGATGCTCCTGTGACGAGCACAGATTTTCCCTGAAGTTCACAAAAAGACATATTATCGATTTTAAATTTCAATCAGTGCGGGGCAGAATATCTTGTCTGTATTTAAAACAGCGCTCCCCCAGGAAAGTCCAACGCCAAATCCCGACAGTAACAGTTTCAATTCCTTTCCGGTCACTTCATCTTGTAATGCTGTTACGATGGTCAGGGGAATGGAAGCAGAGCTGGTGTTGCCAAAATTCCGGATAGAATATGGATATTTTGCCGGATCGATCTTCAGTTTTTTACGGATCGACTCATTCATAAGCTTGTTGGCCTGGTGGGTTACGAAATAATCAATCACCTCCAGCTCCATTCCTGAGTATTCTAATAATGCCCTGATATTGGGAGCCACTTCACGCAGGGAGAAGTTAAACACCTCCTCGCCATTGAGGGCAATATGGAATTTATTTCTGCTGATGCCCTCTGCAATATCCTCATATTCGAATGAAGTTTCTTTCGTTGCAAAATTCCTTATTCCCCCGTCCGGGATGATGATGGCCTCATATCCCGACCCATCGGTTTGAAGGTTGAATGCCATATCGGGCGCTCCAGGCACATATTCCAGGGCTGTTGCTGTACCTGCATCACCGAATAAGGGATAGGTGCTTTTATCTTTATATGAGGTATTCTGTGTGGAGACATCCCCAACCAGGAACAGGCCTTTTTTTATTGCTCCGCCCGACATCATCCTGCCCATAACAGAGAGCCCGTACACGTATCCGGAGCAGCCAAGGCTGATGTCCAGTGCCATACATGTTTTAGGAAGGCCAAGCTTATTTTGCAGTATGCCCGCTGTGGCAGGTATCAGGTAATCACGCGATTGAGAAACAAAAATCAGGAGCTCGACCTCTTCAGGATCCCATCCCAGTCCCTCAATCAATTGTTTTGCAGCCTCAAAGCTTAAGTCTGAAGTGGCAATGCCCGGATCGGCAACGCGACGTTTCTCAACACCTATTATTTTAATGAAATTTTCCTGTTCTTTTTCAGAAAGCAAATTATAATCCCTGGTGCTGACCTCCTTTTTAGGGACGGAAGCAGCGATACCTGCGATCTTGATATCAGGGATACTGAAAATTGCCATTGGCTATATTATGCGGCACTTGCCTTGGTTGAAACCAAATTATAAAGTTCCCGGAGGGTTTGCGCATTGATCAGGTCATCTGCACTGATCACAACATCATATTCTACATTCACATGAGCAATAAAGATCAAGGCGTTGATCGAATCCCAGGTAAAATGATCTCTTAACACACTCTCCGTGCTTAAGTTGCCTGGTTCCATATCCTCAAATTCTCCTTCTACCCTGCTAATAAATTCCTCAATTGCAACCATATCTATTGTCTGTTTTGTGCAAAAATACATAAAAAGTGCTGAGTGTTGGGTGTTGAGTGTTGAGTTATATTGGATATTCGATATCCGATATTCGAAATTCGAAATTCGAAATGTCTTTTTAATGCTAACTTTGTGTTCAATGTTACCTGCCGAAAATAAAAGAAAGCTTCTGCTTATAAACCCCCTCAGCACAAATCGTGAGGGCCTGATCCTTCACAGTCATGTGATATACCCACCCATCGGACTTGGTATTGTGGCCGCGCTTACGCCCGGGCATTGGGAAGTGGAGATCCTTGATGAGAACTGGGAGCGCTTTGAATACCGCGCAGCGGATCTGGTAGGTTTTACTGCACTTACCTCGAGTGTTACACGTGCCTATGAATTGGCTGATGTGTACCGCAAAAAAGGAATACCAACTATCCTGGGTGGCATACATGCTTCCATGGTCCCGGAAGAAGCCGGGAGATTTGTGGATGTGGTGGTTACCGGAGAAGTTGAGAGTGTATGGAAAAAGCTGATTGTTGATTTTGAATGTGGTGAGCTAAATGATCTTTACAGGGGTGAGCTTTTGCCATTCAAAAATGCCGTATATCCGGCACGTCACCTGTTCCACAAAAAGTACCAGTTTGCCAGCATACAAACTACCCGTGGCTGCCCCATGATGTGTGATTTCTGTTCTGTTCATCAGTTCAACGGCAGTAAATATCGCGAACGACCCGTCGAAGAAGTACTTGATGAGCTGGAAACCATCGAGCAGGAAAAGATCTATTTCGTTGATGATAACCTGATCGGCTATGGGAAAAAGTCACAGCAAAGAACCATCGACCTCCTGAAGGGAATGATAAACAGGGGCATCAAAAAGCAATGGTTTTGTTCTGCTTCCATGAATTTTGCCGAGAATGAGGAGGTGCTGGAGCTGGCAGCAAAAGCCGGTTGCATAATGGTACTCTTAGGTATTGAATCTGAGCGCATCGACCAGTTGGAGGAGACCAACAAGAAGATGAACATCAAGATCGGTATCGAACATTATGATGAGGTGTTCAGAAAGATTCATAAATATGGGATCAGCGTGCTTGGGGCTTTTATCTATGGCCTCGAAAGCGACACCCCGGAAACCATGGCCAGTAGGACCGAATACATCAACAATGCTGATATTGATGCCGTGCAGGCCACCGTACTCACCCCCCTTCCCGGGACAGGTTTATACAGGCGGATGGAGGCTGCCGGTGATATTGTATACAACAACTATCCCGAAGACTGGCAATGCTATGATTTTGTTGATGTAGTGTTCAAGCATAAAAATATGGGAAAGGATGGATTCCTCGTAGAAGTTAGAAAGAATTGGGATGCCCTGTATAACGACCACACACTCAAGAAAAAGTTCCTCAGAACCCTAAAACAGACAAAAAGTCCCTTGGCCGCAATCTGGTCTTACGGATCCAATCTACAATACTATAACCTGGTGAATGAGGGACGAAAGCCCAAAAAGAACATTGAAGATATTTTTGGTTTGGATGAATCCGGAAAAGAATTGCTAAAGTCAAGTCCTTTCAGGTAAATGGGAAGTCGTAATAAAACATATAAACTACTCCTTATTAATCCAGTGAGCAGACGCCGGCAAGGGCTTAAGTCGGATAGGGATTCCATCTATCCTCCCATGGCTCTTGGCATTATTGCAGCTCTCACTCCTCTCAATTGGGAAGTGGAGATCCTGGATGAGAATTTCACAGAGTTTGAATACAAGGATGCAGACCTGGTAGGTTTAACCTCACTCACAGCTACAATAAACAGGTGCTACGAGATAGCCGGGGAGTTTCGCAAGAATAAGATCCCAACCGTGATTGGGGGTATACACGCCTCCATGATGCCACAGGAGGCTTCTCAATACGTTGATTCAGTTGTCGTTGGTGAAGCAGAGAGCATCTGGCATGAACTTCTGCATGATTTTGAAAAAAATAGCCTGAAGAAATACTATCATGCAAAAATTTCTTCCCTGGTAAATGCTCCATCACCCGATATCAGTTTGTATAATCCGGGCTACAAATTTGGCAGCGTGCAAACCACCAGGGGATGCCCCATGAGCTGTGAGTTTTGTTCGGTCCACACCTTTAATGGAAGTAAATACCGGCTCCGCCCTGTCGACAAATCTGTATCAGACTTTATTTCCACCGACAAGGACCTGGTTTATATTGTCGATGATAACTTCGTAGGATACAGCAAGGCCGCACGGAATCATGCCCTGGCATTTTTCAAAGGGGTAGCGAAGGGCGGAGTTAAGAAGGACTGGGTTGGGTCTGCATCCATGAATATAGCCGAGGATGAAGAATTGCTTGAATGGGCAGCCAAAAGCGGATGCAAATTTATCTTCCTGGGCATAGAGTCGGAACTTATTGATCAGCTGGAAAAAGTAAACAAGCAGGTCAACCTCAAGATTGGAGTAGATAAGTATGCCGAAGTTTACAAAAAGATTCACAAATATGCGATATCGGCCATGGGGGCATTTATTTTTGGCCTTGAGAATGATACTCCAGAAACTATTTATAATAGAACCTCCTACATGCTGGACGCTGATATCGATATCATGCAGGCGACCATTCTCACACCATTGCCAGGAACAGAATTATACTGTCGTTTGCTTTCGGAAGGCCGATTGCTTCATACCAATTACCCCGACGACTGGGAAAGATATAATTTCACTGAGGTCGTTTTCAAACCAGCTAAGATGAGTCCACAGGAATTCCAAGACGCTGCTTACGATAATTGGGAAAGGATCTATGATTTAAAAACACTCCGAAAAAAATTCCTGAAGACCCTTCAACTGACCAAAAACCCGACAACAGCTGTTTGGGGAATAAATTTAAATCTGCAAATGAGAAATTTTGTTTTTGAAGGGAAGAAAGAGATGCTTGATACCGAGTCAGCATTCCCGGGATTGCTGGATGGAATAAAATTGAGATAATATTACCTTTGAAGCCTTATTCAGAAACTCCATGAGCGGTATTCCTGCACAAATATTATCATCAAGCGACGACATCCATGCCTATCCTGCACCGGACATGGTCTCCCTCCTGCTGAAAAATGCAGAAAAGTTTAGAGATAAGGCACTATACATTTTTCTCGACGATGGCGTCAATGAATCATTGAGGATCAGCTACAGGGATGTCGTGATGAAAGCAAAGGCCGTTGCGGCAGAGCTCCAAAAAAATGATAAAAAAGGAGATCATATCTTATTACTTTTCCCTGCCGGGATAGAGTTTGTCATTTCTTTATATGGATGCTTTTTGGCAGGAATGGTAGCCATACCGGCATACCCTCCCAGACGTAGAAAGGTAGATCCAAGATTCCTTTCTATAATTCATGATGCAAGTCCCTCAGCTATTCTGACAACAAAACAGATTCACAGTGACCTGGAACAACTCAATTTGGGTGAGATTGAAAGCGATAATATCAATTTACTAATCTATGAAACTATCCGGGAAGATCAGGCCCAGGAATGGATCGATCCACAAGTTAAACCTGACGATATGCTGCTCCTGCAATATACTTCAGGATCAACCGGAACACCCAAAGGGATCATGGTCTCGCATGGCAATATGATCCACGACTCTGAATGCATCAAGCAGTCATTTGGTTTTGATGAAAATATGGTGGTAGTGAACTGGCTCCCGAATTTCCACGATATGGGTTTGATCGGGAACCTCATCCAGCCGGCCTATGTCGGTGGGTCGGTAGTGAGCATGACACCTATCAGGTTTATACAGGATCCTGTTAACTGGTTGAAATGTATCACAAAATATAAGGGAACCTGCTCAGGAGCACCCAACTTTGCTTACGACTACTGTGTAGATAAAATTCCTTCCGAATCAGTTGAGCAACTTGACCTGAGCACGCTAAATGTGCTGTATAATGGATCTGAACCAATCCGGAAACAAACCCTGGAGAGGTTTACCCATCATTTCAAGCACGCTAAATTTTCTTCAAAGCAGTTTTTTCCGTGTTACGGAATGGCAGAAACAGTATTAATCATCACGGGAGGTGATTTTAAAGCAGAGCCTGTGTATTTCAATGCCGATGCCAAGTCACTCGAAAATAACAAAGCGATCCTTGCCGATGAAGGAAAAGAATCCAGGTACCTTACAGCCTGCGGCTTCCCATGGCTGGGAATGAGCGTGATGATCGTGACGCCAGAAACTAAACTTCCCTGTCAGCAGGGCGAGATTGGCGAAATATGGGCAAAAGGAGGTTCAGTGGCACAAGGATACTGGAACAAGCCTGAAGCAACGAAAGAAACATTTCACGCCTATATTGAAGGAACAGATGACGGCCCATGGCTGCGCACCGGTGACCTGGGATTCATTCATGAAGGACAACTGTACGTGAGCGGGCGCCTGAAAGACCTCATCATCATACGTGGATCGAATTTCTCCCCAAATGATATTGAACATAGTGTAGAGAATTGCCATGAAGCATTGCGGAAAAATGCCAGTGCGGCCTTTTCCATGGATATTGACGATGAAGAAAAACTGATCATTATCCAGGAAATTGAAAGGGCATATATGCGGGATTTCGATGAAGATGAGATCTTCGAAAACATCAGAAATGCTGTCTTTGCCGATCATGGCATCCAACCCGACATTATCCTGCTCACCAGGATGGGGAGCATCAAAAAGACCTCCAGTGGGAAGACACAGCGCTTCGCTATGAGGGCTGTTTGGAAAAATAAAGAGCTTGATGTGCTGGCTGAATGGGAGAAAAAAGAAACGAAAGAAAATATAGCATCTGCCATCGGCTTCCGCCCCGAATTCATGCGTGAGTGGATGATCAACTGGATGGCACATACACTAGAACTGGAACCGGGTAAAATTAATCCGGACAAGCCGGTGTCAGCTTACGGACTTGACTCTATCAAAGCAGTAAGTCTTGAGCGTGATGTTAATAAACAATTCGGTGTAGAATGGCCTATTGAATCATTTCTGAGAGAAAACTCTATTAATGATCTCGTAGAAGTAGGTGTCAGAATATTGAAAAGCAAAAATCAATAATTAACTACGCACGCAGCCCAGGAAAAGCCAACACCAAATCCCGCAAGAACCAGTGTATCGCCCCTATTAACTTTACCATCAGCAATAGCATGGTATAATGCGATAGGAATGGTTGAAGCGACGGTGTTGCCGCAATTCTCCAGGTGGTAAAGGGTTTTTTCTTTCGGGATCTTCATCTTTCGGAAGATGCTTTCGAGTATGATCTGGTTGGCCTGGTGTAAGACATACATGTCAACATCATTTTCAGTAATACCCGACTTTTCTAGCAATTGTCTTATCATGTTGGGAACCATCTCTACCGAGAAGGTAAATATCCTGGACCCGTTCATATAAAAGTTTCTGTCGTTGCGGATATTGCCAGCCTCATCGGTATAATCCTTTGCGTCATTCTTAAGGTAGGGGAAACGTGCGCCACCATCCTTGATAATGATGGCATCATATCCCTTGCCATCGGTTCCAAATACAAAATCGCCAATACCTGATTGGGAAGCCTCTTCATTCGATGTAACCAGTGTGGCTGACGCTCCGTCGCCGAAAATGGCCCGGTTGCTTTTATCATCAGGGTGGATCAGTTCAGAAATATTTACGGCTGTTAGAAGAAGTACGTTCCTAGCATTCCCGGTGGCAATAAGGCCATTGGCAACACTCAGGCTATAAATAAATCCTGTGCAACCCTGGTTGATATCCAGCGCCCCTGCTTGCTGTGGGATGCTCAGTCGGTCCTGCAAAATACAGGCTGTAGACGGGGTGATAAAATCTGCTCCCTGGGCGCAAAAAATGATATGGTCGATCGCAGCGGGGCTGATGTCATGTTCAGCAAACAGCTTTTTAGCAGCTTCAAAGGCCAGATCCGCTGCAGTCTCATCATCTGCGGCAATATGCCTTTTCTTTACGCCTGTCAGCCGGGTCAGATCGTCGATCTTAAGATCCGGGAACTTCACCGCCAGGTCGTTATTGGTGAGAACCTGATCAGGAAGATGGTAGCTGATGGCTTTTATATAGCTTCTCATTGTTTTGGGGCCTGCATGGCCTGGGTATGCTTGTTCTTATAGAATTGTGCCTTTTGCGTTTCCCCAATATTACTAAAATATTCGGAAAGGAAAGCAAATACTTCCGGCTGGGCATTTCGTTTGGCAGCATCCTCAAAAGCAATCACAGCGTGGAGGGTATCACCGCTCATCATATAGTAGTTCCCAAAGTTAATATAGGGCAAGGCTTCATCGGGTGAGATCCACATGATCTCTTCGTTCAGTTCAACAGCCTTGTCCAGGTCGCCCATCATAAACATCAGGTTCGCCAGTCTCGACCTCGGATTTATAATCTGACGGTTGCTGGCAATACATCGTTCATAATAATAGATTGCAGAATCAATTTCACCAACATTTTCGTATGTAAAGCCCAGGTTGAACAATGCTTTTCCATCTCCCGGCTCAATCTCGAGGGCTTTTTTGAAGCTGGAAATCGCTCCGCGTTTAAACCTCATGAATTCTGCTGTGTCGCCTTTGGCTACCAGGTGCTCAGCTATGCGTGGATGATTATATATCATGCCCATATTCTTCCAGGAGGAGGCATGTTCGGGCCAGATCTCAACAGCCCGCTTGAAATGCTTTAAGGCCTTGCTGATCTCGGGCATGATAAATTTAGCCACATTCACAGGCTGGGCAAGCTCACGTTCAATCTTCCTCATGGTGGTATTGCCCATCAGGTCGTGCGCTTTTACAGAGTTTTCAAGATAAGGCATATCTGCATTGTAAAGAGAAAGATCGGTATACCATGCTGCATTTCTTTTCACAGTCTTATAGGAGTATGGGATGAGTATCAGGCCGGTGAAGATCATCACAAACATGATCCTGCTACCCTTGTTAACAGCAGATTCGGGCACAGCCTTAAACAGCTTGAAGATAAGCCAGGCCAGCACGATGGAAAAGGCTACCGAGGGGATCAGGAGGAAACGTTCACCGATGATGCCGGGGACAGGACGGTAGATGTTGGCAAACATGGCAATCGTTACCAGGAAGAAGAATAGGGCATAGGATATCACATGTTTTTCACGTGCCTTCCAGATAGCCACTCCCAATATACCTGCATACAGAAGTATGCTCAGGATTACCCAGAGGTTCCCCAGATTCACCAAGGGGATCATGTCGTACCCATAATAATACAGCAGGGGATGTGGAATAACCAATAGCTTGACATAATATCCCAGGCTGTACATTCCGGTGCCCAGGATATACCAGATATTATCTTCGAAATACAATGGATTATCAACCATAGATACATCGCGGATCCGGTCGAGGAACCAGAAAGGCATCATCCCGCCTATCACGATCATCAGCGTGAGCAATCCAAAAATGACCCCGATCTTCTTCCACTTCATATTCGTAAAGAAATAGAGAGTGAGAGGGAAGACAAACCAGAATGCCAGGGCAGTTGGCTTGGATAAAAATGCAATCACGTATAGTAAGAGTCCTGCCACGAGGTATATGATCTTTGACTTATCGTGGTACTTCAGAAGCATTTGCAAGGTAAGAAGTGAGAAAAGCATGCTAAGCAGCTCATCCCTGTTTTTAAGGCTGGCCACTACCTCCGTATGTACCGGATGTGCGATAAACAGTAAGGTGATCACAAACGGAAACCAGATGGAGTATCCCCTGAAAACCCTTTGCAATACACGGTACAGCACCAGGACAAGGGTAAGATAAAGCAAGATGTTGATCATGTGTGCCACCCCTGGCATGACACCAAAATTGGCATACTCAAGTGCATATACCAGGCGGACAACCGGCCGGTATCCTAAGGATTTCTCGACCCCGTCACCTGTAGTAACAGTAGTATATGTAGTAGAAAATATCTCTTTTACCAATCCAAATCCATGCTCTTCCACCTGAGAGTCCATGGCCTGTATGATATAATCATCCAGTGAATACAGGTTGTTCGTGGTATTTCCATAGAGCAGAAGTGTGAAGAGGATAATTACCAGTAGAAAAAAGATCTTCGTCCTTTTTTCATGGGCTAGTTGTCCGGGATCTTTGAGCTTTTTTACCATCATGAGCAGCTTATTTCTTTAGTGCTCACAAAAATAGATAATTCAGGCAAATGGAAGAATGCTTTAACATTGGTTAACAATATAGGGTTGGGTGTTGGGTTAATAAAGAAACTTGATACTCGATACTCGGTACTCAGTACTCAATACTAACTACTCACAGGATTTTCTTCGCAAAGCCTTCAATCGCCTTGAGTGTTTTCTTCCTGGCTTCGATATGTCCCATATGTCCAACTTTGTCGAGCACAAGGATCTCGCTGGTTGAGGGCAGTGTAGCCTGGTTTATGGTATTCTCGAAGGGGATGCGGCTATCTTGCTTACCAAGTATGAACAATACCGGCACCTTGCTATTCACCAATACCTGCAGCTTATCCGTCCGGTATTTCATTCCTTCCAGGGCAGCGATAATGGCTTTGGGTGCGGTTGCCAGGGCATCCTCGTAAAGCTTTTTAATCTCCTTTTCGTAGAGTGGAATGTTATCCGGAGCAAAGAGTTCCGGAAAAAAGTTGAAAATAAAAGCACCCCGGTCTGAGTTTACCACTTCAATGGCCCTGTTACGGTTTACTTTTGCTTCGGCGGTATCGGCCATGGCATGGGAATGCATCAGGCCGAAGCCTTTGAGCTTTCCAGAATATTTCGCGGCAAAGGCAAGGGTAACATAGCCACCCATAGAGTGACCGATCATCAAGCAATGCTTCACCTGCAACTCCTTGAGCACCTTATTAACAGCTGTAGCCATCTGCTCCATCAGATGGACCCTGCCAAGGCATTCGCTCTTTCCGAATCCCGGCAGGTCGATGGTGATCACTCTGTGTTCAGCTGATAATTTGCGGGCAAAATAATCCCACATGCTCATGTTTTCCAGGAAACCATGGAGCAGGACAATGGCAGAGCCGCTGCCTTTATCACGGAAGTAAATTTTCTTCCCCTTATAAAGTATACTTCCTGTCATTTATCCTTACGTTCTGCTTCGTATTTATCCAATTCTTTCTTGCGCAGCTTCCCACGCTGCACTGCAAGCCAGATGTTGAGGGGGAGATTGATCAGGGCAATGATTGCAAAGCCTGCAATTGCAGGATATAAGGCATATTCCTTTGCTGTAAAATATAGAACAAGAGAAGTGATGATCAACACCATAGCAATGATGCGAACGATTTTCATTATACGGACTGCCTGTTCTATTTTCATACTATTTTCTTTCCACCCCACTCCCTAATCCCCCTGCCTCCTTCTCCCCCTCTCCTCGAGGAGAGGGGGCCAGGGGGTGAGGTGCTTTTACTTTATTTTTTCATTGTATCCTCAATCTCGGCTACTGTCTTAGGTATAGGCTTTCCAAGTACTCTGTGGCCATCCTCTGTAACAAGGATATCATCTTCAATTCTTATGCCGCCAAAATCTTTATAGGTCTCAGCCATATCATAGTTGATAAATTCGGTGAATTTGCCTTCACTCTTCCACATGTCGATGAGAGCAGGAATGAAGTAACAACCGGGTTCATCTGTCATCACAAAGCCCGGTTTCAGCCTTTTGCCAAAACGAAGAAATGCCAGGCCAAACTGATCGCTACGCTGGATTTCTTCATTGTAACCAACATAATTCTCACCCAATCCTTCCATATCATGCACATCCAGGCCCATGGCATGTCCCAATCCGTGAGGGAAAAACAGTGCATGTGCACCTTGTCTGACAGCTTCATCCACATCACCTTTCATAATGCCAAGGTCTTTAAGTCCCTGTGCGATGGTGCGTGCAGCAAGCAGGTGCATATCTTTATAAAAAATGCCCGGTTTGATCGCCGCAATAGTATCCACATTAGCCTTGAGTACGATCTCATAAATATCTTTCTGGCGCTGGTTGAACTTTCCGCCTACGGGTACTGTACGTGTGATGTCACTGCAATAGCACATCTGTGTTTCACAACCGGCATCTGTCACCATCATACGGCCCAGTTCCAGTTTATTCCCATGGTGATGATTATGCAGTGTCTGGCCATCAACACTCAGAATGACAGGAAAAGATACGGGACCTGCATGTGAAAGAGCGATTCCTTCCACAGTGCCTGCTATCTCCTGTTCAACAACTCCCGGCATAGCCATCTTCATAGATGTTGTATGCATAAGCCAGGCTACATCCACTGCCTTTTCGATCTCTGCTATTTCTCCTGCATCTTTGATCTCACGCATTTTCACGACGGCTTTGATGAGCTCTTCGGAAACATACTTTTTAACCTCCGCATGCTTCATTCCGAAGATGCCTTCGAGCGAAAGCCAGCGGTCGCCACGGTATGGAGGGAGGATGTGTACTTTGCGTCCTTTTCTGATCGCATCCTGAATATATTCACCCAGTTTACTTTTCGACAGTATATTGCCGGTGCCACACTCCAGGGCCTGATCTTTCATCTTAGGTTGCTCGCCCATCCAGATGATATCGTCCATGGTCACATCATCTCCAACCAGGATATCCTTACTTTCATCCACATCAATGATTCCCGACAGGCCGTCGTGGTTATGGCCGAAATAATACAGGAAATCACTGTCCTGACGGTAATGATAGGTGTTGGCAGGATAATTCATGGAGGCTTCATCATTGCCCGGCAGAAATACCAGTCCTCCTGAAAGTAAGGACCTCAGTTGCTCTCTTCTAGCGGAATATACTTGTGGATTGAACATATTATGTTTTTTGTTGGTTTTAAGTTAAGACTAGCAAAATTAATCAATATAGAGCAAACCGATTCAATTTTCGGAAGTTATGTGACAAACCAACAAAAAAGGTACCGGGTACCGGGTGCCAGGTACAAGGACTTTTTGATATTCGATACTCGATATTCGATATTTGATACTCGAAACTCCTAGGCTTTCATAAGCATCTCGATCTCTTCTACCTTCACAGGAATATGCTCCGTCAGGTTCACCGGGCCCTCATTTGTAACAAGAATATCATTCTCGATGCGTATGCCTATATTTTCTTCGCGGATATACAATCCGGGTTCACAGGTGAGCACCATTCCGGCCTCGAGCGGGTCGTACTTGGAACCAACATCATGCACATCCAGCCCAAGAGGATGAGAGGTGCCATGCATAAAATATTTCATGTACAAGGGTTTCTTGGGATCCTGTTTTTCCACATCCTGCTTTGAGAAAAGGCCGAGGCCTATCATCTCTTCCTCCATCAGCTTGTTTACTACCTTATTGAAGGCATCGATGCTGGTTCCAGGAACAAGCAGGCTGACTGCCCTGTTGTGTACCCTGAGTACAGCCTCATAACATGCGCGTTGACGGGGAGTAAACATTCCATTCACCGGAATTGTTCGGGTAATGTCGGCAGCGTAATTGGCATATTCCGCCCCGAAATCCATTAAGAGCAGGTCACCATCATGGCACAGTTTGTCATTATCCACATAATGCAATACGCATGCATTGGCGCCGGAGGCAATAATTGGCTTATATGCATTCCCCGTGGCCCCGTTCATAGCAAAAGCATATTCTATCTCTGCCTGAACCTGGAACTCCTTAACTCCAGGTTTTAATCTTTTCAACACACGCTCAAATGCTTTACCTGTGATCTCCCCCGCCTTGGTGATAAGATCGACCTCGGTGGCTGATTTTGTTTTTCTGAGTGCTGTCATCAGCGGAGCTGAACGATCAAGGGTATGAGTTGGAAAGCGCTCTGCCAGATCTCTGGCAAAACGAATGTCTTTATAAGGAACAGGGTTGAAATATTTGGGATACTCATTTGAATTCAGGTAGACCTTTGCAGCCCAGCTCATGAGATCTTTTAATAAGAAATCGAAATTTTTGGTCCATTGCACAGATTTTATTCCTGAAACTTTCCCGGCCTCCTCTATGCTCAGTTTCTGACCCTCCCAGATGGCAATCTGCTCACTGGTTTCTTTTACAAACAACAACTCCCGAAAGGGCGTATTGGGATGCCCCGGAGCAAGGATGAGGATCGTTTCTTCCTGATCGATCCCGCTCAGGTAAAAAATGTCGGACTGCTGACGGAAGGGGAAGTTCTGATCCCCGTTGCGGGGGAATTCATCATTTGAATGAAATATTGCAATGCTTCCCTTATCCATCTGCCCTATAAAACGTTTTCTGTTCTCAATAAAAAAGCCCGGGTCGATGTGCTCGTATCTCATAAATGTAATCTTATTTAAAATCAGTAAAAATTAATACGTATCAAGGTATTCAGTCGACAAATTACACTTAAAATCTTATTTTTGTTAGCCAATAAAATTACACTTTTTGGTGTATAAATTTAGCAACACCTGTTCTTTTTGTAAAAACAACAATTATGGCCAAGTTAATCCATTACTCCTCTCTCACGAAGAAATTCATTATGGCATTTGCAGGATTGTTCCTGGCGGTGTTTCTCATCGTCCACCTGGGCATCAACCTGTTTATCTTACCTATAACAGCAAACCATGTTGAGATCTTTGAAGCTGCCGTGCACTTCATGTCCCTAACCATCATTAAGGTGTTGGAAGTCGTCTTATTGGGAGGCTTTATCATCCATATTATCTATGGATTGATCGTTCAGGTTCAGAACTGGATGGCCCGGCCGGTCAGGTATAAGAAAGAAGGCTACTCCCATACTTCTTTCTTCAGCAAGTATATGATCCATACCGGTATCATCATTTTCATCTTCCTGGTGATGCACTTTATACATTTTTAGTTGGTAAAACGAGGCTTCACAGATGCACCGGAAGGGCCAATGACTGTAAGCAGCAATCATGACTTCTACCATATGACGGTGAATCTGTTCAGCAACAACATATATTCTGTCATCTACATTGTGCTGATCATTATCCTGGGTTTTCACCTGAATCATGCCTTTCAGTCGGCATTCCAGTCGCTGGGGCTGAATCATAGTAAGTACACCCCATTCATTAAAGCGA
>Ga0164313_10002197_pt1 | contig 17490 bp, 19 predicted proteins | sample GuaBasSedimGuay4_FD_113735 | JGI IMG/M metagenome (GOLD analysis project Ga0164313, IMG submission 113735) | Subseafloor sediment microbial communities from Guaymas Basin, Gulf of California, Mexico - Guay4, Core 4569-4, 0-3 cm | ecosystem: Environmental > Aquatic > Marine > Hydrothermal vents...
CTCAACCCTCAAAAAAGCGGTATGCACTGCATCCTGAACCCGTATGGGTATGTCAAATGTCCAGACACAGCCTCCCCGTTCATCGACCTGCCAGGCTGCCAGCTGCTTAAGCGTTATCGTTGCGAGGGCTCCTTCCAATTCTTCCTTTAAATTTAGCAAAACTCCCCGATGCGGGTCGGTACCTCGATCTCGCTGCGATTGGGACAATATTTGATTTACCCTGCTCAATAGCTTCATGAGGGCTGCCTTCAGGTCACCCGCAGGTAATATCCCGCTGCCCCCCAACAGCGACAGTAACCGGGGCTCCAAAAACAACCCGGATTGCTGCACCGCCCTTTTCAGGGAACCAGGGTCTGCGAGCAAATCGCTTTTACTCAAGATTCGGTAGATACGGTCAATCTCGTCCTTTGTCATACCCAGCAGCGACAAAATATTGGCGTTTTGAACAGGGTCGATGAGTGTCAGTAGGGGCTCTGCCACGCGACTCTGGGAGGGTACCAGCAATTTCAGGTATCCATCTAATGGATTGGCGGGTACTGCGCCCTGTACGGATGGGTTAACAATTTTCAAACTGACCGCTGGCCCCGGGCTAGTCACTTCGAGTGTCAGAACCGTCCCTTTGTGCACAGGAACATCAGCCGTAGCAGTTATCTGATGACCTCCGACTTTTAATAACAGTACTCCCGATGGCGCCTTATCAGCAACTGTCATTCGGAATATCTGGCCCACTCGTAGAGATTGCAGCCAGAGACCAAGGCCTTTCTGGCCCACCGGAGCAGTATTCAGGGTTAGTTTAATTTCTTCCATAGCCCATTATCGGCATGTTTTATGCATGTATATAAAGCAGTATTCTGGAGGACAAAGTATGGCCCGTAAAGACTTAAATCTGTCACTGGATCAAAGCCTGATTCATCAAAGGCACTTGCGCAAGCTAGCCCCGGCCGCTACAGATGCACCCGATAGTCAAAAGCCTGGAAAACAAACCACAGCAGCTGCGGCAAAACCCCGCCAAAATATACAAACAATCACAATTTCGATAATCGCAGTAACCAATATGGCTTTCCTGCTCGTGGCCGGGATTTGGTTATCGACACTGCAGTATACAATTGCTGGCCCAACAACTACGCCCATACCTCCAGCTCTTACGCCACGCGTAGAGTCGATGCTTGCAGAGGCGAATGAGCGACTCGGCTCAGTGCAGCGGCAACTCGATGAGCTTAAACTGACATTTGATGCACACCAGCTATTAGCTGCCTCCGCCTACGCCGAGATGGAGAAAGAAGTTCGAACCGTTCCGGCCCAGGAAAATGGCTCTGCCAAACCAGTTTCGACTAAAGAATTCACAACTGCGGTCGATAACTGGTATGTAAATCTGGGCACTTTCTCCAGTGAGGAAGCAGCTGCCAGTTTACAGCGACAACTTCATTCAATCGGTCGGCGGGCACAAATCAGCCAACAAACCAATGAAGGAAAAATCGCCTATGAACTCCGGCTTTCGGGCTTTGATGATCGGGAATCGGCTGAAATGACCGCAGGGGAAATAATGAAACAAACTGATCTAAACGGCTTATGGGTTTGGAAAAAAGACTAAACACAGCAATGATAATTATTTGAATAACAAATTTCGCCAAACTACCCACTGCTGTTATCCAATTCAGCAGAACGCCCTTTGGTACAAATTTTACCATTGGATGGTTACTAATTAGACACTGAGGAATAAGTATGGATTTGGCAACATTATTGGGCTTGCTCGGCGCCCTGGGCGTTGTTCTTGCAGCGATGCTCACCGGCGGAGATGCTTTGGTCTTCGTTAACGCCCCGTCCATGCTGATTGTGCTGGGCGGAACCTTTATGGTCGTAATGATCAAATTCTCTCTGTCACAATTTTTCGGCGCATTCAAGGTTGCAGCCCGAGCATTCATATTCAAGGTGGACAACCCGGAGGAACTAATTACTCAAATCGTCAAATTCGCAGACATCGCACGCAAGGAAGGCATGCTGGCACTGGAAAATGAAGAGATTGGCAATGATTTTCTAAATGATGGCATTAAAATGCTGATCGATGGCAATAGCCGTGAAGTAATAGAGGCGGTTATGAGCAAGGATTTACAGCAAACTATAGATCGTCACAAGTGGGGCGCCAAGGTGTTCAGTGCCACTGGTGATGTGGCCCCGGCCATGGGTATGATCGGCACGCTGATTGGCCTGGTGCAAATGTTATCCAATATGGCAGACCCCAAGTCAATCGGTCCGGCCATGGCGGTAGCATTATTGACCACACTCTACGGCGCCATGCTTGCCACCGTAGTCGCACTGCCGCTCGCAGACAAACTGAACCTGAGAAAAGCCGACGAGGGCAGAATCAAGGCCATGTGCCTCGATGGCCTTCTTGCGATTCAGGAGGGCTTAAATCCCCGCGTAATCGAATCCATGTTAAAAACCTACCTGGCCCCCAAGAAAAAAGGCAAGGAGGACAGCATTGAAGCGGGAGAGGCTGAGGCCGCTCAATGATAGAGTTTGAAGCCGAAGAAGATGATTCTCCGGGAATACCAGCGTGGATGGCTACATTCGCCGATTTAATGTCACTCCTCATGTGTTTTTTCGTGCTGCTTCTGTCTTTTTCAGAGATGGACGTACAAAAGTATAAACAAGTTGCGGGCTCGATGAAAGATGCCTTCGGTGTACAAAACCAGGTTAAGGTTATGGACATTCCCAAGGGCACCAGCATCATCGCCCAGGAATTCAGTCCGGGCAAACCCCAACCCACCCAGATTAAGACCGTCAATCAATTCACAACTGAAACCACCAGGGCATCCCTACAGGTTGGCAACCCTCAAGCACCAAAGAGTGACGGTGCAGAGCTGGATTCAGAGACAGCAAAAAAGCTGCTGGAAGAAAGGTTCAAGGCACAGATTGCCAAAACCCGGGGCGATGCCGACAAACTCAGAGAGACCCTCAAATACGATATCAAGGCTGGCAAGATTGATATTGAGTCCGAAAGTAGTGTTATTACGATACGAATTCGCGAACGCGGCTCGTTTCCCTCCGCATCCTCCACTTTGCACCCGGATTTTATGCCTGTAATGGCCACGCTAAGAGATGCCTTAAAAGATATTGAAGGAAAAATATCTGTAGAGGGACACACCGATAATATCCCAATCACAAGAGGCAAGTTTAAATCCAACTGGGATTTATCATCCTCCCGCGCACTGTCAGTTACCCATGAACTGGTAAAGGACAATCTCCTGGATGACAGTCGCTTTGTCGTTGTTGGGCACGCCGATACCCAACCCTACAGGCCTAACAACTCCAGGCAAAACCGGGCACAGAACAGGCGCGTCGAAATAGTCATTCGACAGGGGCTTGATGAAGGCACAATTGCCAACATCAAAGATTTAGATGCCACTACAGTGGATACAACATTTCGAAAGTAAATATAGCTCTGCCAGCTCGCAGTTCATAGATAGGCGTGAAAATAATGAAAAGAAAAAATGAGAGAAGAAGCTACTACCGTATCGACGACACGATAGGCTTAACATACTCGAATCTGGATACCACAGGGGAGGATCGGGACGAAAATATGGGTGATGTGGGTATGCCCTTAACCAGTCTGTTAGCTGAAATTGATCGCGAGTTTAACCAGGCGACCAATACGCTCTGGCACGAAAATCCCACTTTGGCCCAGGCCCTTGGCCTGCTCAACCGAAAAATATCGCTGATAGCCGCTCACAGCCTTCGAGAGGAAGACATCCCGTTAGATTCCTACGAAGAATTGATGGTGAGCATCAGCGGCAGCGGCCTGGCCTTTAGCTGTGCTGAAAAATTGTCGGTGGGAACACAGCTGAGCTTGTCACTGCTATTAAAACCTTCTGATGTCCACATAGCCTGCTCGGGCAAGGTAATAGCCTGCGAGCATTTGGCCGTCGGCACCAGCCATCCCTATTGGGTGAGAGTAATTCTTGACGGGAACAACCCAGCAGTGCAGGAACAGTTAATTCAGCATGTTGTTCAAAAGCAGTGTGCTCAAATTGATAAAAATACAATTAGTGCCAATTGAAGGAGCACTAGCACTGCTCGTCAATATTCGCACCTACACGATTTTCCTGCCGGTTCTGTTCGGGAAGGTCTTCGGAAGGCTTTTCCCGATCCGGCTTACCCTTTTGGGATTCAGAACCTTCAATGGGCTTACTCCTGGCAATCCACCTGACTTTACCGGGTCCTATTGCATCAACCATCTCCAACACCTCCTCAACGCTTGTTATAAGCTCAAGGCTAATAAATTTTTACTAGGGGGACGCCACACTTGATGCCGACGTTCCCTTTAACAACTCGAACTCATAGAGTCGCTCATTTTGGCGCCCTTCTATCGAGGCCATAACCACAATGACCACCCGACGGTTTTTTGCACGCTCCTCCTCGTTTTGATTACCTGATATAGGATGATATTCACCGTAGCCAATTGCAGCCAGCCGGGAGGGCTCTATGTCATTTCGCTCAAACAAGCGCACCACAGCGGCAGCCCTGGCACCTGACAACTCCCAGTTAGAGGGAAATACCTCGGTATTAATGGGCTTGTCATCCGTGAACCCCTCGATGTGGATACGATTCGGCAGATCGACGAAACTGGCTGACAGCTCAATTAGCAAAGGAATCGACTCTGGAATCAAACTACTACTGCCACTTGGAAACAAAAGGCTGGATTTAATCTCAACCTCCAGCCAGAACTTATTCCGCTTAATATCGATAATTCCTTCTTCGATAGTTTCTCCGAGGCGCTCTTCGACGTCTTCCGCAATGGTATTAACTTCAGCTTCAGCCTTATCGAGTACCTGTTGGGTAAAACTCTTGTCCGACTCTTCCGACACTGCCTTCTGCTCTGGGTTATTCTGAAGCTCCATAGCCATTTCAGGCCTCGCCACTCCGGAAACGTCGTTAATTTTTTGGGGAGGGGCCTGAGGTGAACGTACAAGCTGACCTACCTGAATCGGCTCCATAGAAGAAACCGGAGTTTGAAATGCGGAGACCATCGAATCGGACAATACACGGTACTTATCTTCATTTATTGTAGAAACTGAATACATAACCACAAAGAATGCAAACAGAAGTGTTATAAAATCAGCATAGGAGACTAGCCAACGCTCATGATTTACATGTCCTTCAACTCGTTTCCTTCGGGCCATTAGAAATAGCTCTCCAAATGCTTAAATAAGATACCCGTCAAGCTTGCTTGCAATTGCCCTGGGATTCTCCCCTTCAGCAATTGAAACCAGGCCATCCAATAGCATTTCCTGGTACTGGGTCAGGTCATCTGCGAGAGTCTTGAGCTTGCTCGCCATGGGTAAAAAGAAGAAATTGGCCAGACCGACCCCGTAGATGGTAGCGACAAAAGCCACTGCTATCCCAGGCCCCAGAGCAGACGGATCTGTGAGGTTGTTCATTACGTGAATCAAACCCATAACAGCACCGATAATGCCAATAGTCGGAGAATAACCTCCCATTGCCTCATATACTTTGGCCGCATTTATTTCATGAACAGCACTACTGTCAATTTCTACTTCAAGGATTTTCCTTATCTCTGCCGGCTCATTGCCATCAATCAGCAACAGCAATCCTTTTTGAGCAAATTTATCAGGCTCCCGGTCAGCGATATTCTGCAACCCAAGCAAACCGTCCTTCCGGGCGGTAACACTCCACTGGATAATTTTCTTAAGCGTCACCTCCTTTTCAATTTTAGGTGGAAAAAACACCCACTTAAACCTTCTCATACCGTGGACAAAACTCTTTTGCGGAGTTTGAACCAAAGTTGCCCCCAGAGTTCCGCCAAACACGATTATAAATGCAGTCATCTGAATCAAAGAATCGGTGTGTCCGCCTTCCAGCAAGTTTCCGCCGATTACCGCAACTAGCGACAAGACGACTCCCGCCAGACTCAGAAAATCCACGTAGTTCCGTTTACTCGCCATTTAGAAAGAGTCCTTTCACTCGAGCCACTCGCTCATTCGAGTACGCACACGGGCCAACGCCTGGCCATGGATTTGGGAAACACGGGACTCAGAAACACTCAATACCTCACCAATTTCCTTCAGATTCAACTCGTCGCCGTAATAAAGAGACATCATCAGCATTTCCCTCTCAGGTAATGTTTTTATGGCCCTAACAAGTCCCTCCTTAAATTTAACCTCTTCGAGACCTGAAGAGAGCCCCTCATCCTCGCTCTCGATCCCCCTCCCGGCATCCACCTCATCCAGCGAAGCCATTCGGCTGTATACCAACTCCCTGGATATATCGTGATACTTTTCGAGCGAGACACCAAGCTCATCTGCGATTTCCATATCGCTGACAGATCGACCCAGGCGAGCCTCCACCGTTCTGATCGCTCCGGAAACCCGCTTTATTTTCTGTTGTACTGATCGGGGTACCCAATCGTTGCGACGCACCTCATCCAACATGGCTCCCTTGATACGAATACCGGCAAAAGTCGCAAAGCTGGCCCCTCGGGAAGTATCGTAGCTTTCTCTGGCTTGAATCAAACCGATCATCCCAACCTGCAGTAAATCATCCAGTTCAATCTCACTTGGCAAACGCGCTATCAGATGGAGACCAATTTTTTTTACCAGTGGCAGATACTCCTTCACCACATTGTCCATGCCCTCCCTCTGGCTCTTGGCATAGGCCGTTGCTTCATTCATTGCTAAGCCTCTAACCCAGTGCCGCCCATGTGGATAAGGCGTTCAATAAAAAATCCGAGCCCGCCAACACTCTTGTGATGCCTAAAACTTTCCTCAGTAGTTTTGGCCAATTTCATCAATGCCTGCGCAGACCGGCTACGCGGATAAACTTGCACGACGGCACTTTGCTGCTGAACTGCTTTACATAGATACTCATCCCTTGGAATAGCACCCACATAACCCAGGTGAACGTCTAAAAAGCGGTCTGTTACTCTACTTAACTTGCCGTATAGCTGGCGACCCTGTACTTCATTGTCGACCATATTAGCAAGCACCTGAAATCTTTTTACACCGCATTCTCTATTCAAAACCTTGATCAGCGCATAGGCATCAGTAATGGATGTAGGCTCGTCGCAGGTCACCACAATAATTTCCTGGCAGGCACTGGAAAAAGTCTGGACACTAAAATCTATCCCTGCACCGGTATCAACAATCAAAGCGTCTACGTGAAAGGTCAGCTCACTGAAAGCCCTAATCAGGCCCGCCTGCTGTGAAACCGACAAATCAATCATGCTGGAGACACCGGATGAGGCCGGAATAATGCGAATACCTTCCGGGCCTTCCATCAAAATTTCTTCCAGAGTTCTCTCACCTGAGATAACATGCCTTAGATCATATTTTGGCTTTAGCCCCAGAGCGATGTCCACATTGCCCAAGCTCAAATCGGCATCGAACAGCACCACTGATTTACCCGCCTTCGCCAGGCATACGGACAAATTGACAGCAATATTGGTCTTACCCACCCCGCCCTTGCCGCTGGTAACTGCAATAACATTCATATTGGACGGGTTCGATAATTGTGCTAACCCTTGCGCTTGACTATTCATTTTTTATACCACTTTTGAACTGGCGGACCCGCCATTACGAGTGCCTTCTATTGGGTTTGTCACTTCCTCCTCCATTAGTTCCACTGCTTTTCCCACTAAATACTCCGATCGCGCCGGGATCAGATCCTCGGGCACCCTTTGACCTATACTGACATAGCCCAGCCTCAGGCTATTCTTGACAACTACATCCAATACTCCACCCAGGTCAGCAGACTCATCAACCTTTGTAATCATTGCGCCTTTCAGCGCACTGCCAAATACCTGCACTACTTCGTGCAGCGCGCGCTGCTGAGCAGTGGCCGAGAGAACCACATAGGTATCGATGTCGTAGCCCACCGAATTAAGCGATGAGAACTGCTCATAAAGACGAATATCCCGCTGACTCATACCAGCTGTATCAACTAAAATGAGTTTTCTTGACGATAGCTTGTCCAGTGCAGTCCGTAGCTGCTTAGCATCAGTTGCGACTATCATTGGAATACCGAGATAATTAGCAAAGACCTCTAATTGCTCCTGACCACCAATCCGATAACAATCGGTGGTTACCAAACCCACCTGTTTGTTGCCGTGCCGAAGAACAAAGCGCGCTGCCAGTTTTGCAATGGTTGTAGTCTTACCCACCCCTGTTGAACCAACCAGTGCAACAATGCCGCCAAAATTAAGCAGACTGTCCCCCGCCATGACCGGAACACGACGACCCAATAATTCAAGCGCCCTTGTCCAGTAATCCTCCAGATCACCCGTGTCACCTAACCGATCCACAATTTGGCCACTCAAAGCTCGCGAGAGGCCCAGGCAGATAAGCCGATTATAGATTGTAGCTTTCGTAGAAGGGCGACTGGTCGTATCCCGCCATGCTAAATGCGACAACTTACCCTCGAGCATATTTCGTAGATTACCAAGCTCCCGCTGCAGATCGACCAGAGTCGGGCTATCAAATTGGGTATCCGGCAAAGTAGACTCAGCCGCTGGCGAGGAATAATCAGAGCTGGCCGCAAGGGCCGCCTCATCAAAATCCATTGCCGCGACCAACTCGACTCCTCCATCGACTTTTTTGTTCGACAGAATTACCGCATCGGCTCCCATTTCGGCCCTTATCCTGGCCATGGCACTACGACTGTCCGTATCCGCAAAGCGCTTGATTTTCATTGCACTACCCTTATTGCCAATTTATGTCTGCCAAGCTGTTTGTGTTGGTCCATACAGCAAATTCAGCTGTACGCACTACTGAAGCAGAGCCTGGCCGCTTCCAATAGTCGCCACGACCTTGATATTTTTACTCGCAGGAACTTCCTCGTAGGCGAGTATATAAAAATTGTCCATCCGGCCTCCCAACAACCGGGACAGGAACAATCGAATACTACTGGCAACCAGTGCGACCGGAGTATTGCCCTCTGCCTCGATTTTTCCAGACGCCGCAACTATCTGGCTGATAACTCTCTCTATCAGCGTAGGTTCCAGACCACCAGAACCCCCTTGTAAAGCCCCTTGCAATATTTGTTCCAACTGGGAGTCCAGGGTCATTACCGACATCTCAGGCCCAACACCATTGACTGTCTGAAAAATAATCCGCCCCAGGGCAACACGTACCTGGCTAGTCAAAGCGTCAGTATCCTGACTCTTGCCCCCACACTCCGCCAAAGCTTCGGCAATCGTTCTTACATCTCGGATAGGAATACCTTCTTGCAACAAGTTCTGCATTACCTTGGTAATCTCCCCAAGACTCAATAACTTGGGAACCAGGCTCTCCACAAGCTTCGGCGAGGTTTTAGCTAGCTTGTCCAGAAGCTGTTGTACATCATCCTGACCAATTAGTTCATATGACTGATTTTTCAGCAATTGGCTGAGATGAGTCGCGATCACCGTGCCACAGTCCACCACGGTGAAGCCCATAGCCTGGGCATCGTCGCGCTGGGAGGAATCAATCCATACAGCATCCAGACCAAAGGTGGGATCCTTGGTCGCCATGCCATCCAACTCGCCAAAAACCTGACCGGGGTTGATCGCCAACTCCTTTCCGGGATATACATCCCCCTGGCCTACAGATACATCGTGAAAGCTTATTCTGTATTCGTTAGGGGACAAATCAAGATTGTCCCGGATGTGTACCGAGTGAACGAGAAAACCAAGCTCCTGCGACAGTTTCTTCCTCACTCCCTTGATTCGGCTTAACAGTTCACCGCCCTGCTTCTTATCCACCAGAGAAATCAACCGGTACCCCACTTCGAGACCGATCTCATCTACCACCACAACATCATCCCAACTTAAATCCCTGACTTCCGCAGAGGTTTCAGTGGGTACTATTTCCGGAGTGAGCAACTCCACCTTTTGTTCCTGTAACCGGATGTAGCCCAGCGCTCCCATCACTCCTGCCAAGGTTAGAAAAACCATATGAGGCATCCCTGGCACAAGCCCCACTATTCCCAACAGTGTAGCGGATACTATCAGGGGCTTTGGATTGCCAAATAGCTGTGACACCACTTCCTGCCCCATATCCTGCTCGCCGGATACCCTGGTAACAATAATGGCCGCAGCGGTAGACAGCAGTAGTGATGGAATCTGCGCCACCAGGCCATCGCCTATAGTCAACAAGACGTAGTTGTTGCCCGCCTCTGCGGCAGTGAGCCCATGCTGAAACACACCAACCGCAAAACCCCCAATAATATTGATGAACAGGATCAGGATGCCAGCTATAGCATCGCCGCGAACAAACTTACTGGCGCCATCCATTGCCCCGTAAAAGTCAGCCTCTCTTGCCACATCACCCCGCCGTTGTAGCGCTTCATCCTGGGTAACAAGACCTGCGTTAAGATCAGCATCGATCGCCATTTGCTTACCCGGCATGGCATCCAGCGTGAACCGCGCAGTAACTTCTGATATACGGCCAGCGCCCTTTGTAACGACAACAAAATTGATGATCACCAAAATGGCGAACACCACTATGCCCACGGTATAGCTACCGCCTATGACAAACTCACCAAATGCTTGAATCACTTGCCCAGCGGCAGCTGTTCCGTTGTGCCCTTCCAGCAAAACAACTCGAGTGGAGGCCACGTTCAGCGCGAGACGCAAAAGGGTAGATATCAACAGGACGGTGGGAAAAGCCGCAAAATCCAGTGGCCTTAAGGAGTACACTGACACCAGCAATATAATCATGGCCAGCGCTATATTAAAGGTAAACAGCAGATCCAGCATCAACGGTGGCAAAGGCATCATCATCATGAGCAGCATCAGGAACAGCAACAGCGGTGTTCCTAAACCCGACACCATCGAAAAGTTCAGCCTGCTCACTCCTGCTACACTACTCGCCATTAAATTTTCCCCCTCCGTACAAATCACGATATTCAGCCGGAATAGGAATATCCCCCAGCGGTGCCGGGTCTACAGAACCACCCATCTTGCTGACCTGATAAACATGAGCCAGTACTTTAGCGACCGCCAAATAGAGATTTTGCGGTATTTCTTTGCCGATTTCAGTGCAGCTATACAGTGCTCGTGCCAATGGTGGTGCAGAGCAAATAGCCACCTGGTTATCAGTAGCTACACTGCGAATTTTCTGTGCGATCAGGTCTCTTCCCTTGGCCAGAACCATCGGAGCTGAACCAGCGTTACCATCATATTTCAGCGCAACAGCAAAGTGAGTGGGATTGGTAATAACCACGTCAGCAGTAGGTACTGCTTCCATCATTCGCCGCTGGGACGCCTCTCGCTGCAGAGCCCGTATGCGAGTTTTAACCTCGGGCCTTCCATCGCTTTCTTTCAGTTCATCCTTAACTTCCTGCAGGGTCATCTTCAATTGCCTATTGTGATTCCACAACTCGAACGGCACATCAAGCATCACAATAAATACCATCGCGGAGCTGATTGCCACCAAACTCCACTTCAATAATGTGACTGATGCAGAAAAGGCTTCCTCTGGCGGCCGACCGCCCAAGGACAAAATTTCATCCAACAATAAATTGAACAAAAGTATTGTAGCGCCGCTGAGGAGAATAAACTTGAACAAGGTCTTTAGTAGTTCAAGCAAACCCTTGGCTGAGAACACCCGCTTAAGCCCCTTACCGGGGTTCAATTTGTCTAGCTTGAATGCCATCGCCGAAACACTGAATGACCAACCGCCCATTAGCATTGGGCCGGCAAAAGCACCCACTATCGACACTGCAAAAAAAGGGGTCAGAATCAACACTGACGATGTTATCAGACCAATAAGCCGTACAGGTATCATCTCCTTGTCATAGGCTACTTCTCGATCAAAACTAAGAGCAGATTCGAACAAAGAGACAAAGTCCGATGCAATAGCACCTCCCAGCATCAACAACCCCAGTGCACCAATCAGCAATGACAACATCGTGTTTAGCTCTTTGGATCGGGGAACCTGCCCTTTTTTACGCGATTCTTGTTTGCGCCGCTGCGTTGGCTGTTCTGTGCGGTCTTGTGAACTTTGCTGCTCAGCCACAATTTTCCCCTAACGAAGCAACTGGAAGGCCTGGGCCAGACCAGTATCAAACATGTAGACCAGCAACGAAAATACAGAGGGCATAGTCAACAGGATAAATACAAACCCGGCTAAAATGGTCACCGGAAAACCCACTGCAAAAATGTTTAACTGTGGCGCAGCCCGGGTGATGACACCAAATGCAATATTGATCAATAACACCGCAGTGAGTGCCGGTAACGCCAGTAGCAGACCACCCATAAACATCTGGCTCGCCCACAAAACCACATCCAGACCGAAGTCATCGCGCCACTGGGATAGCCCTACAGGCAATAGAGTGAAACTATCCACCAAAAACCGGATTAATAGCAGGTGGCCGTTTATTGCGAGAAAAATAAGGGTAGCTAAAATCATATATAACTGGCTTAGTACCGGAACCTGGACACCATTTTGCGGATCAACAGACATGGCGAAGCCAAGACCCATGGTCATTGCAAGGGATTGTCCGGCGATCACAACTGACGCAAAGATCATCTGTACGATGAAGCCCATGGCGAGACCAATCATAAGCTGCTGGCCCGCCAGGAGAATGCCAGCGGGACCCAGGGTGTCCACTACGGGAGATGGGGGCAGGGACGGCACAACTAATACGGTGACTAATACTGCCAGAATTATTCTGGCGCGAACCGGAAAAGCTGAGGCGCTGAATATTGGCGATGCAAGGAACAACGCCGAAATACGCATAAACGGCCAGTAATAACTTTCCGTCCATCCTATCAACTGCGCGGCGGAAAACATCAGTAATTCACCCCAGCAGTTCCGGGATTTCAGCAAACAAGCGCAGGGTAAATTCGACCAGCATACGCAACATCCAGGGACCCGCTGCCAACAAGGCAAACACCAGCACCATTAGTTTCGGAATAAAACTCAGAGTCATTTCCTGAATCTGTGTTGCCGCCTGGAATACGCCAATCAACAGGCCGACCGCTAAAGCTGACAACAGCAGTGGTGCCGCAAGCATCATTGTCAAGTACATCGCTTCACGACCAATATCCATCACAGTGTCCGGAGTCATCGCTTCCCCTTCCAGCTCAGGTCACAAAACTGGCGGCAAGGGTACCGACAATAAGTGACCAGCCATCAATTAATACAAACAACATGATTTTGAACGGCAATGAAATGAGCATGGGCGACAGCATCATCATGCCCATGGACATAAGTACGCTAGCCACCACCAGATCGATGACCAGAAATGGTATAAAAACCAAAAAACCTATTTGAAATGCTGTTTTCAATTCGCTGGTGAGAAATGATGGCAACAGAACTGTCCACGGAATATCCTCCTCGCTCTGAAAACCATCGTAACCCCCCATCTCGGAAAACATGATTAGATCCGCTTCGCGAGTCTGACCCAACATAAATTCCCGAAACGGAGTTTTAACGTTGACCAGTGCCTCCTCAAAACCAATCGTTTCCTCCATATAGGGCTTGAGGCCCACCTCATAAGCCTGCTCCAACACCGGGGCCATAATAAACAAGCTGAGAAACAGCGCCAATCCCAGAATAATCTGGTTGGATGGGGTTTGTGCAGTCCCTAATGCCTGGCGCAATATCGCCAGAACCACAACGACCCTGGTAAAGGATGTCATTGCAAGCAGTGCCGCAGGCAACAAACTCAGCAGCGTCATTAACAACAGTATCTGGACACTGATGGAGTAGCTGCTGCCACCACCGTTTGTGGATTCCACAGTCAGCAGGGGGATTGTTGCCTGGGCCGCAGCTACAGCTGGCATCAGGCCAGCCACAACGAGCAATATCATCGGCGCGCCTTTCATCGAATACCTCCCGAAGGTAGCGATGAACCCAACAGCGAGGAAAACTCCACACCCGTTGTACGATCGGCTACCAGCCCCTCCACAGGGCCGTCAAAGACATGTAGAGTACGAACATTGCCAGCAGCAACTCCCACTAACAAATGCTGCTCTCCCGCTCTAAGCAACAGAATTTTCTCCCGTGACCCAACTTTGGCGGAGCCCAAAACCTGAATCGCTCTTCTGCTGCCCGTGGGTACGCCATTGAGCTTCTTCAATAAAAACACCAAGCCAAAAAGACAGGCGAACACTAGCAATAACGAACCAAAAACCTGAAGCAGGTAGGCTGTATCAAAAATTTCCGGAGAGGCCTTCTCGCTTACGGCTGCCAACACTGCCTGAGGCCGCGACAGCGCCCACAAGCAGAAAACAAGTACTTTTGGCGAAATGCGATTCACTTCAACTTCTTTAATCTTTCCGAGGCACTGACAACATCAATCAGCCGGAGTCCGAACTGCCCTTCTACAACCACCACCTCACCCCTGGCAATCAAGGTTCCATTTACTAATAGATCCAGAGGTTCATTAACACCCCGATCCAGCTCAATAACGCTACCCTGGTTAAGGCTAATGAGTTGTTTTATCGGCATTTTACTGCGACCGATTTCCACCGAGAGCGTCACATGAACGCCCATCAAGGCATCCAGGTTTATCTCTGCACCTCCGGTGCCATCAACTCCTCCATCCGCTGCCACTTCAAACTCCTGTAGCGGTGCTGCGTGCTCCGCAGCAGCGACAGTCCCAGTTTCTTCCTCAGGAAGTACCGTCGAGTCTTCTACGCCCTGGTTCATCAGCTACCCCCGGTTAATGTGTCAAGATTCCGCTTCATCTGTTGAGCGCCTCCATAACTTTTATTGATTTATTTCCATTTAGAGCGCCGTGCTCACCATTTGAAATCAGCTGCCCCTCAATCCAAACTGAAACCTCCGAGGGCATTTTTAATGGTACGATGGAGCCCTGTTTGAGGCTCAACACCTCTGCAATACTCACATTCCTTGTTGTGAAAACGCCCTGCACTTCAAGCTCAATTGAGAGCAATTCTCTGCGGAAAAAGCCCTCCCAGTTATTGCCTGGCTCGATAGTTGAACTCACTGCTGGGCTGCCAAGCTTTGGCCTCAGCGGCTCAAAAGCCGCGTAAGGCACAATCCAGTCAATGGCAGACTTCCATTCACCAACCTGGATCACAAAGGGGAAAAGCAGGGCCTGCTCACCCGGGGAGCCCACCTGGACGAAATCAGGGTTGGTCTCAAACGATGCTATTTCGGTTGATAGTGCTATTTTGTCAACCCATGCCGCCACCAGTGTATGCAGAAACTTTTCCAGCAGCAGATCATTAATTCGTCTCTCCGTTGGAGTCAGGTTTATCCGTGTAAGCTGTTCGCGGGCTGCGTTACCTGGTGTGCCGCCAAAATACCCATCGACAAAAAAAGACAACAAGTCTCCAGGGAGCACAACAAAAGAAGCACCCCTCAGAGGAGCAATATTAAGCACGTTAATACCCGAGGGCTCAGAAATCCGACCTATGGCTTCGTCCAGTTTGGTCAGCTGAATATCTCCAATCTCCACTTCTACCGGGACCTTGAACAGCTCGCGAATCGTCTGGGTAAAAGCCAGGGAATGCTTTTCATTGAGGGTTTCCAGTGCGGGCATCTGTGCCAGCAAGACCTGCTTACGCGTACTAAAGTCAAATGGCTGGCTGTTTTGCTCGGAACCCCCTTCATCAATGTCCACGTCACCGCTGGACACACTATCCATCAATGCATCCAGTTCACTCTCAGACAATACCTCTCGAGTAGACATGGGCGCTTACTGCATCACGAAGCCAGTAAAGTACACTTCGTTCACCTTGAGCTCGCCCTTCAAACGCACAACCTCATCGATGGAGCTAAGCACTTCTGTACGCAGGTTTTCCTTACCCTCTAAAGTGTTGAGAACATCGTAGTCCTGGCCGCTGAAGAGCATGATTAGACTGTTGCGGACCGCTGGCATGTTGGCGGCGACCTTATCCACGACTTCCTCGTGATAGGACATAATTTGTAGGCTTAACTGCAAATACCGAATAGTGCCATTGTGCTCGAAGTTCACTACGAAAGCCGGATCCAGAGCCAGGTATATTGGATCTTTCTCAGGTTCCGTAGGCTGGTCTGCCTGCCCATCAATAGCACCAGCCTCCGTATCCGCGCTTCCATCTCCCATCAACACGTAGGCAGCTACTCCAGCGCCAGCCAACGACAAGATTACTCCCGCAATAATAATAATTTTTTTCATACGCCCCTATTTACTCCATCCAGTACTTTTTATGAGGTCTGTTGCAATATCCGTACCAACTAATATTAGTTATATTTATCAATGAGTTAGTGATTGCTGCGAGAATGGTTAGTCAGAGAATTGACACATATATCTCACGGGGGGGTTATCGCAGGAAGGGGATATACCAGGAACGTACAGCCGAAGGTCGATTACGGACTATCGGCGGGAGTAGGCGGGGACAAGATTGGATCCAGTTCAGATGTAGTAATCGACTACGGAATCGGAAGCAACAACTGTCACTTCAAGCAATGATTGATCCTGGCTTTCTTCCCCTGAATTGGAAGCAGGGTCGGATACATAACTGCCTGCATCTCTGCCATCGCCGTACTGCGATCGGGAGTGATCAGATACGTCGCTGTGCGCCAATTGTAGTCCGTCTTGTTCCAGCATTTCCCTAAGACGCGGCATAGCTTGCTCTATAGCGTCCTTTGCGCCAACACTCTGAACTTGAAATAAAATTTTTGTCTGATCGCCCTCGGTGGAGATCTTGATTTCCAATCGGCCCAATTCTGGTGGATTAAGTTGAATATTAGCCTCCTGAATTCCATTTTTGACTCCCACGCTCACTCGACTGGCAAACTCGTTGTTCCAGTTGGCCTCACCTGGAGATGCTGTCATCACCGGGCCAGTGGCAACCTTTGAAGTCACGGGAGCATCAACGTGACCCGTGGGCAACAAAATGCTGCTGCCAACTGGTGGCGAATTTGCAGGTGCGATTTTTGAGGAACTCGAATTCGATCCACTCAATTGCTCAGGGATTTCGAAAGAGGCTTCTGACACAGTATCATTAACTTGTATCTGACGAGGCGAAAGATCAATGCTTTCCATACCTGGTGTATTTTTTGGCACCTGCTGTCCGAGGGCTGGCGTTATCCGGCTCGACACTTCAGCAGCACCCACACCCTGCCCTGATAGCTTACCAGCAGACGCCACGATTACCGGCGGCTGCTTGATAGCAATCTGGCCCTGATTCAATAGCTCACCCTCTCCGATGCTGGCCAGCCTATCCACCCCCGGGCTTGTCGAATCCTCTTCCAGCAACATATTTGGCGGAGCAACTGCCAGGGGAGGTGGCTCAATTACCGCATTGTGCAATCCACCTGTTTTCGGTAGTTTATCCTGCACCGTCCCAGTAATAGCCGAATAAGCTAAGCTCGCAAGGACCGCCCCAGGATCCTGTGCAGGTACAAGTTCAGGTACAGATGCAGATGCAGATGCAGATGCAGATGCAGATGCAGATAGCTCTGGCAGGTTTTTGCCGCCCCCGTGCAAGATATTGCCGCCTTCAATAGACTGGCTTTCATCTGCCATTGACTTCCC